>Ga0299915_10000251_pt1 | contig 42291 bp, 37 predicted proteins | sample RVTome_13_FD_200263 | JGI IMG/M metagenome (GOLD analysis project Ga0299915, IMG submission 200263) | Soil microbial communities from uranium-contaminated site in the Upper Colorado River Basin, Wyoming, United States - RVT92D227 (version 2) ...
CCCGTACCGACGAGGATCTTCGAGCCAACCGCGTGGGTCGTCGTGGGCGCCCGCCGCACCGGCGCCGGCGCCGGCGCCTGCGCCTGCACGAAGCTGGGCGTGGGGCTCGGTGGCGAGCCGAACGTCACCGAGACCGTCCGGCCCTTCTCGCCGGAACCGACGATGATCGGGACGACCTGCTCCTTGCCGGCATGCACGAACTTGATCGAGTGCTTGCCGGGGTCGACATCGTGGGGCCTGCCATCGTCGAGCCGCGTCGCGACGAGGATCTCGTCGATGAACACGCTCGTGTCCGCGAGATCGCCACCGGATCCATCGCGCGCGGCAAAGCTCAGCGTCGGCTGCATCCGCGTCAGGTCGTCGGCGAACCGCGAACAGTCGCCTTGCACGAGCGCCGGGCACGACGGCTGCGCGCAGGTCAGGAACAGCTTGCGTGCAAGGGAGAGCTTGCCCTGGTCTCGCGCATCCTGACCGCGACTATGCGAGTCGATGCAGACTTCCTTCGAGAGGTTGTCGGCAGAGGCGAGCGAGCTCGCGGTGAGACTCGCGATGACGAACGCGATCGCGCACGTCCGGCGAAGTCGAAGGTGATCGATGATCATCAGTGCTCCTTTACCGTTCAGAGACAGGTGGGTTTGAAGATCTTCTTCGAACCCTCGAAGTAGTAGGGCGGACTGCAGTTGGTGACCGGCCGCGGCGTCTCGGCCGGGGGCGTCACCACGGGTCTCGGATCGGGCAGTCGCTCGACCATGGGCGCGGGCGGTGTCGTTCGGCGCACGAACGGCCTCGGCGGTGGGCGCATCACCGGTCGCCGGACCATCGATGCGCTCGGTGTGGTCGGGCGGGTCTCGGCCTGGCCGAGCGAGATCGAGTCGGGGGCGGGCGGTACGGGCTGGACCTGGGGAACCGCCGGGCGCGTCGGTGGCGGAGCCGGCTCCGCGGGCTGGACCGCGGGCAGGCTCGGCTGCGGCGGCTGCGGCGGCTGCGGCTGCGGCGGTGGCGCGGCAGCGTACGACTGCGCGGTCGGGCTCCTTACGATCAGCACGATGCCGACCGCGAGCGCGATGACCAGCACGCTGAGCAGCGCGATCAACGCCTGTGGTCCTCGACGAGGTAGAGCCGGCAGCGATCGCGACGGGCTCGAAGGCTCCTCGGCGCGCGTCGCGGGTCGACGATGCTCGCCCGACACGAGGGTCCTTCGACTTGCGGTGTGCACGGTGTTGTTCCTCCAGCTCGCTTCCTCGGCGGCGAGCACCTTGTCGTGCTTGTCGAGGTAGTCTTTCCCGATCGACCTGAGCCACGTCGCGACGGTCGAAGGCGATGCCGGTCGCACCACCGCGACGAGCGCTTCTTCCATCTCGAGCGCGGTCTCCCATCGGTTCGTGGCCTCGACGTCGAGGCCCTTTCTCACGATCGGATCGAGTGCCGCGAGCTGGGCCCAGTGCGCCTCGTCGATCGACGACCACTCGTGCTCGTTGGCGAGCGTCTCGGTGATCGTCGGCAGCGAGCCGTTCAGGATCGTCGCGACGAGCTCGGCCTCGCCCTGGGATCCGTGCATCCGATGGCCGACCAGCAGCTCCCACGCCAGCACCGCGAGCGAGTAGATGTCGCTCTGTCGGGTGGCCGCGCCGCGCAGCTGCTCGGGTGCCGAGTACGCGAGCTTGCCCTTGTACGTGCCCTCGCGGGTGACGTGGGCCGCCATGGTCGCCTTCGCGACCCCGAAGTCGAGGAGGCGCGCCGTGCCGTCACTGCTGATCATCACGTTCTGCGGCGACACATCGCGATGCACGACGTGGAGCGGCGTTCCCATCTCGTCGACCAGGTCGTGTGCCGCGTGCAGACCGGCGAGCACCTGCGACGCGATCGACACCGCGACATCGACCGGGACGCGCGCGCCTGCCTGACGCGCCTTGTTCAGGAGCCAGTGCAGCGGCGCGCCGTGGATGTACTCCTGGACGAGCACGACCTCGTCCATCGCCGTCACGACGTCGAGCACGGGTACGACGTTGCGATGATGCACCTTCGAGGCGATGCGAGCCTCGTCGAGGAACATCGCGACGAACTCCGTGTCCTGGGCAAACTCGGGCAGCAGCCGCTTGGCCGCGACGATCCGGCTGAAGCCTTCATCCCCCATCAGCCGCGCGATGTGGATCGTCGCCATCCCGCCGCGCGCGATCTGGCGATGCAGGACGTAGCGACCGACGACCACCTGTTGGCCGGGTTGATCGGCAGAGAGCGCAATGGCCAGTTCTGTTTCACTCATTGACACACCTCACTCGAAGAACTGGATCGGGAGTCCCTGGCTCCAGAAGTAGGTATTTCGAAACGACCCGTCGGGCTCGATCGTGGTTCCCCAGACCGAGTTCGAGTACTGATGATTCGTCGGCGAGAACCCCGACGACGCGCCGATCCCGAGGCTCAGGTCCGGTAGCTGTTCGAAGGTCTGCAGGAGCGCATCCGGCGTGAACGGCCCGTCGTGCGCTTCGAGGCCCGCGATGAAGACGCGGCCGGCGACATAGCCCTCGAGCGACGTGAACCCCGGGGGGCTGCCGTCCATCGCGATCAGGCGGTTGTACCCGGTGACGACGTCGCTCGAGTCGTTCTGGTAGTTGGGAACGACCTGCGAGATCATGACCCCGTCGGAGAACGGCACCGGGCCCGAGGCGGTGTCGACGGTCCCGGCCGCGACCAGCCGCTCCGAGAGTGCGTTGGGACCGACGAACGAGACGTTGCTGAAGTAGAGCTTGAGCCGCGTCCCCTTGCTGAGGTTGGTCTGCTGCGAGTCGTTCGCGTACTGCCACGTGCGTAGCGCCTCGATGAAGGTCGCGCCGGCCCCGTAGGTGTCGGTCATGAAGATGCCGACGTGGTGGACGTCGGTGTTGCCGGTCAGCAGGTTGGCCAGGTAGTTCTCGGCGGAGATCGCGAGCGCCGGCACGCTCGCGTCGTCGTTGCGGACGTAGCGGTACCGGATGATCGGGTTCGTCGGATCGGCACTCCCCGGAAACGCACCGACGACGTCCTTGTAGCCCTGGACGAGCCCATCATAGCCCGCCTGACCGAACGAGTCGTTCTGATCGAAGCTGATCAGGTGGCGATGATCGGCGACACCCTTCTTCTTGTAGAACTCCATCGTCGCGCGCGCCTCCTGCATGTAACTCGCGCGAACGTTGAAGATGTACGACTTGCAGTTGCCGCCCTTGTCGTCGCGCAAGATCGTCGCGGCGCCGGTGAATGCGCCGAAGAAGATCGTCCCGGTCTCGATCGCGACGGGTGCGGAGCGCACCATCGTCGGCGTCCCGACGTTGCCGAGCAGCGCGAGCACGGCATTCGGTCCGCGCTCGAGCCGGGTCGACGAGATCGGCAGCTGGCCCGCGACGGCGGGGGTTGTCGTCGTCGGGCACTTCGGTGCGGTCGTCATCGTCTGCGCGTCGACGAGCGAGCGCGCGGCGGCTTCGGCGAGCTCGGGAACATACGCGTCGTCGCGGAACACGAGCTTGAGCTGGCGCCCGCGAATCCCGCCTGCAGCGTTCTGCTCGGCGAACGCGAGCTCGACGCCGAGCTTCATGCCCGTGCCGAGTGCCTGGTTCGTGCCGCTCACCGGCGAGCTCTGCCCGATGAGCAGCGGGGCATCCTCGGCGGCGATGCAGACCGGAGCTCCTTCGCGCAGCTCGCAGACGAGCCCCGATCCGCAGTCCTTGTCGACGGCGCACGCTTGTGGCTCGAACGTCGTCGAGCAGGCTGCGAGCGCGGCGAACGCGAGCGATCCGATCCAGCAAGACCGAGTGAAGCGCTTCATGACGAGCACTCTCACAAACTCGTGCTGTCGGTCTCAAGGGATCGTTAAGGTCACAAGGATTCCGCCATACTCCACGTCGACAATCTTGGTGAGCAACGTGACTGCTTAATCGATCACCCTCGGGCTATCGCACGTTGGTGCCGGGCGGATTCGCCCGGATCGAGAATGTCTGAGCACCTCCACGCGATGACAACGATTCCTCGGCCTTGTCACCACTCGGAGGCGCGCTTTGGTGAACCGCCTCACGAAGTGCGAGCACGCAACGCCGCGCGTTCGTGAACAGGCTCACCGTTGCGGTGCAGCGTGCTGGCTCGACGAGCACACACCGTCGAGCCGAAATATCTTTTCAGCGGTGAGCGCGCCGGCGCCGGTTTTTCGGGCACGCGCACACGAATCCAGCCGAGCACCATCGCGCGCACACGCGCTCCGCCCGTTGTTTGTCGCCGGTCGCCTGGTTCTAGGGTTCTTCGATGCAGAGGTCGGCCACATTCGCGAGCGACCGGAGCGGCTGGCCCTACCGACGGTACACAGCCCGCGGAGCGCGAACGCACGACCCCGAGGCGCTGCGCAGGTCCGGCTCGGCGCTCCGCCGCCTCCGTGTCCGGTATTCGGACATGATCTCGCGGATTTCGCGATGTCAGAGGAGCCTGATAGGGTGCTCGTGATGCTGTCACCAGGCTCGAGCCACGCTGCCGAGAGCAGCGACGAGGCCCACGCGATCTTCGCGCGGGTGCTCGCTCGGTTCGGCCACGAGTCGTTGCGGCCCGGCCAGTCGGACGTGATCGCGGACATCTTCGCCGGCCGCCCCGTGATCGCGGTGATGCCCACCGGGGCCGGCAAGTCGCTGTGCTACCAGCTGCCGGCGGTGGTCCTCGGCGAGCGCGGCGGCGTGACGCTCGTGGTGTCGCCGCTGATCGCCCTGATGAAGGATCAGGTCGATGCGCTCACCGCGCGCGGCGTGCCGGCCGTGGCGCTGACGTCGCGCGACGGGGCCGAGGAGCAGCGCGAGATCCTCGACGGGATCCGCGCCGGCCAGTACACGCTCGTGTACGTCGCACCGGAGCGGTTTCGCAGCCCGCGGTTCGTCGAGGCGCTGCGCTCGATCGCCGCGCGGATCGCGCTGATCGCGATCGACGAGGCGCACTGCATCTCCGAGTGGGGTCACGATTTCCGCCCGGACTACCGGCGGCTCGGCGCGATCGTGCAGGAGCTCGGCGCTCCACGCGTGGCGGCGTTCACGGCCACGGCCACCCCCGAGGTCCGGGCCGACATCGCCCACCAGCTCGGGATGACCGGCGCGCGGCTCTACGTCCGTGGCTTCGACCGGCCGAACCTGCACTACGAGGTCGTCAAGTCCGGCGGTACGGCCGACAAGTCCGAGAAGCTCGCCGAGCTGGTGCGGATGCGCGAGGGCGGCGTGGCGCTCGTCTATGCGGCCACGCGCAAGAACGCGGAGAAATACAGCGCGGACCTCAAGGCGGCCGGCATGCGGGCGTGCGTCTACCACGCGGGCCTCAAGGGTGCCGCTCGCGAGTCCGCGCAGGACACGTTCATGGCGGGCAAGGTCGACGTGATCGTGGCCACCAACGCGTTCGGGATGGGCGTCGACAAGAGCGACATCCGGCTCGTCGTGCATGCCGATATTCCGCGCAGCCCCGAGGCGTACTACCAGGAGGCCGGACGTGGCGGGCGCGATGGCAAGCCCACGCGGTGCGTGCTGCTGTTCAACCACAGCGACATCAAGCTGCAGGAGTTCCTGATCGACGCGTCGTATCCGTCGGCCGAGGTGCTGCGCGGCGTGTGGAAGCTGCTGCGCGATCAGCCGAACCTCGGCGAGCTCACGCCGCATGACCAAAGTCTCGCGAGGCCGTCCGGCCGAGCGAGCGAGACTCCGTACAATGACCAAAGTCTCGCGAGGCCGTCCGGCCGAGCGAGCGAGACTCCGTACAACGAGGATGAGCTCGAGGCCCGGTTGCGCAGCAAGCTCGGCGGCGACGTGAAGGCCGCGACGATGGGCGCGGCGATCCGGATCCTCGAGCGGCACGGGATGTTGCGGCGCGACGACGAGCGGATCGCGGCCACGCGTCCCACCGACTCCATGGTGGGCGTGTATCCGCCGCTCGACGTCGAGTCGCTTCAGCGCCGGGCCGAGGTCGAGCGCGCGAAGCTGAAGACGATGATCGAATTCGCGTACTACCCGCGGTGCCGGCGGCAGTTCGTGCTCGAGTACTTCGGCGATCAGGACTGGTCGAGTCGGGACAAGAAGTGCGGAGCTTGCGACAACTGCGAGGCCGTGGCCCACGGCAAGCCGACCGGGCTCTCGGACAGCGAGCAGACGGCGATCCGCAACGTGCTGCTCCTGGTCGGTGCGCTGAACGGCCGGTTCGGCCGCAAGCGCGTGGCGATGGTCGCGAACGGCACGGATACCGACCCGAGGTTCAGCGAGCTGCCCGAGCGCAATTCCTTGCGGGGCTGGCCCGAGCGCCAGGTGATGGACCTCCTGCGCGCGCTCGAGGGCGCCGGGCTCGTCGAGGTCACGCGCGGTGACTATCCGACGATCTCGACCACGCGGCGCGGCGATCAGGTCGGGGTCGGGCGCGTCGACGTCACCGAGCTAGGCATCCAGATGCCCACGGTCACCAAGCGCAGTCGGCCTCCCAAGTCTCGCTTCCGCTGAGGGCGCGCGAGTCCGTGGTACCCATGACCCGTGGCCGCCGACGATGATCGCCCCCGTGCCGAGCTCGAGCTGACCGAGATCCCGCGTGCGGCGGGCGGGCTCGGCTCGCTCGCGGCCGCCGCGCGGCACCTCCAGCGCGACGGCGCGCTCGTTCGCGGCACCAAGGCCCTGCTCGCGATGAACCAGCCGGATGGCTTCGACTGCCCCGGCTGTGCGTGGCCCGAGCCTGCCTCCGAGCAGCGCAGCCGGTTCGAGTTCTGCGAGAACGGCGCCAAGGCCATGGCCGAGGAGACCACCACGGCCCGCGCCGAGCCGGAGCTGTTCGCGCAGCTCTCGATCGAGGAGCTCCGCCTGCTGTCGGACTTCGAGCTCGGCCAGCTCGGGCGGCTCACCCATCCGATGGTGCTCGAGGGTCGGCACTACCGCGCGATCTCGTGGGACGCCGCGATCGCCCTGCTCGCCGAGGAGCTCCAGCGTGCCGGCGCCAGCCGCAGCGTGTTCTACACCTCGGGGCGCACGAGCAACGAAGCGGCGTTCCTCTACCAGCTCGTCGGCCGGATGTTCGGGACGAACAACTTCCCCGATTGCTCGAACATGTGCCACGACTCGAGCGGCGTCGCGCTGTCCGAGGTGATCGGGGTCAACAAGGGGACGGTCTCGCTCGCGGACTTCGAGCATGCCGACCTGATCTTCGTCGTCGGGCAGAACCCCGGCACGAATCATCCCCGCATGCTGGCGTCGCTGCGCGAGGCCGCGAAGCGCGGCGCGACGATCGTCGCGATCAATCCGCTGCGGGAGGTCGGGCTGACCCGGTTCGCGCACCCGCAGAAGCCACTCGACCTGTTCGGCGGCGTCGAGCTCGCGAAGCACTTCATCCAGATCCAGATCGGCGGCGATCACGCGTTCTTCCTCGGCGTCTGCAAGGCCGTGCTCGAACAGGACCGCGCCATCGCGAAGGACCGCGCCGCCCCCGCCGATCGCCCGACCGCCGTCGCCGAGCTCGGGCCGATCCTCGACCTGTTGTTCATCGGCCAGTACACCGAGGGCTTCCCCGCGTGGCGCACGCATGTCGAGGCGATGCCGTGGAGCACGCTCGTGGAGCGCTCCGGGATCGACGAGCCGACGATGCGCCAGATCGCCGTGCTCTACACGAGCGCGAAGGCGGTGATCGCGTGCTGGGCGATGGGGCTCACGCAGCACAAGCACTCGGTCGTCACGATCCAGGAGGTCGTGAACCTCATGCTCCTGCGCGGCAACGTCGGGCGCCCCGGAGCCGGCCTGTGCCCCGTGCGCGGCCACTCGAACGTGCAGGGCGATCGGACGATGGGCATCTATCACCTGCCCCGTCCGGCGTTCCTCGACTCGCTCGGCGAGGTCTTCGGCTTCACGCCACCCCGCACCCCGGGGCACGACACGGTCTCGACGATCCACGCCCTCGAGCGCGGCGAGCTCGACGTGTTCGTCGCGCTCGGTGGCAACTTCGTGTCGGCCGTCCCCGATACCGATCGCGCGGCGCGCGGCCTCGAGCGCTGCGCCTTGACCGCGAGCGTCTCGACCAAGCTCAACCGCACGCACCTGTACCCCGGGGCGCGCGCCCTGATCCTCCCGTGCCTCGGCCGCAGCGAGATCGATCTCCAGGCCGGCGGTGCGCAGTTCGTCACCGTCGAGGATTCGATGAGCATGGTGCACCGCTCGCAGGGGGTGCTGCCGCCGGCCGGCTCCGAGCTGCGCAGCGAGGTCGCGATCGTGACGATGCTCGGCCACGCCCTCCTCGGGCCGCGCGTCCCGTGGACCGAGCTCGCCGGCGACTACGATCAGATCCGCGATCTGATCGCCCTGGTCGTGCCCGGCTTCGATCACTTCAACGACCGCGTTCGTACGCCGAACGGGTTCCAGCTCCCGAACGTCGGGCGCGATCGCACGTTCGGCACGATCGGTGGACGCGCGAAGTTCACGATCGCCACGCCGCCGGAGCTCGCGCTCGCTCCCGGCCGGCTGCGGATGATGACGATCCGCAGCCACGACCAGTACAACACGACGATCTACGGCCTCGACGATCGCTATCGCGGCATCCGCGGCGAGCGCCGCGTCGTGTTCGTTCACCCCGCGGACATCGCCGAGCTCGGCCTCGTCGAGCGGCAGGTCGTCGACCTCGTCTCCGAGTGGGCCGATGGCGAGCGCCTCGCCGAGGCGTTCATCGTCGTGCCGTACGATCTGCCGCGCCGCTGCGCCGCGACCTACTTCCCCGAGGCCAACCCACTCGTCCCGCTCGACAGCGTGGCCGATCGCTCGAACACGCCGACCTCCAAGTCGATCGTGATCCGGATCCAGCCGAGGTAGCGGCTACCAGTCGAACTGGACGGTCGCGCCCGCGCCGTCGGGCGAGATGACGGGCGTCACCGCGAACCGCGAGCGCTTGCGCGTCGACTTGCCGGCGGTACCGGTGGAGCTCTCGCGCTTGGAGATGAAGCCCTTGTACGTCGCGTAGATCGCGAGGCCACCGGCCGCGAGCGCGAGCGGCCCGGCGGTCCAGGTCAGGATCTTGTTCCGCTTACCCGCCTCGCAATCGTCGACCAGGCCCATCGGCGTCGGCGAGATGAACTCTCCATTGGCATCCTCGACGCACTTCTTGCCGCCGTCGGTCGGCGCGAGCTGCCGCCACGCGTAGACGTGGATGCCGGTGAACACGACCGCCGCAGCCCCGGAGACGTAGGCGGTCGTTCGCCAGCCGTTGCTCTTCGTCGGTTTCGGGCGGATCGGGTCGGGAACGACGATCGCGATGTCCTCGGCGCCGGTGACGGAGTTGAAGCCCTTCGCCGCCCACACGTCGAGCTCCGATCCTCCGGTGTCGGCGAGCGGGATCCACTCGGACCACGGCGTCGTCGACTTCTTCTCGACGTCGAGCAACCGGAGCGTGAGTTGATAGCCCGGCGCCGCGTCCTTGGTCTTCTTCTCGATCTTTCCGTACAGCAACCACGGCGCGCCGAGCTTCTTGCCGATCTTCGACATGCAGTCGGCCAGCTCGGTCTCGCAACCGGTGGCGACCTTCTCGTCGATCAGCTCCTTCGCGCTGTTGGGCGCGAGCATGAAGCGCTTGTTGGTCCGGACCTGCGCACGCAGGCCGCCGGTCACGTTGCGCGCGGTCGTGGTCGAGTCCAGATCGATGCTGCCGACCACCTCGATCCCCAGGATGGCGATCTTGGCCTTGTCCTCTGCGGTCGCACGGCCGGTGAACGCCACGACCAGAGCCAACGGCAGGAGGAGCCGAACCGATGCACGCATGGGATGCCTCAGTATCCCACCGTTTCGGAAAAATCGGCAGTGCCAGCGACGGTGACGTGGCCTACGCCACGCCACGCCCTACCAGTCGAATCGGAGTGTGGCACCGGCGCCCCGTGGCGCGATCACAGGCGTGATCGCGAAGCCCGAGCGTTTGCGCTGGGACCTACCGACCGTGGTGCTCCCGGCGGCCTGCTTCTCCTTGGGCCCCGTCGCGACGTATCCCTTGATGAGGCCGACCACACCCACCCCGACCCCGACGACGATGAGGCCGCCGGCGACGTAGGACAGCTTCTCGTACTTGGTGCCCTGATCCGCGAACTTGGTGAACGCGGTACCGGTGGCCGGCATGCAGTTTGGGACCTTGAAGTCCTCGAGGCACAGCTCCTCGTTCGCCTCGTCGACCTTCGAGCCGGAGTAATACAGGAGCGCGCCGCCGCCTGCCGCGACGACGATGCCGGCGACCATCATGCCCTTCCAGATCCCGGTCTTCGGCCCGTCGGTCGTCGTGTTCTCACACGTCGAGACCGTCGGATCGCAGAACTCGAACTTCTCGCCGTCCTTCAGCTCCTTCAGCACGACCTCCTCCTTGGTCGTCTCGCCGTTGCGGATCGAGACCTGCTCCTCGGAGTCCCAGCGCCGGTAGCCGGTCGAGACGACCGCAACCTTGTAGCGACCCTCGGTGAGCGGGACCTCGCCCTTGCCGCTGGTGATATTCCCGCGCTCCTCGCCGTTGATGAGGATCGTCCCGCGATCGACGTTCGCCGTGATGAGCAACGTGCCGCCCTCGTTCTCGTTGGTGAGCGTCTTGTAGCCCTTGCGCGCCCAGTCCTGGAGCTTGGTGCCGTCGGCCTCACCGATCGGGATGAAGTCCGTCCAGTTCGAGGTCACCGTCGCGGTGCCGATCTTGAGGAGCTTGAGCGAGATCTGGTAACCGACCTGCTGACCGAGTGACTTCTTCTCGATCTTTCCATAGACCAAGAATTCCGCGCCGAGCGTCTTGCCGATCTGCGCCATGCATTTCGGGTCCTCGGTCTCGCACGAGCTCATGAGCTTCTCGTCGATCAGCTCCTTCTCGCTGCCCGGCGTCCACAGGTAGGGTCCCTGGCCGGATTTCGGTCGGTTGCGGAGCCCGACCGTGAGCTCCTGAGCGACTCGCGTGGAATCGGCGTCGATCTGCGTCGCGACCTCGAGTCCGAGGATTGCGATCTTTTCCTTCTTGCCAGCCAGTGCTGTCGATCCACCGAACGCGAGGATCACGACACAAAGGCAAAGGGATGAAAGTGCTCGGATCATTGGTTCCCTCGGAGGCCGCACTATACACGGCCGAGCGGCGTGCGAACGGTATCCTGGCTTGCGGGAAAGCAGCAAGCTACCGTGTAGGACCTCCCTCATGCGCACGCTATCAGCGCGGATCCTCCTCGGTTTTGCGGCACTCACCATCACGTTTGCCGTGATCACCGCGACGGTGGTGATGTACATGCGCCAGGTCGAGGACCAGGTGATCTTGATGGGCAGCGGGTACGTGCGGCTCGCGCTCAAGAGCAAGGAGCTGACGAACCGCCAGGATGACCTTCGCAACTACCTCGAGAAGCAGCTCGAGGACGAGTCGAACGTCCACCTCGCGAAGCTGAACATCCATCGCTATCGCAACGCGCGCGATCAGTTCCTCAAGGACACGCGCAAGGTCCTGGACGACCTCGAGAAGTTGATCGAGATCGATCCGAAGCAGTTCACGCAGTCGCGGCCGCGGCTCGAGATGCTGGAGCGCGGGGTCGCCGCTGTTGCACCGCTCTACACCGATATCCTCGCCTCGCCCCCGCTGGCGTTGTTCGAGCCGGCGAACCAGCAGATCCTCGCCGCGTTCTTGCTCCCGGAACAGGCGCCGGATCCGAAGCGCGAGATCGCCGCGGCCTCGTTCCACAAGCTGCTCGAGGAGGAGAGCAAGCTCTGGAAGCACGCCACGCTGCTGTCGAGCCTGCAGGAGCGCAACGTCGAGACGATGACGAGCCGGCTCCAGGAGAACGAGCACACCCTGCGGGTCCGCACGATCTACCTCGGCACCGCGGCGGTGCTCCTCGGGCTGTTCGTCATGGTGTGGGTGGTGATCACGCTGCGCCCGCTGCGCCGGCTTCGCGATGGCGCACGGCGGATCGCCGCCGGCGACTACGCGAGCCGCATCCCGGAGAAGGGGCCAGCCGAAGTCTCCGAGCTGGCGCGCGAGTTCAACTCGATGGGGCGCGCCGTCGAGGAACGCGAGCGCGAGCTGGTGCGCTCGGAGCGGCTCGCGGCGATCGGCAAGATGGCCGCGATGATCACGCACGAGGTTCGCAACCCGCTGTCCTCGATCGGGCTCAACACCGAGCTGCTCGAGGACGAGCTGACGCCCGATGCCGAGGAGGCCCGCAACCTCTGCCGCGCGATCCACCGGGAGGTCGATCGGCTCACCGCGATCACCGAGGAGTACCTCGCGTTCGCGCGGCTGCCGAAACCGAAGCTCGCGGCCGAGCCCATCAACCCGATGGTCGGGGCGCTCGCGGCGTTCGTGCGGGAAGACCTCGCGGCCCGGAAGGTCACGCTCGTTACAGAGCTCGCGCCCGGTGATCCGATCGCGCAGATCGACGCCGGTCAGATTCGGCAGTGCCTGATCAACCTCGTCCGGAACGCGTCGGATGCCGTCGCCGTCAACGGAGGTGGGACGGTGACGTTGCGCACCCGGACCGTCGGCTCGACCATCGAGATCGCCGTCGAGGACAATGGCATCGGCATCCCCGCCGACGTGAAGCCGCGCCTGTTCGACCCGTTCTTCTCGACCAAGGAAACCGGCAGCGGCCTCGGGCTCGCGCTCACCCAGCAGATCGTACGCGACCACGGCGGCAACCTGCGCGTCGACAGCGCGGTCGGGCGAGGTACGACCTTCACGGTCAGCGTCCCGATGAGTGGGTGAAGGTCACGATCATTGCGATCTCGCGAACATCGTACGATCATGTCGATGCTGCCCCGATGTCCGACCCCGAGGAGAAGCCCGCCACGGCCGAAAAGCGTCGTGACTCACGCGAGCCGGTGACGCTCTTCGTCGAGTACGAGGGCGCCGATGACCTGATCGGGGACTTCACCGAGAACCTCTCGAGCGGCGGCACGTTCGTCTCGACCAACCGGGAGCTCCCGCTCGAGACCAAGGTCCAGCTCGTCCTCTCGTTCCCCGGCCTGCTCGAGCCGATCTCGATCGAGGGCATCGTCCGCTGGACGCGCGCCGACGGGGAGGAAGGCGACGCTGGAGCCGGGATCGAGTTCGAGCCCGGCCCGGGTCGCGACCAGCTCGAGGCCGTGGTCGAGCGCGTCCGCAATCGCGACCCCAAGACCGTCTCGCGACTGTTCCGGGTGCTGGTCGTCGAGGACAACCGCCACGTCGCCGCGTTGATCCAGGAGGGTCTTCGCGGCTCGACCCGCCGCGACTTCGGCGGCGGGGTCTCGTTCGCATTTCGCAACGCCGAGGACGGCCGGGCCGCCGTCGAGATCCTCCGGCGCGAGACCTTCGACGCCCTCATCATCGACGTCTATCTCCCGATCCTCGACGGTCCCAAGGTCATCCACCAGGCGCGCACCGAGCTCGGCCTCGTCGACCTGCCCATCATCGCGGTCTCCGCGGGCGGAGACTCGGCCCGCCGCTCTGCCCTCGAAGCCGGCGCGAACATCTTCCTCGACAAGCCGATGCGGCTCCGTCAGGTCATCGACACGATCCAGCGCCTGCTGTTCTGAGCGCTTACGGCAGCTTGGCCTTGAGCGCGAGCGCTTCTGCGTTCGCCGGCTCGATCTTGAGCGCCTGGGCGAGCGAGACCTTGGCGTCCTTCGCCTTGCCGAGGCTGATCAACGCGCGCGTGCGGCCGATGTGGACCAGCGCCGGGCGCCGCGGGTTCGTCAGCAGTAGCGTGTCGTAGGTGTAGAGGGCCTTGTTGCCGTCGTTGGTCTCGACGTACGCGCGACCGAGCCCGGCGAGGATGTCGGTGTCGTGAGGGGCGATGAACATCGCCATCTCCGCGTAGGTGCGGACCTTGGGCCAGTTGTTCTGCTTGCTGTACTCGAGCACCAGCTTCTTGAGCGGAGCGAGCTCCATCTGCTCGAGGAACGCGTAGTGCTCGAGCTCGACGAGCGCACGCTTGGTGTCGCCCTGCTTCTCGTACAGCTGCGCGAGCTCCTGGTAGGGCCCGCTGCGCTCGGGATCGAGCTTCTTCGCGGCGCACAGCTGCTTCTCGAGCTCGTCGAGCTTGCCGTCGGTCTCGGCGAGCTGGGCGAGGCGCAAGCGGAGGTCGGCGTTGTCGAAGCCCTCCGAGGCGAGTGCCGTGTACATCTGCCTGGCCTTGGCAGCATCGTTCTTGTGGACCGCGATCTCGGCGAGGATGAAGCGTGCGATCGGCTGCTTCGCATCGAGCGCGATCGCGGCATTCGCGGCCACCGCGGCCTGCTCGGCCTCGCCGCCGTAGAAGTGACCGAGCGCCACGTATGCGCGCGCCTTGGCGTCCTTGGGTGCGGCGTCGGCGGCGATCTCGAGCTTCGTCACGTCGTCGAAGCCTCGCGTCGGTAGCTTGAACGTGCCGGCGTAAGGCTTGAGCCGGATCTCGAGGTACTTGCGAAACTCGACATCGAGCTGCGCGATCGACTTGCCGGTGATCACCTTGAGGACCTCCGGGGTCTCCTTGCCCTTGCCGAACAGCTTGAGCGCCTCGACGATCTTCGGGAACCCGTACGTCTGCACGATGTACTCGATCGTGACCGCGGACTGGTAGTACGCGACGACGACGGCGTTGGTGTCGGGCTGCATGAACTCGGAGTTGAGCGCGCCGATCGAGGGCAGCGTCCCGTTGAGCATCGCGCCGTACAGATCGTTGTCGTTCTCGCGGCGCCACGACGGCTGCGCGATCAACGTCTCGTACTCGGAGAGCCCCTCGGTGAACCACCGCGGCACGCGCGAGTTCGAGAGCTGGATCGCGAACACGTGGCCGAGCTCGTGCCACATCACCATGCCCCAGTTGATGTCACCGGTGGCCGGCGACATCGCCGTGATCACCTGACCGAAGCACACGCCGAGCGCGCCGAGATCGGGCAGCCCGACGGTGCGGATGCCGTAGTCGGTGCGATCCGCGTACAGCTCGAGGGTCACCGGGTGCTTCGGAGAGAACCCGTAGCGTCGCACCATGTCGGCGAACGCCTTCTCCATCGCCGGCTCGAGGTAGCGCGAGAACACCGGCTTCTCCTCGTTGTGGTAGCGGATGCGGAAGCTCTTCGTCGTCGCGACCGTGTACTCCTTCGGGATCGTCTCGCGGAACAGCTTGCGCGTGTTGAACGTGCGGACGTTGTACTGGTCACCGCCCCACGACTTGTCGAGCCACTCGATCCCTTCCTTCTCCATGCCGAGCCGGAGGTAGCCCAGACCCGCGCCGGCCATCGCCTCGTAGAAGTCGGGCTTGAGCTTGACGGCTTCCTTCTCGAGCTCGATCGCCTCGACGTAGCGGTGCTCGCGAACGGCGGACCGCGCGACGATCCGATACAGCTCGGCATAGCCGGAGTTGATGGTGAGGGCCCGCTGGCGCTCGGTGTTGTAGAGCTTGGTGTCGTCGCGCAGCCACGCGATCGTGGCCTTCATCGCGATCGCCTCGACGTCTTCCTTGTTGATCGCGAGCACCCCATCGAGGGTCTTCTGCGCGACGTCCCACTGGTTCTGATCGATCTCGATCGATGCTCGCACCTTGAGCGCTCGCGAGTTCTTCGGGTTGAGATCGAGGGCCGTCTTGAGGTGGTGGCGAACCGCCGCGAGGTCGTAGCGGGTCTCGACGATCACCTCGGCCATCGCCGCGTGGCCATCTGGATGGTTCGGGTTGACCTTGAACACCTCGTCGAGCGTCTGCTCGGCGAGCGGCGCGGCGTACTTCTGGAGGAACAGGTCGGCCCACGCGATGCCGGCATCGGTCATCTGCGGGCGCAGCTTCATCGCCTCGCGAAACGCGTCGTTCGCGAGCTGGAACTGCGACGTGTAGCGAGCCGCGTCGGCGAGCTGGTGCATGTGGTCGGGGTTATCGAAGTCCAGCTTGTTCTGGTCCGACTCCTTGATCGTCACGTCGAACAGCGCCTTGGCGCCGAGGATGTCGCCTTGCGCGTGGCGGACCTTGCCGAGCTCGGTACGCACCATGCGGTCGTCGGGACGATCCTTGAACAGCGCCTCGAGATCCTTGCGGGCATCCGCGGCGCGCCCGGTGATCCGGCGGACATCGGCGAGCGCGATCCGCGCCTCGGCGGCCTGTGGATCCTTGCCGGTCGCGAGCGGCGCCAGCGTTGCCTCGGCGGCCGCGTAGTCGCCCGTGGCGATCTGGGCCCGGGCGAGCAGCACTCGTGCCGCGGGGCGGTCCTTGCCGGTGACCTTGCCGAGCTCGGCGAGCGCCGTCTTGTAGTCGCCCGCGATCAACTTGTCCCGCCCGGTCGTGAGATCGGCGTAGACATCGCCACCCATCGAAATCACGACGAGCAACGCCAGCGGCAGCCTCATCGTACAGAGTCTCGCTCGCTCGGCCGGACGGCCTCGCGAGACTTTGGTCAACCGGTGCATGCCCTCGAATCTGTGCGACGCAGGTACCCCTGTCAAACCGGTATATGCACAGGAGTTGAGCTATGGTGAGGCGTGGCCGAGCCCTCCAAGGAGACCGCTGCCCCCGACAAGGGCATCTACAACTCCTACGACGCGTTCCTGAAGCAGGCGATCAAGGAGTATTACGACCGCAGCTGGAAGACCCGCAGGGGCAACTTCATCGCGCTGCTGATCGCCTCGGGCACCACTTCGTTCGCGCTTGCGAAGGACTCGGTCGTCGACGGGCAAGGCGCGAAGAAGGTCGCGATCGGTGCCGGCCTCTTGCTGGCGCTTCGCATCGGACTGCGCTATGCGCTCGGCGGCCCGCTCGGGCTCGTGATGACGGTCGCCGCCGGTGCGTCGATGGTGGTCTACTTCGTGCGCAACCAGAAGGACATCATCAAGAAAGTCACCACCTACAAGGCGGTGATCGCCGACACGACCAAGCGGTACGACGAAGTCCAGACGGGGTGGCGTGATGGCAAGTACGCCGTCATCGACCGCAACCTGATGATCGATGGCCTGATGAAGCAGTTCATCACGCAGGTCGACGAAGCGACGTGATCGTCCCGGGCGGTGTGGTCAACCTCACCGTATGAACGTCGCGTCGGTGTTAGGGTCGGCGCGATGCGACCGATCGCTCTGTTGCTCGTGCTCGGTGCCTGTGGCTCCGATCCGGCGTCGTCCACCACGGCGCTGTTCGCGATCCCGGGTGGAGCGCCCGGCGATGACTTCTACGCCCTCCCGTTCCCGAACGATCTGTGGCGCAAGGCCGACGGCACGCTCGATCTCTCGCAGTTCCCCACGAACAGCCTGATCGTCGACACGTATCGCGTCGCCGCCGAGCAGCTCGACGGCTTCGGCGTGAACCAGGCGATCTACGCGCGGTTCGACGGTCCGCTCGATCCGGCAAGCCTGCCCGATGCCGCCGCCTCGATGCAGGCAGGTGCTTCGGTCTACCTCGTCGATCTCGATCCCGACTCGCCGACCCGCGGTGAGCGGACGCCGGTCGCCGCGCGGTTTCGCGCCGCCGCGACGGCCACGCTCGGCGACAACCACATCGTCGCTCGACCGTTCCCGGGCTTCGGCCTCGCCGACGGTACGACCTACGCCCTCGTGATCACCGATCGCGTGCGCGGTGCGGCGGGCGACCCGGTCGCGCCCGACGCGGCGTTCCGCGAGCTCGCCGGTACCGGGGGTGGCGCGGTCACGGCAAACGCGCGCGCGGTCTACGCGCCGCTGTTCGCGTGGCTCGACGAGCCCGGGGACGACGAGCGCGACGATGTGGTCTCCGCCGCGGTGTTCACGACCCAGCGAGCCACGGCGATCGTCCCCGCGATCCGCAAGGCGATCTTCGCCGCGCCCGCCCCCGTCGCCGCCGGGGTGACCGCGCCGGGCACCAACGCCACGTTCAAGACGTTCACCGGCACGTACCAAGCGGCGAACTTGCAGCTCGGAGATCCTCCGTACCGCAACGCACCCGAGGGCGGGATCCAGCTCGCGACCGACGGCGCGGCAGTCGTCCAGCGCATGGAGGCGATGCGATTCGCGCTGACCGTCCCCACGGGCGCCACGCCGGCCGGTGGGTTTCCGATCGCGATCTACAGCCACGGCACCGGCGGCGACCACCTCTCGTTCGTCAACGACGGAACCGCGAACGCGCTCGCGCGCCAGGGCATCGCGGTGATCTCGACGGACCAGGTGCTCCACGGTCCCCGCAACCCCGGCGGCAACGAGGAGCTCGACTTCTTCAACATCGCCAACCCGTTCGCGATGCGCGACAACGCGCTGCAAGGAACCGCCGACGCGTGGTCGCAGCTCCGGCTCGCGCAGGGCATGTCGATCGTCGACGGCGCACGCACGATCACGTTCGATCCGACGAAGGTCTACTTCTTCGGTCACTCGCAGGGCGGCCTCACCGGTCCGGGCTTCGTCGCGTTCGAACCCTCGCTCACCGGCGCGGTGCTCTCGGGCACCGGTGGGCTGCTCTACCTCGCGCTGCTCTACAAGACCGCCCCGGTCGACATCCCGATGCTCGTGCAGACGTTCCTGCGCGACGATCCCGTCGACGAGGACAACCCATCGCTCGCGCTGTTCCAGATGTGGGCCGAGCGCGCCGACGGTGCCAACTACGCGCCGCTGATGGTGCGCCGGCCCGGCACGGCACCCGACGGGGCGCCGCTCGCACCGCGCAACGTCTTCCAGACCGAGGGCTTCACCGATCGGTTCACGCCGAACCAGTCGATCGAGGCGTTCGCCGTCGCGCTCGGCGGGGACCTCGTGATGCTCCCCGACACGAAGGACATCCCGGGCCTCACGCTCCGCAGCCGCACGATCAAGGCAGCGCCGTTCTCCGGCAACCTCGGCGGCGTCACCGCGGTGATCGCGCAGTACGACGAGCAGCCCGGCTCCGACGGTCACTTCGTCGTGTTCGATATCCCGGCCGCCCAGCGCCAGTCCGCCGAGTTCCTCGGCACGCTCAGCCGCACCGGCACGGCAACCGTCGTCACGCCGAACTGAATCCAGCTACGAGTCGGCTAAGCTGTTGCCGATGATGATCGGCGACTACGACGAGCTGGCGGCACGCTCGTTCGACGAGCCTTACGACCCCGAGCTTCGCGACGCGATGCTCGTGTGTGCCGACGCGCTCGTGCAAGCCAACGATCCGCGCGGTCCGCTGATCACGATGGAGCACGCGCTGGAGGACGCCGAACCGAGACGCGCACTCGAGCTGCGCCGGGCGATGCACGAACACGTGATCGAGCATGGCGCGATGTTGCTCGGCGCGGTCGCGTCCCTCATGAGCTTCAAGCGAGCCCTCTCGCTCGAGTGGCGCGCCGGCCGGCTCTACGGCGTGCTGATCGACGCGCGCTACATCGTGCCGAAGGCGAAGATCGCACCCGGCGAGCTCGTCAAGCTGGTCCTCAAATCCCCGGCTGCGCGCACGCTACGCCGGCTCCGCGTTCGCATTCGCAGACCCTCTCACGTCGTCGATGTCATCGCCATGCTCGCCAAGCGGAAGCGGCCCTTGCCGCTCGAGGAGCTCGAGGTTGGCGCGCGCGTCTGGCCGCGGCAGATCGACCAGCAGCAAGGCCGCAGCTACACCGTTGCACCCGCCTACAAGCTTCTCGAGAAGTACCCGAACCTCTACTACCTCGCGGTGCACGACGTCATCCTGCCGCTGCCGATCGGCGACGCGACGGAGCAGCCCGAGCAGCACATCCCCGAGGTCCTGCTCGTCGATCCTCCAACCTCGCTGGCCCCGCGAGTCATGCTCGGCCGTGCGCTGACATCGCTCAGTCCCGAGCTCCGTGCAGCGGCGTTCCAGCGAATCACCGGAATTGGGCCGGCCGCGCGCGTCTTCTCTCGCGTGATGAACGTCCTGTTGCAGCCCGGGGTCAGCGAGCCGCAGCTGCCGATCGTCGCCGGCATGCGCGCCCTCGGTCCCGCACGCGAGACGCTCTCGATGCTCGCGAAGGTCGCGAGCCGTGTCGGGCAGTACGACGTCGCGACGCGGCGAGCCGCCGGTGCTGCCGCCGCCGTGGTGCGCGCCGCACTGACTCCGGGTTAGATTCCGTGCGGGGGTCGTAGCGCAGCGGTTGTCGCGCCGACATAACAAATATCGGAGGACATCGGTTCGAATCCGATCGACCCCCACCGAGATCACCGGGGTGTAGATCGCGCGCGGTCGTAGCGCAGTGGGGCTCAGGCTCGCTTCGGCAAGGCTCGCTTCGGCAGGGCAAGCACCTCGGGCCTGAACAGCGCGCCGATTCCGCCGATCACCCCGAGCGCCGCGATGACGAGCAGCATGTGGGCACCGAGCTGCAGCGCGACCGTGGTTCGCTTGAGCGCGACTTCCTCGAGCGCGTAGCCGATCACGTAACGCAGCCCCAACCATCCCGCGAGCGACGAGATGCCGAGCAGCAACGCCGCGCCGCCGAGCACGCGGCCGAAGCGACGCCGCAGGAGGGCGATCATTCCGAGCACCGCCATCACCGCGGCCGGGACGAAGGCGAGCGCGGCTCCACGCGACGCCTCGGCGACCAGCCGCGCATCGTCGCGCGCGCTGCGCACTCCGCCGGGGAGCCGCTTCTCGGCGAAGCTCGGAAGCTGGCGTTCGAGGAGGCTGTGGGTCTTGTCCATCCCGAACGACAGCTGGCCGGCCGTCAGGCCCATCACGATCGGTCCGTGCTTGATCTCGATCAGCGGCAGGAACATGCCGATCACACCCGCCAGACCTGCGGCGAGCAAGAGGTGCTTCCAGGGTTTCATCGTCGGCCGGAAAGTGTAGATTGCGCGCGTGTCAGATGGGGGACGTAGCGCAGTGGATGTCGCAACGCGTCCGACTTTGCCACCCGACGCATCCGGGGGACGTAGCGCAGCGGTTGTCGCGTCAGGTTGCCTACCTGAAGGACGCTCCTCGCGTTCGAATTCCTGTCCCCCACCTGATCCAGCGGCGATCGCGAGCTGCATCCTGACGCTCGAGGCGCTGCGCCACGCCGATCCGGATGATCCGGTGCGCCTCGCGGTCGAGCGGGCCGCGGCGCACCTGACCAAGAGCGCGAAGCAGAAGCGCCGGCTCGCACGCAAGCAGGAGAATCGCCGCCTCGATCGCGAGGACGCCTCGGGCTCGGCGCGCGCCGCCGCGTACTTTCAGCGCCCGCCGTCGAGCGCGCAACGCGTGCTGCGCAACGAGCGCCACTGTTACGTCTGCAAGCAGCCGTTTCGGCGATTGCACGCGTTCTACCACGCACTGTGCGCGGCCTGTGCCGAGCGCAACCTGGCGGCGCGGACCGATACGGCCGAGCTCTCCGGCCGGCGTGCGATCGTCACCGGTGGTCGCGTCAAGATCGGCTTCGAGGCCACGCTGGCGCTGCTACGTGCCGGTGCCCACGTCACGCTCACCACGCGGTTCCCGCGCGATGCGGCCCGCCGGTTCGACGAGGCCTGTCCGCTCGGGCGCGACCGGCTCGAGATCATCGGGCTCGACTTCATCGACGTCCGCGGCGTGATGGCGTGGATCGACGGCCTGCTCGAGCGCGACGAGCCACTCGACATCCTGATCAACAACGCCGCCCAGACCGTGCGCCGACCACCCGCGTACTACGCGAGCCTGGCGGCAGGCGAGCTCGACGCGTTGCCCGCACCGAACCCGCCGGAGGCGATCGAACGGAGCACCCTCGAAGCCCTGATGTTTCCCGATCGGCTGGACGAGGAAGGCCAGCCGCTCGATCTGCGTCCACGCAACAGCTGGGTGCTCACCGCCGGCGAGGTGGAGCCGGTGGAGCTCGCCGAGGTCCATGTCGTGAACGCGATCGTGCCGTTCCTGCTCGCGAGCCGGCTGCGTCCACTGTTCACCAGGAGCCCATTCCCCGATCGCTACATCGTCAACGTGTCGGCGATGGAAGGCGTGTTCTCGTACGCCAACAAGCAGCCGCGCCATCCGCACACGAACATGGCGAAGGCCGCGCTCAACATGTTCACGCGCACCTCCGCGGCGGAGTACCTCGTCGACGGCATCTACATGAACAGCGTCGACACCGGATGGATCACGCAGGAGAATCCGCACCCGACCAAGCGGCACATCGAGGCCGGAGGATTCTGTCCACCGCTCGACGTGCTCGACGGCGCGGCCCGGGTGCTCGCACCGATCCTGCGTGGCGTGCGCGGCGATCGGATCGCCGGTGCGTTCTTGAAGGACTACGAGCCGTCGACGTGGTGACGAAGACCCACTGCCCCGCCGTGTGGGTCCCGGCGATCGCTCCCTGCGATCCGGCGGAGCTCGCACCGCTCGTGGCGTGGCTCGAGCGCGGCGAGGCGGCCTCCGAGCCCGTCCAGTTCCCGCGCGGCACGGTGCTGCCGGACGGCCGCCTCGATCTGTGCAAGCAGTCGATCGGACCCGACGGTGCGCGGGTGGTGCTCGAGGCGTTGCGCGGGAACTGCTCGATCCGCGCGATCCTGTTCGGCACCGGCGCGATCGGCAACGAGGGTGCCGCCTCCGTGGCCGCGGCACTCGACGACGGCCTCGCGCTCGAGACGGTCTACCTCGGCTGCAACGCGATCGACGATGCCGGTACCCTCGCCCGGGCGATCGGCCGCAGCTCCGTCGACGCGCTGTGGCTCAAGCGCAACCCGCTCGGCGCGAGCGCGCATCACCTCGCGGAGCTCGTCACGAGCGGCGCGAAGCTGCGGGTGCTGGATCTCTATAACTGCGAGCTCGGTGACGACGGGGTCGCCGCGATCGCGACCGCGCTCGCCTCGCCGCAGAGCCAGGTCGAGCACGTCTATCTCGGGGGCAACGCCGCGGGCCCGCGCGCCGCCGCGGCGCTCGGTGCGATGCTCGCGACGTCGACCACGCTGCGCAGCCTCCAGCTCTCGGCGAGCCGGTTCGGCGATGACACGAACGACGCGGTCACGCTCGCGGACGGCCTCGCCCGCAACTCGTCGCTCGAGCAGCTCGGGCTCGCGAGCTGCAACATCGGTCCACGTGGGGGTGCCGCGCTCGCGGCCGCCCTGGTACGTCACCCTCGCCTGCTGAGCCTCGAGCTCGGCGCGGCAACCTCGGCACGCGCGCTCGGCGAGCCGCCGAACCGGATCGCCGATGACGGGGCGCCCGCCTTCGCCGAGCTCGTCGCCGCGAATGGCCCGCTTCGCACGCTCGACCTGCGGTGGAACGGGATCACCTCCCGCGGCGCGATGCCGATCCTCGAGGCGCTGCAGGCCAACCACTCGATCGTCGAGCTCGGCCTGCACCACTTCGTCGCGCGCACGATCCGTCGCTCGATCCGGAGGCGCCTCGACGCGAACGCGACGCGCATCCCGCCAGCGGCGATGCCGCCGCATGTCGCCGCGATCCAGAGCGTCTACCGCACCATCCCCGTTCGTTCGTGAACGAACGCCAGGGGCCGAGCGAGCGAGCCGCTGTGACCGACCGTCGTCCGCTCGCGCAACCAAGCGCCGCGCGTCGCGCGTTGCGTCCTGCTCCGCCGCTGGCTCATACGAACGCAGAGCGGCGGCTAGCGCACCGTCCACTGCTCGTCGATAGCCACCTCGACATCGCCCGTGAGCTGGATCGCCGCCGCCTTCTGCTTGCTGGTCTCACGTCGCATGTGGAGCGGAGCGCGCCGCCTCACAAGCGATGGACGCCGCCTACTGACCGCCGGCGTACTCGTCGACCAGGAGCGCGCCGCTGGTGAAGCTGCCGCACGACGCGCTGTACTTCTCCGCGTAGCACGACGGCTGGCTCCCGCCGCGGTAGTTGTTCAGGCACAGCGCACCGTCGGGGCCCCACTCGGCGTCGACGGCCCACGACTCGGTGTCGGCCTGGACGCCGGCGTTGTCGTAGAGGTTGATCAACGTGCCGTTCACGGTGTGCGGCGTTCCGTCACCGCAGTAATCGGCGCGGAGCATGCGGACGCATGCGTGGTGATGATCGGCGAAGCCGTCCCACGTCTTGTAGCCAAACTCGACGCACTTCGCGACCGAGGCCTTGCGACACGCGAAGCTGAACGTCTCGCCGTCATCCGTCCACGCGCCGGTCGTGACGTTCCAGGTGCCCGGCACCACGAGCGCGCGCCGTGCCGAGCCGTCCTCCTCGTAGCCGCACAGCGAGGTCCAGCCACCGTCGACGTTCGCCGACACCTCGTACGCGAGGATATCGTCGTTCGCGCCGGTCAGCGGATCGATGTCGTCGATGCGCAGCCCGAGCGTTTCGCCATTGCTGAGCGACGCGTCGAGGTGGGCCCCGATGAAGTCGGTGCCGTTGATCGAGATCCCGTTGATCGAGATCCCGTTGAGCGAGATCCCGTTGAGCGAGATCCCGTTGATCGAGATCCCGTTGAGCGAGATCCCGTTGATCGAGATCCCGTTGAGCGAGATGCCGTTGATCGAGATCCCGTTGATCGAGATGCCGTTGAGCGAGATCCCGTTGATCGAGATCCCGTTGAGCGAGATGCCGTTGATCGAGATCCCGTTGTCACCGGTGACCGCCTGGTCGGCCGTGGACGTGGTGACTTCTGGTTCAGCGGCACAGCCAATGGCGAGAATGACGGGCGCGAGCGTCTTCAAAATGTTCGTCATGACAATCCCCTTCGTGTGAGTGAAGAGGGCTATCGACCGCCATCGCCGTCCATGTGGGGGCAAATGCGGTTTTGCCGCAAAATTCCTACACCATCACCTACAAGCTTCCGAGCACTTGGCCTGGCGCACCTCGATGCATCGGCCCAGGTGCCAGCTCCGGCCGTCCGTCAGTCGACGTCGCCGCCCTTGAGACCGTGTCGCTTGAGCAGCTCGCGCAGGTGGTAGCGCGTGAGCCCGGCTTCCTGCGCCGACCGCGTGATGTTGCCGTCGTTACGGATCATCAGGGCGCCGAGGTACGCGATCTCGAACGCGTCGACCACCGACTGCTTCGCGCCCTTGAACCCGAGACCCGCCCGGAGCAGCGACGCATCGAAGATCGCCGGGCCGCTCTGTTGCGGGAGATCGACGCCACCGAGCTTCGCGGCCGCACGCTGCGCAGCCTGAGCACCGGCCTGCGCGAGGTCGTGCGAGACCACGATGCTCGGCCCCATCTCGCGACCGAACACGAGGTCGGCACGCGTGATCACCGGACCGTCGGATAGCGCCGCGGCGCGCTCGACGACGTTGCGCATCTCGCGGACGTTGCCAGGCCACGAGTGGCTGATGAGCGCGGCCATCGCGTCTTGCGAGAACGACATCGTCATGCCGCGGCGTCCCGCGATCTCGCGCAGGAAGTGGTTCGTGAGCCCGGGGACGTCTTCGCGCCGTTCGCGCATCGGCGGGAGCTCGACGTGGACGACCGAGAGCCGGAAGTAGAGGTCCTCGCGGAACCCGCCCTTGTTGACCTCGTCGCGCAGGTCGCGGTTGGTGGCGGCGAGGACGCGGACATCGACCTTGTGCATGCGATCGCCGCCGACCCGCTTGATCTCGCGCTGCTCGAGGACGCGCAGCAGCTTCGGCTGCAACGTGATGTCGAGCTCGCCGATCTCGTCGAGGAAGATCGTGCCGCCGTTCGCCTGCATGAAGCAACCATCGTGCTGGTTGACCGCGCCGGTGAAGCTGCCCTTCTCGTGGCCAAACAGCGTCGACTCGATCAGCTCGCGCGGGATCGAGCCGCAGTCGAGCACGACGAACGGCTTGCTCTTGCGGTTCGACGCGTTGTGTAACGCGCGCGCGACCATCTCTTTTCCGGTGCCCGTCTCGCCGGTGATGAGGCAGGTCAGCTCGCTCGGGGCGACCTTCTCGAGGTGGGCGAAGATCTCGCGCATGGCCGGCGACGAGCCGAGCATCATGTCGAAGCGATCCTTCTTCGACAGCTCGATCTCGACCACGTCCTGCAGCGTCTGGAACTGGATGTTCGTGTGACCGATGCGGAAGATCGTGCCGGGCCGCAGGAACACCTCGCGGATGCGGAGCTCGCCGACGAAGATGCCGTTGCGCGAGTTCAGATCGCGAAGGCGATAGCCGTCGTCGCGCGCCGAGACCTCGAAGTGTGTCCCGGAGACCGCCTTGTCCTGGACGACCAGGTCACTGATGATGCTCCGCCCGCCCGTGACGCGGGGCTTGGAGATCTCGATCTCCTTGCCCTGATCCGGGCCGTTCACCACCACGAGCTTGCCCTTGCGCAGGCGCCGTACGGTGGCCCACTCACCCTCGAAGAGGGTCGTCATGCCCGTGCCGGACTCGAACTGTGGATCGCCCTCTTCCATCGGGCTCAACGTATCACGCCTACACGCCCTCCGCTCCGGACGCTAGTTGAGCCACTTCTTGTCGTCACGCGGGCGCGCGGGCTTGCCACCGTCGATCACCGAGAGCTTCGCCCGGGCCCGCGCGATCTTCCAGCGACGCCACGCGAGCCCCGGCGAGAACCGCTTCGAGGTCATCAAGGCCGCGGCGATCATGGCAGCCGCAAACGCCGCGCCGAGCTGCCAGAACTGCTGCAACACGACGAACAGCACCAGAAATCCGAGAAAGCCATACATCAGCTGACGGCCGGTCAGCGGCAGGACGCCGAAGAACTGCACCGGCTGGCGGGCATAGGTGATCCCGAACGCCACGATCGACGCGTAGATGAACGGGCTGAGCCCCTGGATCGGCTGGTTCGCGTCGATGAGGTACCCGAGTGCCGTGCCGGCGAGGGTCCCGACCAGGGAGGTGATCGCGAAGAACCGATAGAACCGCGGGGTGCCCCAGAACCGCTCCAGCGTCGGAACGAACATCCACAGCACCATCACGTGGAGCAGGAGCCCGATGAAGCTCGTCTCGAGGAACGGGCTCGTGACGAGCGTCCAGACCCGACCGTGCTCGAACACGTTCGACGGTGACGCGCTGAACCATTGGTTGATCGACGCCCGTCCCTCGGGGCTCGACAGCAGCCAGAGCAGCGAAAACCCTACCTCGAGCCCCGCCACGACCATCGCGCCCGGCGTGATCCTCAGGCCAGAGAATCGATCGGTTAACCGGCCGCCTCGACGAGCGCTCACCGTTCGACCTTAGCACACGACGCGCTGCGGCCAGCCGCCCGACCCGAAACGCACGACGCCCGCACGCGGCGGGCATCGTCGGGGCGTGAATCGCTTCAGTTCCGGTCGATCGCGAGGACGATGGCCGCCGGACCGCCGCCGCCCGGGGTCAGATCGGTGACCTCGTTGCGGTCCTCGATCGTCCGGTTGGCCTGGGTCTGCGCCGCACCCAGTGGCCGATCGGTCAGGTCCAGCGCCGTGACGTCGATCGTGTAGGAACCGGCGAGCAGGGCATTGGTGATCCCGGCGCCGTCCTCGCAGTTGAACTGGTCGGTCTTTGCCGTGGTGCCTCCGGCGGGGGTGCTCTTGATCTGGATCTTCTCGGCACCTGCAGCGGTGCAACTCAGCGGTGCCCTGGTGACCGCGTCCACGAGCTCGAAGTCGAACTGAAAGTAGCCGGCGTCATCGAGCAGGATCGTATCGAACGCGTCGTCGGCGAACGTGATGTCCACGATCGTCGAGAGCGACTTGCCGTAGACGTTGCCACCGCTCCGCGACTCGATCTGGACGAACAGCTGGTACTCGCCGGGCGGATACTCGGAGAGCCCGTTGAAGTCGGCGCAGTCGAACAGGTCGACGATGTCGTTCTGTGCGGCATCGAGGCGCTTCGCGATGACCGCCGCGGTGTCGAAGCCGGCTGGGCAGTTGAGGGCTGTGTTGTTGGCGAGCGTCCTGATGTCCCAGTTCGCCTCGATGAGGCCGATCTCGCCGTCGCCACCGTCCCCGTTCGAGGAGATGATGCAACCAGCTGCCTGCGTCGCGGTTAGTGCGACCAAAACTCCTGAACACAGTCTTCGCATAAGCCCTCCTGTATGGTGACGGTACAACCGCCCGCGAGCTTCACGCAGGCAATCCTCGCGCCAGATCGATGCCACCGGTTGTGACGTCACTGGCAGATGCAGGGTTGGCGGTCGCAATACGACACGTAGACGACGAGCTCGATCGCTCCCAAGCTCACGGTATCCCCCAGGATCACGTTTCGCTGCTCGGCGGCGGGAGCGATGTAGGAGTTGGGGTTCGCATAACGCCCGATGACCTCCGTTCCACAGATCGGGGTGACCGAAAATAGTGCGGAACCGGGCGGTAGAGCAAACCCAGTTACACCGTGATTGTCGTCGCAGGACCACTCTTCGAAGCCCGGGTCGCCGTCGACCACCCAGTCGAGCCGGATCCGGGTCACCGGGTTGGTTCCGTCCTCTCCCGAGTTGCATTCCACGAACTTGTCCTCGAGCGAGCTCGAAGCGGGGCGCAACTTCCACGACAGCTCGACCGCGCCGCCGTCGACCTCCTCGCAACCGTGAACGCAGAGCCACAGTGCTGTCGCGATCGCCATACGGGTCACGCGTGCGAGGACCTGTCTCGACCTCACATCCTCGCGATTTGACCGACAGTTGCGCTGCATGCTATTCGCGCTGACGAGTATGCCAGGAGATCGCGCAGCATCTGCAGCTTCTGCGCTCGGCGCAAACCTGGACATGGTGCACCTGTTCAATCAGGCGCACTGGATCGTCCAGGTCGTGATGATCCTCCTGGCGATCATGTTCGTCATCTGCGTGTACATCATCATCTACAAGACGATGTACCTGCGGCGCGCGTCGGTCGAATCGTCGCGCTTCACGGACTCGTTCTGGCGCTCGCGCGACATCGAGCAGATCTACAAGCAAGCACAGGCGCTGCGGAACAGCCCCGTGTCGTTGATGTTCGTCGCCGGCTACACCGAGCTCGCGAAGCTCGCGTCGGACGAGAACCTCAAGGGAGATCGCGAAGGCAACCTCGCGAACATCGAACGTGCACTCCGGCGTTCGCAGACCGTCGAGACGACGAAGCTCGAATCGGGGGTTTCGTTCCTCGCCACGACCGGCTCCGCGGCACCGTTCATCGGGCTGTTCGGGACCGTGATCGGCATCCTGTTCGCGTTCCTCGAGATCTCCGATGCGGCCGCCGCTGCGACGCTGAAGGTCGTCGGTCCCCACATCGCCGAGGCGCTGTTCGCGACCGCGATCGGCCTGGTCGCCGCGATCCCCGCGGTGGTGGCGTACAACTACTTCATGCGGCGGATCCGCGTTCTGCGCTCGGAGATGGACACGTTCGAGCAGGACTACCTGAACATCATCAAGCGGCACTTCCTGAGGTGACCCCATGGGAATGAGCAGCGGCGGTGGCGGCGAGAACGAGCTGAACTCCGAGATCAACGTGACGCCGATGGTCGACGTCATGCTCGTGCTCCTGATCATCTTCATGATCACGGCGCCGATGATGAACACCGGCGTCGACATCGACCTGCCGAGCGTGACCGCGAAGAACATCGAAGATCCCGAAGGCAAGCTCATCCTCTCGATCGGCGTGGACAAGAAGATCCACCTCGGAGGAACGCTCGTGACGTGGCAGGATCTCGAGACCAAGTTGAAGTCGAACGAGCGAGTGAAGCGCGAGAGCGAGCTCTACATCGAGGCCGATACCGCCCTGCCGTACGGGATCGTCGTGACCGCGATGGCATTGGCCAAGAATGCCGGGGTCACGAAGGTGATGATGCTCACCGATCCCACTGAAAACCTTGGGCTCAAGGAGCTCGATCAGACCGCGGGACGCTGAGCCGCGTCAGTACCAGCACATGAGCATCAACAACGGCGAGATGCATGTCGTGGCGGCGATCGGAGCAGGCACTCTGACCGCCGCGATCGGCATCTTCACCATCTTGATGATCGACGACGACGCAGACGGCGAGCGGGAGCGGCCCGAGCTCGAGGACATGGAGGCGATCGAGGCCTCGCTCGCGATCCGCAAGACGCCGAAGAAGCAGCCGCAGAAGAAGCTGCGCCAGCCCGATCCGATCGTGAAGCAGGAAGGCGTGTCGCGGAACGAGAACAAGGTGCTCGACAAGCAGTGCTGCACGTCGGCCGCGGACTGCACGAGCGCGAAGCTCCCGATGGGTACGACGTGCGGTGAAGGCCTGACGTGCGAGCGCAACCGCTGCATCAAGCCGAAGTCGGACAAGACTCACGACGACAAGGACCTGGTCGCGAAGATCCCCGACCGGCGCGAGAAGGACGACCTGCAGGTGAATGACAAGCCGGTGACGGACGTCGGAGAGTTCAACGACAACGTACGTGGCTTCGCCGAGACCACCTCGGGCCATCCATTCTTCCAGGGACTTGCCGCCGACTTCCACGAGAACTGGGAGTTCCCGAAGATCCTCTCCGCATCCGGCACGGCAGCGGGTTGCCTGCACATCCTCGGCGATGGGACTATCAAGAAGACCAAGCTGGATCCGAAGAGCGGCGACGATGCCCTCGACGACTCGATCGAACGTGCCCTGAAGAAGATCGAGAAGCTCCGTAACTCCAAGCCCGAGCCCGTTCCGACAGAGTTGCTCAAGCAAGCGACGACGCGATGGATATGCTTCAAATCCAACCCACAAGAGCAGCAGCGCGAGTAGCCCTCGCAGCGATCGCCGCTGCATTCATCGTTTCCGAGCCTTTCGCGCGGGCAGACGAACCCAAGGCCGGGGTCGTCATCGACGTCAACGCGAAGCGCGGGCTGTATCCGATCGCCGTCCCGACCAGCGTCGACGGCGACTCAGGTGCGTCGAAGGAGGTCGCGGCGGTCGCGGCGTTCGACCTCTCGATCGCGAGCGTCTTCAAGGTGGTCGATCCGAAGTCGTTCCTTGCCGACCTCAAGGCCGAAGGGATGGGGATCGATCCCCAGAAGTGGAAAGACGTCGGCGCGTTCGGCGTGATCAAGTACCGGGTCACCGCGACCGAGATCGAGTTCCGGCTCTACGAGGTCTCGAAGGGAACGAATCCGTCGCTGACGAAGACGTACTCGCGCAAGGACAACACGCGCGTGATCACGCACCGCTGGTGCAACGAGGTCTTCAAGTACTACACGAGCGAGCCCGGCTTCTTCGGCTCGAAGATCGCGTTCACGGCCAAGGGTAAGGGCACGAGCAAGATCTTCGCGATGGACTTCGACGGCGCGAACACCTTCTCGGCCTCGAACAACAGCTCGACGAACATCCTGCCGGCGTGGTCGCCGGGCGGAGCGATCGCGTACACGTCGTTCATGCGCAACAACCCGGACCTCTACGTCACGGGTGCCGGCGGGGGCCGACCGCGGAAGCTCTCGGGACAGCGCGGGATGAACACCGGCGCGTCGTGGTCACCCGATGGCAGCAAGATCGCGCTGACGTTGTCCAAGGATGGCAACCCCGAGATCTACGTGATCAACGCGTCGGATGGCAGCATCGTCAAGCGCATCACCTCCGACAAGGCGATCGACACGTCGCCGGCGTGGTCGCCGGATGGCAGCAAGCTCGCGTTCGTCTCCGACCGCAACGGAGGCCCGCAGATCTTCGTCGTGTCGTCGGGCGGCGGTGCGGCCACCCAGGTCTCGTTCAACGGCAACTACAACACCACGCCGACGTGGTCACCTCGCCCGGGCAAGCAACTGATCGCGTACACCACGCGCGATGGCGGTGCGTACGATATCGTGACGCTCGATCTCGCGACCAAGACGATGACGCGGATCACGCAGGCGCAGGGCAACAACGAGGAGCCTTCGTTCTCGCCGAACGGCCGCGTGATCGCGTTCGCGCGAACCGGTCAGGGCGTGTTCATCGCGAACGCGGACGGTACCGGTACGCCGGTCAAGGTCTGGAGCGGCTCCGCCACCGGCGTCGACTGGGGCCCCGCTCCGAAGCCGTAAGGAGAGCGCGATGCGCACCGCCCTGTTGTCGATCGTGCTCGGCCTCGTGATCGCGCAACCCGAACGTGCCGAGGCGTGCTCGTGCGGGAGGCCCTCGATCTCGATCCCTCCACCTGCTCGCCCGCCGCCTTCACGTTTCCAAGGCAGGTGCTCACTCTCGGGATCAAGATCGTGGGCAACCTGGGAACCGCGAGCGAAGTGTTCGACACGACGAAGCCGAAGCGTCCGTAGCCCTAGGCGGCTTCCCTGGAGCGCTCGACATACGCGAGGAGCCGGTCGACGGTGACGAGGCCGACGGGCGTGCCACGATCGACGACGATCGCGACCGAAGCGGAGGCACGGCGCAGCTTGTCGAAGACATCTGCGAGTGAATCCGAGGGTGTCACCGTGACCACCTCGTGACGTGGCGCCTCCCCGACTCGCGAGTGCGGGCCTGATCGCTCGACGCCCGCGGCGACATCCTCGCGCGTCACGACCCCGACGGGCGCGCCGTGCTCGACGATCGGAAGTTGAACGAGGTCACCGGCGACCAGCAACTGCGCGACTTCGTCGAGCGGCTGCTCGAGGTGGATCGTCTCGAGGCGAGACAGCATCACCGCGCTGATCGGAACGGTCGCGAGCGCTGGATAACCGAGCCGTTTCCCGAGATGGACGAGCGCCTGCGTGGCGTCGTCGAGCAATGCGCCGAGCGCCCGACGCAGCACGCTTCCTCCTCGGAGCTTCCGACGATCCATGAAGCCCGAGGGTGCAGCCGACGTGCCACGCGGATCGCGCGTCATCGCACACCGGCACGTCGAATCTTGCACCGGCGCGTCGAGACTTGCTCGCCCCGTCGGGGATCTCTGGGATGCGAGCGATCGCTCGGGTGACGGCATCATCCTTTGGCCGTGGCACGAGCGCACGAGATGGTCGCAGGCGATCCTTGGATCACTTCCTGCTCGTTCGCAGGACATGCCTGCTCCGTTCCCGCATGTGTACAGCGCTTCGGTCAGTCGTACCTTCGCGTCGCGTGCGAGGGTCGAGGCTCCGCCGCGGGCGTCGCTCGATGGCGGGCCATCCCATCAGTTCGACGGCGACGCCGCCGCATGGTCGCCCGAGCACCTCGTGCTGTCATCGCTCGGCATCTGCATGCTCACGACGTTCGAGGCATTCGCCGTGCGCGACGGGATCGAGCTCATGAAGTGGGATGCCAGGCTCAGCGGCACGGTCGAGCGCACTCCCGAGGGCCTGATGTTCACCTCGATCGTGGTCGTCATCGATCTGGGGATCAGCGGCAACGTCGCGAAGATCGAGACCACGCTCGAGGACGCGAAGCAGTACTGCCTCGTGCTCAACTCGCTGCGCGTGCCGGTCGTGATCGAGACGCAGATCCACACGCCCGATGACGACGTGACGCAGCTCCCGTACGGTGCTCCGTCCTATGTCACCGCCGAAGTGCGCGCCGACTAGCGGCCTCGCCGGCGTATGATGCGGCGTCGATGATCCCACCCGGTTACCGAGGACACGTCGAGGTGGCAGCTGCCCTGCGCCGGCTGCGTGGTGCGCGGATCCACGAGATCGGCCGCAGCGTCGAGCAGACTCCGATCCTCGCGGCGTCGATCGGGTCCGACTCCGCGCGCACGGTGAGTGTCGTGATCGCGGGCCTCCACGCGATCGAGTGGATCGGGGTCGAGACGGCACTCGCGCTTGCCGAGCGCCTGGTCGGAGCGCCACCCGGCGATCGTCGAGTGATCGTCGTCGCGCTCGCGAATCCGGATGGCTATCGCGCGATCGAATCGGATCTGTGGAGCGGCCGCCGGAGATTTCGCCGCACGAACGCGAATGGGGTCGACCTCAATCGCAACTGGCCGACCGCGTTCTTCGCGCGCCGGAAGTGGATGTCGGGCTTCAACTGGCCCGGACCGGCGCCGTGCTCGGAGCCAGAGGTCGCCGCGATCGTGCGAACGCTCGATGCCGAGATCGCCGGCGGGGCGCGCGTCGAGACCGCGCTCTCGCTCCATAGCTTCGGTCGCAAGCTGCTCGTGCCGTACGGTGCGCGCTGGAAGCGGCCACCGCGATATCGCGAGCTCCACGAGCGCGCGCGCCAGGTCCAGGCCCGCCTCGTCGAGCGCTACTCGATCGATCAGGTCAGCCGCTGGGTCCCCGGCGCGTTCGCCTACGGGATGGAGATCGACGATCTCCACGATCGGTACGGCGCGCGCGCGTTGCTGGTCGAGTGCTCGCTCGGTGGGCTCTCGTTCGATCCGTCGACGTGGCTCGCGCCGTTCCACTGGTTCAACCCTCGAAGGCCGAGCCTCGTCGCGACCGACATCGCGCGCGCCGTCGAGCCGTTCGTGCGCGGTGCGTAGCCTTCGTACGGAGGACTTGGCGCGTGATGTGAACACTCCGGATGCATGTCACCGCCACGCATCATCCTGGTTCCCACAGACTTCAGTCTCCACGCCGATCGCGCGCTCGAATACGCGGTCGAGCTCGCGGCACGGCTCGATGCGAGGATCCACCTGCTGCACGTGGTCACCTATCCCGTGCTCGCGACCGCGGAGATGAGCACCATGTACATCGCGACCCTCATGGAAACCTTGAGACGCGATGCGCAGCTCGGGCTCGACGAACGAGTGAAGCGCTACCGCGATCGAGTCTCGCTCGGCCCCGTACGGATCGAGGAGGGCGACCCCCGCGATCAGATCGATCGGACCGCCGAGGCGATCGGTGCGGATCTGATCGTGATGGGCACCCACGGCCGCCGCGGCGTCCGGCGGTTGCTGCTCGGCAGCGTCGCGGAATCGGTCGTTCGCACCGCACCGTGTCCGGTGCTGACGATCCGTCTCGAGCCCGGCAAGCGCTGAGTCAGCGCAGGCCCATCGTGGCCTTGCAAGTCTTCGTGTAGAGGTCGCGAAACAGGTTCTTCGGATCGGTGATCGCCTTGACCGCGTCGTAGTTCGGCTTGTTCCAGATCGACCAGAACTCGTCCTCGGGATAGTAGTTGTGCGCGATCAGTGTCTTGATGCCTCCGAGCTCGCGGAGCTTCTGCTCGATGAGGCGGTGGTAGTTCGTGGCGCCTCGCTGCTTCATGCCGTAGATCGCGAGATCGAGGAACAGCGTGTCGCCGAGGTTGGCCCAGTACGAGTCGGTGAGCCACTCGTAGTCATGGACGCGCTTGTAGGGCACGCACCACAACGGGAAGTAGCCGACCTCTCGCTCGTACCAGCTCAGAAACTCGGGGACCTTCGAGAACGGGACGAAGACATCGAGCGTGATCGTCGGGTGCTTCGACGACAGGAGGAAGTGCAGCTTCTCGGCGATCCGCAGCCACTGCGACGACGCCAGCAACTTGCCGAACAGCAAGCGGCCGACGAACGACTTCGGTCGAACGTTGGTGACGCCGCGATCGTAACGGAACACGTAGTGCTCCGTGGTCAGGTAGTCCTCGTCACGCGTCCGCGTGCTCTGGTAGTAGACCTTCATCCAGTCGTAGCGGCTGGTGTACGGCGCCTCGTCGGTGAAGGTGCCGAGGCTCAGCACGTACAGCGTCGGCGAGTGGATGATGCCATCCATGAAGTCGAGGTCGCGTGCCTCTACGCCAGGGGCTTCGCCCCCCCTACCGGCAGAGCCGGTAGGGTTCCCCCCCTTCAGGCGCCGGGCGATCGCCGCCCGGTAGTCGGCGAGCGTCGCGTACTTCTCGTAGACGAGCTTGACGTAGCGCTTCGCGGAGACGAGCCGGAACGTGAGCTTCGAGACGATGCCCAGCGTGCCGAACGTGCCGTGGACCATCTGGAACACGAGGCGGTGCTCGTTATCGGGGGTGCACGTGAGGACGTCGCCGGTCGCGGTGATGACCTCGTACTCGATGCACGTGTCGTGGAAGCCGCCGTGGACGAACGACATCGACTCGATCGAACAGCCCGCGACCGCACCACCGATCGTGATGGTCTTGAGCTCGGGCACCACGATCGGCAGGAGTCCGTGCTTCATGGTCGCGGTGACCAGATCGACGAACGTCACCCCGGACTCGGCGACGCAGATGCGCGTGACCGGGTCGATCGAGAGGATCTCGGTCAGGTCGCTGATGTCGATCTTGTCGTCGCGATGACGTAGGTCGTTGGCCTTGGGGACCTGGTGCGAGACCGACTTCTTCTTCAGCGACACCGGGCGAGTGCCGGTATGCGATCTTAGCTGTCCGACGATCCGCGCGACCTTGGAGGCATGACGATCGGCCACGGACTGCGAGTGGTAGCCGACCGCGGTCGCCATGTCACGTACCTCGACGCTTCAGGCGAGCCGTTCGCGCACGGCCTCGGCGATCGGATCCGCAACGCAGATGCGGTTCGTCGCGTGCCGGATCGTGTCGCAGGTGATGATCCCTCGCGCGCCCGCCGCGACCAGCTCGTCGTTCACCGCGTCGGCGAACACCGCGTGGATCGCGATGCACATCGGCGCGGCGCTGCCGGCTGCGCGGAGCTGTCGCGTCGCCTCGACCATCGTCCGCCCCGTCGACACGATGTCGTCGATCACGACCGGGGTGTGACCGTTCCATGGGCCGCCCGGGGCCGAGACCGAGACATCGCGATCGCCGCGCCGGGTCTTCTCGAGGATCATGTAGGGCGCGCCGCAGCGATCGGCGACCGCCGCGACCCACTGCACGCTCTCGGCGTCGGGCCCGACGAGCACCGGCTGCTGCACCTCCGCGGTGATCCAGTGCGCGATCGACGCTGCCGCGTGCGCGATCGTGGTCGGGATCGAGTACACGCCGTCGAGCGAGCTGTAGCGATGGAGGTGAGGATCGACCGTGACCAGCCAGTCGACCGTGCTCGAGACCAACCGTCCGAAGTACTTCGCGGTCACGCCCTCGCCCGGCTTGAACTGGCTGTCCTGTCGCATGTACGCGAGGTACGGCGCGATGACGCCGACCCGGTTCGCACCGAGATCCCGTGCCGTCCCGGCGAGGAACGCGACCCGCAGGAAGTTGTCGCCGTGCAAGTTGCCGACGATCGCGACGTCCTCGAGCGCGGCGCGGTCGAGCCGCACGTAGAGCTCGCCGTCGGGAAACTGCCGGATCTCGGGGACGATCGTATCGAGCCCGAGGCGCGCCCCGAGTCGCTGCGCGTGCTCCTCGCAGCCCGGAATCGCGATCAAGACGGTCACCGCTCGATGTTACCAGGACCGCCGCGGGAGCGGACGCGGGCTACTTGCCCTCGTTCTCCTTCAGCTTCGCGGTCACCGTGGCCTTCGCCTCGTCGTAGCTGGCCGCCTTCACGTGCAGACCCTGCTTCACGAAGTCGGCGAACTGGTCGTTCTGCAGCAGGTCACCGTCGACGACGAGCTTGCTCGACCAGTCACCCGTCCCGACCGTCAGCAGGTCCTTGCCGTCCTTGGTCGACCAGGCACACGTCGTGTCCTTGCTCTTCCACTTGTCGAACGACATGTTCCACGTCTTGCACACGCCCTTGTCGTCGAGCGTCGCGATCTTGTCCATCCCGACCATGCAGACGATCGCGGCCTTGCCCTTGCGGAGCCCGACCGCACCTTCACCGGCGAGCACCTTGCCGTCCTTGATCAGGAATTGCTTCGTGTGCGACGAGGTGCCGCCCTTCATCGAGCCCTCGGTGATCGTCTGCTTGAACGTCGCGCTGCACGGCGAGTCGACCGCGAAGCCGAGCTCGTGCTCGGTCTTGCCGTCGAACACCTTCGCCTTGTCGCCCTTGATCTCGATCGCCGCCGGATCGCCGGCCATCGACATCGAGCCGCTCGTCCGCAGCGTCATCCGCGAGGCCCACGCGCCCTGCCACGCCTCGCTCGCGCCCTTCGGCATCCACGCTGCCAGCTCCGCCGGCATGCTCGATTCGTCGGTCGCGCCACCACCACCGCCACCGCCACCGTCACCCTCCTTCTTCTTGCTGCACGCCCCGAGGGTTGTCGCGACCAGGCCAACCAAGATCCATCGCTTCATCATGGTCGGAGCTTCAAGCAGCACGCGTGCCGACGCAAGTGCGCGAGACCTCGACTCCACCACTTTGGTGCAGCAGGTGCAGCGAGGTGCATGCACGCCGCGAACCGCAGTCATCCGCCGAGCGGCTCAGAAGAGGGACTTGAGCCGCGTCACCTTGAGCAGCAGCGGAATCACCTTCCGGCTCGTCACGATCTGCATGTGGTCGTACTGCGATCGGATGTAGAGCAGCTTCGAGCGGCGCTCACCCTTGGTGAACCCGCTCATCGAGTCGGGCACCTTCTCGCGCGCCACGGCGAACTTGTACTTGCTCGCGAACGCGACCGACTCCTGAGCCACGCTCGCGCCGATGACGATCATCTTGTGCTCGTCCGCGCGCTTCCCGCTCTTGATGAACTCGTCGAACGCGTGCTCGCCGGCATACATCGCGTCGAGCAGGATGATCTGATCGATGAGCTTGTGGTCGACCCACTGCATCACCGTGCGAAACGCGCCCGAGTGCCCCATCACGACGATCGGGCCATCGGGCATCTTGATGTTCGCCCGCGACACCGCCCGGCGCAGATCGGACAGCGCCGGCCAGTGCACCCCCTCCTCGTTGGAGGACGGGGCATCGGGGACGATGAACAGCGCGTTCTGGCGGCTCATCTTGAACTGGCGCGCGAGCTGGTGATCGCGCCACGCACCATCGGCATCGGTCCAGTAGCCATGGACGTAGACCACGGTGCCGGCGGTCTCGCGATCGTAGCCGGGTGGCACCCAGACGTGCACCGATCCCTGCGAGGTCTTGATCTTCCAGTGCCGGCCATCCAGCACGTCGTCTTCGGTCTTGTCGAGCCGGCTCTCGCCGTCGTCCTTGAACCGAGGGCGGATGGTGCGCGGTGGCGGGTTCGACAGCCGCGCGCGTGGTGGCGTGATCGTCGGCGGCGTGGGCGCCGGCGTCGGTTCTGGAGCCGGCTCCGGCTCGGGAGCGTTCTCGCCCGGAGCGCCTGGCTCGTCCACGGTCGCAGGTTCTTCGGGCGGCAACGGGTCCTCTGCGCGAGCGACCCCGATACCGAGCGAGAAGAATGCGATCGCGAACGAGAGCTTCATTGTTTTGGCCCCGTAGCCTCTGTGGGTTGCGTGATCATCAGATGGATATTCCCGGCCGAGTCCGGATAGCCATATCGGAACGGGAGTTTTCGATAGGTCTGCGACGACCACAGCTTCACCATGGCGTCGCTGACGGTTGGGCTCGCCTCCTCGAGGAACGCGCCCTTGAACGTCCCGTACGTGATCTGGGTGAAGCCGGCCTTCTTCGCGAGCCGCGGCTCGATGCCCGTCGCGTCCGACGCCATCCAGACCATGTTCGCGAGCAGATAGTCACGGATCTTCGAGAAGCCACCGAGCCAGATGAGGTAGCTCGCGGCCTTCGTCATCGCCGCGATCTTGCCCTTGGCGGCGAGGTGCTTCTCGAGCGTCGACCCTCCGAACGCCTTGTCGTTCAGGTTCCACGCGACGTGGCGGTGCACGACGAGCGGAGCCTTCGGATCGCCCGCCTTCCGCATCGTCAGCTCCATGTTGTTGAACGCCTCGGACCAGTCGGTGTCGACCCAGCTGCCCTTGACCTTCTTCGCCTTCGTGGCCGCGAGCGCCTCGAGGTCGGCCTGCGTGAGGTACTGCACCTTGCCGTCGTCGGCGAGCTTGAAGAACTTGAGCGCCACGGGCTCGAAGCCGTTCGCCGCCATGCCGGTGAGATGGAACGAGAGCTGACCGGGGATCGCGCCGCGCTCGAGCTTGCGCATGTTCTCGCTCGTCGAGTCGTGCAGCGAGAGCAGCCCGGACGATGCAGCGCGGTAGTTCGCGAGCGCGGTGGCGAGCTTGGCCTTGTCGAGCTGCGCGAGCCGCGTCGGATCACCGGCGTGCTCGAGCGAGATCGTGGTGATCTCGCGGGCGTCGGGATAGGTGACCAGCGCGCTCAGCAGGTCGCCGCCGCCGAACGGGTACACGATCGTGGTCGGCAGCGTGGCAGGCCGTAGCCCCGCGAAGAACGTCGTCGCCGGCGTCAGGTACTTTTGCCCGAGCTTGTCGTATCGCTTCGACATCTCGGTGCAGTGCTTGTCGACGAGCGCGACGTCGAAGCTCGACGGCAAGGGGTCGGTGCCTTTGCAGGCGACGGCTCGGTAATAGAGCTTCGCGTCCTTGATGAAATCGACGCCGTCATCGGCGCGCGCCGAGGTCACGGCCGAGCAAACGGCGAGCGAGACCAAGGTCGACGAGATCCTCATGTTCCCTCCAAGAGACATATGACGACTGATCAGACGACGCTATTTCTTTGCTAATTCACGTCGCCGCGGTCACTGCCGGAGCCCGGCTTTGGACCCACCAGGCTGTGGAGGATGACTTTTGCCACGGCCTCGCCACTCGAGTCGCGCAGCGTCACGGGGACGTCGTACTGGGCCCGGGTCGCGGTGCGTGGAACCGGGGGTTCGCCGACGGCCGTGATGGTCCCGCGCGCCTTCTTCAGGTACTCGATCTCGAAGCCACTGACGATGAACCGGGCGTCGTCGGGGAGCGAGTAGGCCAGCGCGACGTTGCCCGCGAGCTCGGCCAGGTTCGCCAGCGCGATCGCGTGGACGCAGTCGAGGTGGTTGCGGACCGCACGCCGGTCGTGCATCTGGACCTCGGCGTACCCCGCCCGCAGCACGGTCACGGTCGCGCGGATGCTGCCGGTGTAGGGCGCCATCCGGCCCACGAGCCGCGAGAAGATGATCTTGCCGCCGGGCATCCCCGACAGCAGATTCCATGCATCGCGGAGGAGGTTGCGACCTCCGTCGAGCCGCGACCGGGGGAGCAGTTTCGTTAGAGGGGACAACCTGTCGGCGAGCGCCATCGCGCGGACCGTACCTCGATCAGGTTTGGATCTCTGCTCATTTCGTGCCCGTCCGGCGGTGTTCGGGCATCCTCCGAGGGGTAGGATTGCCATGCTCATGACCTCCACCAAACGCCTCGCGTGCGCCGGAGCCGTCGTTTTGACCGGCCTGGTTGCATTGCCGCTCGGCGGATGTAGTAGCCCGCCCAAGAAGAAGCCGCTGACGCTCCAGGAGATGATCACGGCCGACCCCCTGCCCCTCGCGAAGGGCTCGAAGTGGACCTACACGGTCAACGTCAAGCGCTTCGACGTCGAGGCGAACAAGGTGAACACGAAGACCCTCTCGTGGGTCACCGAAGTCCTCGACGCCAAGGAACACAACGGCGTCACGGCCTACCGCGTCAAGGGTTGGCCGACCGACCTCACCGACTACGACGGAACGAATGCCGTTCCCGTTCCGACCGAGATGACGATCCTCCGCAAGGACAACAATTTCTTGTTCGGGACCAGCGCGGAGCCGTCGCTCGACGGTGCGACCGGCTGGTTCTCGTGGCCCGTGATCGATGGCCAGAAGATCTGCCCCAGCGCAGAGATGGTCTATTGCTGGCAGGTCACTGCGGTCGAGACCGGCTACAAGCTCACGTTCTACACCGGCCCCGACGAGCAATCGTTCGAGCTGGAGCCGGGGACCGGGGTCTCGCGGTTTCACTACGCGCACCACGGCACGACGAACGAAGTCGAGGCGAAGCTCGTCTCGTACACCAAGGCAGGCAGGCGCTGAACGACTCGAGGCGGCGCCAATCGGGCGCGAGGCCTCCCCGATCTGGTAGCTGGCTGCCCGACGCGTTGCATGGACATCGGTGCGCTCGTACAGTCGAGCCAATGAAGCCGACGACGATGAGCTATCTGGTCCCGACGGTCATCGAGCAGACCCACCGTGGCGAGCGTGGTTGGGACATCTTCTCCCGCCTCCTCAAGGACCGCATCATCTTCCTCGGTACGCCGATCAACGATGACGTCGCGAACGTGGTCATCGCACAGCTCCTGTTCCTCGACTCCGAAGAGCCGGAGAAGGACATCATGCTGTACATCAACTCGCCCGGCGGTCACGTCTCGGCGGGCCTCGCGATCTACGACACGATGCAGTACCTGCATTGCGACGTCGCCACGATCTGCATGGGTCAGGCGGCCTCGATGGGCAGCTTCCTGCTCGCGTCCGGCACCAAGGGCAAGCGCTACGCCCTGCCCCATTCGCGCGTGATGATCCACCAGCCGCTCGCCGGCTTTCAGGGCCAGGCCACCGACATCGAGATCCACACCAAGGAGATCTTGAAGACGCGCGACACCCTGAACGAGCTGTACGCGAAACACACGGGTCAGCCCGTCGAGAAGATCAAGAACGACACCGACCGAGACAACTTCATGTCATCGTCGGCTGCGAAGGAATACGGCATCATCGACGAGGTGCTGATCACGGCGAAGAAGAAGCCGGACGAAAAGAAGTGACCTGCATGGTGGCCAGGTGCCTCGTCCGGCGATCCGCGGTACGCTCGGCATCGACCGATGGCCATCGAAAAGCGTGACGGTGCGTCTCTGACCTGTTCCTTCTGCGGCAAGGCGCAGAAGGAGGTCAAGAAGCTGATCGCAGGCCCGACGGTCTACATCTGCGACGAGTGCATCGGGCTGTGTAACGACATCATCGCCGAGGAGATCGAAAAGGAGGATCAGGCCTACGGCTCCTCCGCGATCCCGAAGCCCGCGCAGATCAAGAAGGTCCTCGACGAGTACGTGATCGGTCAGGATCGCGCGAAGAAGATCCTCGCGGTGGCGGTCCACAACCACTACAAGCGGATCGATCACAAGCAGACCACGAGCATCTCGAG
>Ga0299915_10000252_pt1 | contig 42277 bp, 41 predicted proteins | sample RVTome_13_FD_200263 | JGI IMG/M metagenome (GOLD analysis project Ga0299915, IMG submission 200263) | Soil microbial communities from uranium-contaminated site in the Upper Colorado River Basin, Wyoming, United States - RVT92D227 (version 2) ...
GTTTCCGACCGGGGTATCATAGGCGAGAAATACATAATCACAGGACCTCAGGGCATCCATCTCGGCAGAAAAGGATAATTTATTCGATGCGATCCCCTTTTTGATCTCGGCTTCGAGCATCGGTTCATATATTGGAGGAATTCCCTGCTGCAGTCGGCTGATCCTGGAAGGATCGAAATCGACCCCATGAACGCGGTGGCCCAGTTTCGACCATGACGCGGCGATAACGCATCCAAGGTGCCAAAGTCCGATAACGCCAATTTCGGAATCCATCCTTATCGTTTCCTCTTATACGTTTTTTCCAGATTTGCGAGAGTCATTGCCTTACCTCGCCCCGTTCATGAAGTTCAGCAGGACGGTTGCTCCATCGCCTTCGAACCTGTATCTCATTTCCAGGAGATTCATCCTTTTCATCGCCTCACGGAATTTCGCATGGTCCTTTTCGACATAGAACACGAAGAACCCCCCTCCGCCGGCACCGGTAATCTTGCCCCCCAGGGCCCCGTTCTGCAGAGCGTATTCATACACTTCATCCAGCCGGCTGTTGGAGATAACGGCGGACATGCTTTTCTTGAATTTCCAATGTTTGTCGAAAAGCAGGCCGATGTCCGTGATGTTCCCTGATTCCGCGGCTTCCAGGACCTTATAGCCGATCTCCTTGATGACGTGCAGGCTTTCGATGACGTTCTTCTTGTCCTCCCTGGCCCCCTGGCTCTGCTCCGAAAGGATCCGGGTCGCGCTGTGAGAGGTGTTGGTATAGAACATGAGGAGGTTCCGGTTCAGTTCTTCGAGAGTCGAATCCTCGATTTGAGCGCTTCTGACCTTCACCAGCCCCCCCTTATCGATATCGAGCACCCGCAAGCCTCCAAATGCGGCCATGTATTGGTCCTGCTTGCCAATCGGCTTGCCGAGCCTGTTGATCTCGAGATCGCAGGCCTCTTCTGCCAGTTCCTGCATGGCCACGGCCTCCTTCTTCATCGCATGAAGGCCGGACAGGAGACCGACGGCATATGAGCTCGAAGAGCCGAGTCCCGTTCCGGCAGGAACGTCCGCCATCGAAACGATCTCGAGCGATCTCTCGATTCCCGTCATCCGCATCGCTTCTTTGGCGATGTCGTGCTGCAATTCATCCCGGTGGTTCACCGTTTCGGACTTCGAGTACTTCACCCGGACGAGGCAATCCACGATGGGCCGATTCAGGTTGATGACCATATATTTATTGATGGCCGCCGCGAAGATGAATCCCCCGTGTTTCGAGTAATAAGCGGGAAGGTCCGTGCCCCCCCCGCCCAACGTGAAACGGAAAGGCGTGCGTGTGATGATCATGGCGTCCCCTTTAAAATCGGTTCCCGACGATTTATTGAGGTTTCTCCACCCCGGTTCACGAAGGGTGAGTCACGTGCCGATTTAGCTTATTCAAGAGTTCGATATCGTCGATAGCCCATACTCCGCCGCGAAGCCGGAGAGCGAATAGTCGGCCACCGGACAGAAGAATCTTTGGTATCACGTCCAAGCCGAAATCAGAATATCCCGAGGGTATGTATTCGAATATGGCGGGCCGAAAGTAGAAAAGCCCAGCGCTTATCCAATGGCTGAAGACCTCGCCCGGAGCAGGTTTTTCTTTGAAACGAACGATCTCGTCGTCCTTCCCCAGCTCGAGGATGCCGCTCCCGGTGACATCGGCCTTCTCGAAGACGGCGACGGTCCCGACGCCGTAGTGGGCCGCCGACGCCTCGATGAATCCGGAAAGGTCCATCTCTAGGTAGTTGTCCCCATAGACGACGAGGAACGGACCGCCGCGAAGCTCGGACTCGAGCTTTTTCACCGCTCCGGCCGTGCCCATGATCTCCGGCTCGAACGAATACCGGATACGCACGCCCCATTTCCCCCCATCCCCGAAATGGGACGTGATCCGTTCCGGAAGATGATGGAGATTGATGTATATCTCCCGGATTCCCGCTTCGGCCAGATGCACGATATGATGCTCCAGAATGGGCTTCCCCGCGATCGGGATCATGACCTTGGGCATCTCATCGGTCAGCGGACGGAGTCTCGTCCCCTTGCCCGCCGCGAGCAGGACTACTTTCATTTCCCCGCCACTCAAATCCTTCCCTCCGCCATTTCGGATTTGATGTAATCGACGGCGTGGATCAGCCCGGTTTCTAGGTCCGTCTTCGGCTTCCAGCCGAGAGCCGAGGCTTTGGAGATATCCGCGAGCGTCTTTTGAGCTTCGCCTGGCAGATCGGGCTTGAATTCCGGCTCTATTCGAACGCCGAGAATCCTGGAAACCTTATTGTAGATCTCCAAAACCGAATGATTCTCTCCCGAACCGAGATTATAAGTTTCATTATCGGTCCGGGAATCGCGAAGGCAGAGAAGATGAAAATCGTTGACATCGGCGACGTAAACGAAATCCCGCCGCTTTTCGCCCGTCCCGTAGATAACCGGACGTTCGCCCTTTAAAAGCTTGATTATAAAGGCGCTCATGACGGGCGGGATCGTCCGGCGATAATCCTGGACGGGGCCGTAGACGCAAAAATACCGAAGGGCCGTGAATGTCATCCCGTAATATCTCTTATAGGCCTCCGCGAAGTGCATCCCGGCCAGTTTGCTCACGGCATAGAAACTCTCGGGCCGGACCTCGCTTTCCGGTGTCGGGAAAACCGCGCTTCCTTCATAAAGCGCCGAGGATTCCGCGTATATGATCTTCCGGACTCCGGCCCGCCGCGCCGCTTCGAAGACGTTGATCGTTCCGGTGACGTTGATATCGGCCGTCTCTATCGGATCCGCCTGGCAATCGCTGATGCAGTTCTTGGCCGCAAGATGGAATACGGCATCGACTCCCTCAAAAAGGCCATAAATGCCCCGGTCCCGGATATCTCTTTTATGGAATTCAACCCCGTCGGGAACGTTCTCCCTCAGCCCATAGGCGAGATTGTCGATCCCGGCGACCTGATACCCTTCTTTAAGCAGGCGCTCGGCAAGATTCGAACCCACAAATCCTGCCACACCGGTAATAAATATCTTTTCTTTCAAGGCCTTATCGTTGCTGAACGCTGAGGCATGAAGAATAGCCGTTTCATTTATTATTGAAGCAGTCTGACCGCCTCAGCCATGGAAATAACTCCTGATGTTCACCGAGACATATTCGACCTGCTCGTCCTTCATTTCCGGACACATGGGAAGAGACAGAATCTCGTTCGCCTGCTTTTCCGCGACCGGGAAGTCACCTCTCTTGTAATCAAGGTGGGCATAGGCTTTTTGAAGGTGTATCGGAATCGGGTAATGAAGACCGGTGGCGATATTTCTCTTCTGGAGGAATTCCCTAAGTTTGTCCCTCTTATCCGCGGGAACAAGGACGACGAAAAGATGATAGATATGATAAGCATCGGCGGATTCGACGGGACAGATGACTTCCTTAAGATCCGCGAGCAGAGACCGATACATGCCGGCGATTTGCCGCCGTCGTGCGTTCCAGCCGTCCAAATATTTCAACTTCACCAGGAGAACCGCGGCCTGGATCTCTTCCATCCGGTAATTGTGGCCGATACTTTCATGAACGTAGCGTTCGACGGAGCCATGCCCGCGCATCCGGAGCATCTTCTGATACAGTCCCTCGTCGTTCGTGGAAATTCCCCCGGCCTCTCCATAAGCCCCGAGGTTCTTTCCCGGAAAGAAGCTGAATGCCGCCGCCGTGCCGAAGTTGCCGACCGCCTTCCCCCGGAATCTCGCCGACTGGGCCTGACAGGCATCCTCGAAGACCATGCGCCCATGGCGGCTCGCGATATCGTTGATTTCGTCCATATCCACGGGTTGGCCATAGAGATGGACCGGTAAAACGGCTCTCGTGCGGGAAGTGATTTTCTCTTCGACCCGCTCGACGTCGATATTATAAGATGTCGGATCGTTATCCACGAAGACAGGCGTCGCGCCGCATAGAGACACCCCCTCCGCGGTAGCGATAAACGTATTCACAGGGACGATGACCTCGTCGCCGGGGCCTATTCCCCCCGCCCAGAGCATAAGATGGACGGCATCCGTGCCGGAGCTTGTCGCGATGAACCGTTTCGCTACGAGCGCCGCGGCGAATGCTTTCTCAAATAAGTCGACATATTTCCCGCAAATAAAGGCGCTGTGCTCAAAAATGTCGGCCAAGACCTCCTCGATCTCTGGTTTCAGCCGGAGATACTGCGATTTCAAATCGAGAAAGGGAACGTTCATTTTACCGGCGCTCTATAATCGCATCGTAAAGGTGCATGACCTCGAGCATATATCTTCCGTCTGTCATCGGCTTTTTCCCGTTCTTTATGCAGTAGAGAAAATGCTCCACGACAAGCACCAGCGGCTCCCGCTGTCCATGCGCGACGATCTCTTCGTGCTTGTCCTCGATCCTGAACATCGAGATCTTGTTTTCAGGCTTTAGGTCATCGTAGACAAGCTGGACCTCGCCGCTCGCGATGAGCAGTTCCCGTCTCCGTTCCGGCAGCACCCAACTCAGACCGATATGGATGGGGAAGCGGTCGGTCTCCAGCCGCAGGAATGCCGTGTCGCACATCGTTCCGACGTATTCGGGCGCCGTGAACTTCGCCAGCGTATTGGCTTTGTGAACGGCCGTAGGGTGTATTCGCATCCCCGGGAACAAATAAGTGATCACCGCGAGATCATGGAAAACGAGGTCGCGGACGACATCTACGCCGTTCGCCAGCATGGTGTCCCGCAACCGGCCGACATGGTGGAACCGTAAATCGTTACCGTAGCGCAGGGACTGGACGAAACGGATGTCGGGGACCGCCCCGGCGTCCAATAGTTCGCGGATCTTTTGAACAGGATCGCTGTAAACGAACGTGGAGTCCAGCATGAAAACGGCCCGCCGCGTTTCGGCCTCGCGGACGAGGATCTCGAGCTCGTCGAGCGTGGACGTCGGAGGCTTCGTCACGAGCACATGCTTGCCGGCTGCGAGCGCGGCCTGTGCCAAGCCGAAATGAGTCGGTGGAGGAGTCGCGACGACGACAGCCTCGACATCCTCATCGTCGAGAACCCAGCGTGGATCATCCACGGTAGCGAAACCCAGCGTTTTCCCCGCTTCTTCCCGGCGAGACGCGAGAGGATCCGCACCAACCATTAATCCCGGGCCAAGTCCCTTCTGAGCCGCCAGGGCCCTCGCTAATTTTAAACCCCACCAACCCAGGCCTAAGACGCCGATTTTTCTTTCCATCGCCGATCCTCTATTTGATCCTGCTGCCCTTCCCGGTCAAGACCACGGGGATTGTTCTCAGGAGGATTTCCAGGTCGAAGAAAAACGATCGGTTCTGGATATAGTAGAGGTCCATCATGACCATGTCGTCATAAGACACTTCGCTCCTGGCCCGGACCTGCCAAAGACCCGTGACCCCAGGCTTGACCTGAAACCGCTTTTTTTGCCACGACTCGTAGAAATTAAATTCCCCGGGCGAGCAAAAACGCGGCCCCACCAGGCTCATCTGACCGCGGAAGACATTAATCAGTTGGGGAAGCTCATCCAGCGAGTATTTCCGGAGAAAGCGGCCGACTTTTGTCACCCGTGCTTCGTTCTTGACGAAACACTCGTCCTTCTTCCGGCCCTGGATGAAATCCTTCATGAATTCGAGATGCTGCCGGCGTCCCGTTTCACAAAGCCGTTTTTCCTTTTCCTCCGCGCAGTCTCCGGCGATCATGGTCCTGAACTTATAGGCTTTAAAGATTTTTTCATTTCTTCCGACGACGTCGCTTCGATAGAACACCGGCCCCTTGGAATCGCGCTTTATGGCCCAGGCAATGATCCCGAAAACAGGCGCAAGCAGGATGAGAAGGGCGGTCGATACGCTCTGGTCGAAAGCGCGCTTGATGGCTGCCCGGACGACTCCATTCTCTCGGGCCTCCAGCCGATAGGTTGTTATCCCGCCAAATTGCTCCGCCTCCAACTTTTCATTGACCTTTGAGAAAAGGGCCGAGATGACGTGAACCGAAAGGCCGGCGTTCCGGCAGCGATCGATAATATTCAGCAACTCTGTCTTCTCGATATTGCTGATGGCTATAACGGCCGCCGCAAGATGATAACGGGTGGCAACTTCACCGATATCCGCGCTCGTCCCAAGGACTTCCGTCCCTTCGATCTTCTTCCCTAAAAGAGATGGATCATCGTCAAGGAACCCGATGATCTTGAAATAGCTGAGAGAGTTGCCGAACCAATGTTTCAGAACAGCCCGGCCGTTTGCCCCCGCGCCTATGATAGCCACGTGCTTCAGGATAATTCTTCGAGCGACCATGAACCGGAAAACACGAGGCACCAGAGCCATCCGAAAGAAGGATAGCGCGAGAAAACTGATTAAAAAGCCGAGACCGATCGTCAAGCGGCTGTCGGCGATATACTTCGTCTTCATGAAGAAAACGAGAACGATGAACGTTCCGAGAACCCGAAGATAACAATGAAAGAGCTTCTGTAACTGATGAATAGGATTGGCGACGGCTTGATATTTATAAAGGCCTTCTAATTGAAACGCCGAAACGAAAATGACCGCGAGAAGGAGAAGAGAAGGGACGAAATATCCGGGAAAAGGTCGCGTATCGCCATATAGGCCCGATCTGAAGACGAACCAGAAAGCCAGTCCGAACCCGGCGCTGATTAATATGGCGTCGGCGCCGGCTAGGAAGAGTTTATGTTTTGAAAGGTGCATTAACAATAAGATGATTTCGATATTTTTTCAAATACATTTTCGTATTGAATAACAATAGAATCCCAATTGTAAATGCATTTTGCTATTTTTAAGCTTTTTTCTTGATATGCATCTACGATTTTGGGCGTTTCAAGCAAATATTGCAGCTTTTCAGCCATCGACTGCGCGGAATCCTTTATAAATGTTAATCCAGCGTCATTGAGTGCTGCTTTAGTTTCCGTCGTATCATTTGCTAGAATGCATTTTCCAAACGCCATTGCTTGTATTAATGAAGGGGATGTGCCATCTGACCGAAAAGGATGAACATATATATAAGCGTTGGACATAAATTCTTTATATGCATTTCCGTACTGGAAGCCAGCAAATATTATATTTGGATTATTCTCGTATTTTTTCTTTAGATATTTAAAATATTCTTTTCGATAATGCACATCACCAATCAATACTAGCTTTTTATCAGACTTAATTTTCGAATATGCCTCAAGAATAAGATCAGGTCCCTTATCCGAGACCATCATCCCTACAAATAATATATAATCATCACCTTTAAGTCCCCATTTCAACAAGCTATTTCCCGGAGGGATTTTCTCGAAATCTGCACCATAAAATATCAGCGGAGTATTTCTCCCATATTTCAATTTGAGCCAATCATTCATAGGAACGTTATCAGTAATTATCTCATCGGCAAATATGATAGCAAAATATACAGACATTCTTAGCGCGGCCTTCGCAAGCAAATTCCATTTAGGACGTTTCCAATCGGGGCCATCGATCAATACAACCGATTTCTTTCTGGATAATATCAACAAAGGTAATACTAAAGAATTTCCTAACCCATGATAATTAAGTATATCGACCTTATTATTAATTAACACGTGAATAGTTGAAATAATTGAATGGGCAAGAGTATCTAAACTGCGTATATTTATTGATGGCAAAACGACTCTTTCCATACCCTTATAGTATTTCTCATCGCTTGTGTTGAATTGTTTTCTACAGTAGACCACAACTTCATGCCCGTTTTTCACAAGCCTGCCCCCCAATTGTTCAAAAACAGTATCGCTACCTCCAAACTGTGCGGGAACACCCCGATTTCCCAAAAAACAGATTCTCATTTGGCGATAATATAGATGGTAATTATTGTTTCTTCGTCTTAGCTAAAGTTCAGCTTGTTTGATCATGTTGTCTTCATAAATACTATTGCCAATAGTAAGTATCCGGAATATCTTCATCATTATAATACAAATACGTGAGGTCAGCAATTTTTTCCCAGGTTAATTTATTATTATATTGATAAAGACTATGTTTCCTTAATTTATCCATTAATCCTGTCTTTAATAAGGCTTCGCTTATTTTCATTGAAGAATATTCAATATCATTATTGTCGATGAATATACCATTCATATTTTCTTTTATAACGTCTTCTGTGCCTCCTTCCTTAGAACAAAAAACCGGGATGCTATAAGTCTGTAATAAATGAATAGGACCCGAAGTAGTTATTCTTTTATAAGGCATAATCCCGGCGTCACATGCGCAAATTAGATTTCTAATCTCATTGTACGATATTAAGCTATTCTTGATATGGACATGGTGTTCAAGTCCATATTTCAATATCTTGTCTTCTAAGTATTTCAAAGACTTTCCCCGAGAATTGCCGGCAATAATTAGATTTATATCTAATCTTATCTTGTTCACTAAAATATCCATAATATCAATAGAAATATCATGCCCTTTATATGGTAATATTGACCCAATCATGATCAGTAGATACTTTGACCTAACATTGATTTCCTTTTTAGCATCATCTTTAGAAATAGGCGGCCATTTTTCTAAAACATAGTTAAATGGTCCAAACGGAACAACTCTCACGTTGTTCGCTCTTTTTATATTGTTTTTTATAATTTCGTTTTTTCCGAATGCCGAATGGACAATTATTTTATCGAACAGTCTATATGTGTCAAAGAGCTTGAATTGAACGTACTTTTTATCTGTGGTTGGCAAGAAATCATGCAAAGTTAAGATTATGGTAAACTTTTTCTTAATAAAGCGTAAATAATAATAATCAAGCCCTGGCAAAACTAAAAAGTGATAATGAACGATATTAGGCTTTATTTTAATTAGGATCTTATAGAATCTAAATAAGAACACTATATAGTTAATTAATTTGATGAATCTGAATAATCTATTTCTTTTTTTTAATAATATTCCTTTAAAGATACTAAGAACCACATAATTTTTCTCCTTTCTATTTTCTCTAACGTATTTAGAGCCCGTAACTAAGGTTACTTCACAATATCTTGATAAGGATTGACATAAACAATGAACATAATCTAACATTGCTTCGCCATCCCAGGGATTAAACATGACAACTTTCATAAGTTTTATACGCTCAGCCAAGGAACCCATCAAAGATAAAGCAATGTATCAATTCATCTTTCTAAATAAAGAAATACTTATTTCTTTTTTCCACAAATAAATATCGCCTGTTCTGAAATCATATCCTCCCGGGAAAAACCCTTTTTTTTGAGCTTCGCTTCAAGCTCTAGTGTTAGATGCGAAGTGCCTTTTGTTATTATTATTTCTTCCTTGATTTTCATATATTCATTGAATATTTCCCGGTAATCGTGTAACCGCAGCTTGTTTAAAAAAGCATTTGCCGGAAACTTGTTTTCAAGCAAATGGTCCCACGGCATTGCTTTTCTCGCCTTCGAAATATCCGGGAATTGCCATTCGAGATTATGCCCGCCGGAAAGACTCGGGAAAAGATGAATAAGGACACGCGCTATACCATTATTTTTTAATACGCGATTTACTTCATTAACTGCCTTTGGAACATCATCGATATGCTCAAAAACATAAGAAGAATAAATGAAGTCGAACATAGCATCCGGGAAAGAAAGAGACGTCGCGCTTTGAATACGAAGGTAAAGACTATTAAAGGCAACGGTTTTATTATACAATCGTTTCAGATTTTTTATATAGGCTTTATCAAATAAAATGTGCCGGATAAGCGATTTGATCGCGCGTTCAAGCCCGTTTGATTTGCATACCCAAAGAAAAATTGCCGGGGTCATGGTAAATGTTGGGACTTCCAGATCAACGCCCCATACATCAGCACCATCAGCATTGAACAACGCCACCTGTGTACCTAGTTGTCCGCAACCGATATCCAGTATCCGTGCTTCGGCGACATCTACTTTTGCATGTTCTGACAAACATTGGAGCAATACCTTGTGCACTTCGATGTCGTTTTGGGCATTGCCCATATATCCTTTTTCATATGAACTGAATATGTTAAAAGAGGAGCGTATCCGGTTAAGAAACGAGATCTTTTGACCTGCCATTATTCTTTCCATGATGTGCGCCTTTTTATCGTTCCTGAAAAAATAGCCTGATGCAGAACGCTGATAGGTGAAACTATTATTTCCTGATCGACCATTACGACCAGCTTGTGAACGCCCAAAGGAAGCCAGGAAATCGGGACCACATATTTATCCTTGGGTTTTTGCACGCGTGTACGCAAAAATTGCTTGCCTGCGATATTGAAAGGCGACGCGTCGATCGTTTTGTTATGCAATTCAAAAGGAAATAATGCGATTAGATTTGATCCTAATAAATTGGCCTTTTTTTATCTACCTGGGTTTTGTCTATTGACGCCCAAGTCAACGAGGTAGCGAGCCAAAACATTGACAATCCAAGAATAGAAAGACTGAATATGCCCCATATTATTATCGAGATTAGTCCATTATAAAATATAATAGAGTATTTTGCTTTACCGAAATTCATCCCAAGCTTCTTCTTTACTGAACTATATATACGCCAAATAAATATTGAAATTAGAACCATTCCTACTAAGCCATAATCATGCAATATGGATATTACTGTTCCATAGCCTCCTGTAGGTACGTTTTCGGGCTCCCAGTTCCAAGCCATTGAACTCCTAATAACATCACCAGTCGTCCCGGCCCCTAGTCCAAGAATAGGATATCTAATAAATTCACGGTATTGTGCTTCGTACATAATCCATCGGATATCATTCCGAATAAAACCATAATCTAATCTATATATTATATCAGAATACGTAAAAGTTATTATAATAATTATGATTATTATAAACATTGTTTTTAATATATTTATAGCGAATAATTTGTCATATCTTCTTTGTATTAGCAATGCGACAATCGGCGATATACCCAGAGCTACCCAGGCTATTCTTGAAGCAGATATAATTACTATCCACCCAAAGAATATACTTATTAATAAATACTTAGCCTTTGCCCTCTTGTCAGTATTTAGATAAAGATAGTTGCTTATAGATAATGAAAAAAGCCATACGCTTAGAACACCAAGGAAAACGGGCTCTTTCAATATGGAACCGGGCCGAAACCAAGGAGCATCGCCAATTAGAACTATCGACGGCAGGCTTGAACCGGAAGTGGCAATAAAGCTAATATTCCCGATAACCTTCGCATTTAAATTGAAGTTCGCAGGTACATAATTAAATAGATAATAAGTGATGAATTGAAGTAATCCGATTAAAAGATATAGAGATCCTATTACAATAATTATCTTTTCAATATATTGTATTTTTATATTCTCTTGTATCAGCCAATATAGAGCTAACGCTATAATAAATAGGCCTACGATATGGATTAATTGTATTAGGCCTTTTTGAAAAGATTCATTTTTGTAATAAAATAGAGTAAGAAAGGCTAAGAATAAAAAAAGGAAAAATATCCAGAATCCCGTAGGTAAGATTATTCTTCTTTTTTTTACCATTTTATTTATCAATAATATTAAAAATGTGATGATTCCAATTAATTCTCCCAATCTAAGCTTTATCGATTCCATTTGAAAGTAAAAGTTATCGAGCGGGAAGACAGCGATCATTATTAGGATAATTATCCAAGGGTAATTATCTATTATAATAATCCATACTAGCACTGCAATTAATGCAATAATCCCAAAATAAACGTAGTTAATCATATTTATATTAACAACAAATATTATTTTTCACCTTGCCATATTCCTAACTCTCAAATACTTTAACCAAACTCATATATTTGACATTATTTTCTTTGCGCGTATCGCCGTAGAGACAACACGTTTATACTTACTTATTCTGTTACATAGAACCAACAATTTATGTTTATAGCCGAATTTCAATAATAATTTGTCAATATTATTGCCTAAATCGATTTGATTATTTAGATATTTTATTTTAAGTATTCTTAAGTATGAATGCTCACGTGTCATTACTTTTAAAAATGCTTTTTTTACCTCGTCATCAATAAATAGCTTATCAGCCAATATTAAATAACCATCAAGGTCTAAAAGAAATCGGGCTACAATTCCCGAATCCATAAAACTATCATTATCTCCTCTACATAAAACTAGAGGATTCTTTATATACTTTAATTTACATCTTTGGCTGCAAAACGAAAATAGCATAAAAACATGAGAATAAGCCGTATTCCTTAGATTTTTATCAAATATCTGTTCGTTCCAACACGTACGACAAAATATGATAGAACTTAAATAACTAAACAATGCGCCCAGAGAAGTTGCATTGTACAAATATTCAATTAGTTCTTTTTTATTCAAAAAGTCAAAAACCCTATCTCCAATATTAGAAGATAGATAATCTCTGTCCCGTTTAGGTCTTAATTTATAATCGCATTCTGTTCTATTGCATAATAAAATATCATAATTATTTTCTATTTCATTCAGAATCCGCTTAATAGCGCCAGGCTTTATACAATCATCGCTGCCTAAGAACCAACAATAATCTCCTTTTGCGAGATCCACTACTTTAAAATAGTTCTTATCTGCTCCCCTGTTTTGTTCCCATTTAAAAAATGTGATTCGCGGGAATCTTTGCGTATAATATTGTACTATTGATTCAGTATTATCATTGGAGGCATTATCACTTATTACAATCTCTACATCCTCAGTAGCTTGTGAAATAACGCTCTCAAGTGTTTCGCCAATAAATGCTCCTCTATTGTAAGTGGGAATGCATATAGAAAGCTTAGGAGTCATTTCTTATTTATGGAATTTTTAAATAGGGCAATAGTTCCTATTTATCTCATATTAATAATCCACTTAGATATTCTTCTAATGCCGCTCATTATATCAACATGGGGACGCCAATCAATTAATTCACTTGCTTTTTTGATATCCGCAATAAAAACCTTTTGATCGCCTTCTCTTGTGGAACTACAGGCATAATTCATTTTAATGGAATATTCTTTTTCCAATATATTGAATAGTTCTATCAAAGATATGCTATTTGCAAATCCACCGCCAATATTAAATACTTCTCCTTTAATTTTATCTATATTTTCCGTGGCTTTTAAGTACAGCTTAACAACATCATCTGAATATAATATATCTCTCACTTGTTTTCCATTTCCGGAGATTGTGAAAACAAGAGCAATATGCCCTGTTTTCTTTGCGTGCTCTATTTCAATAGCTTTTAAACAAAACCAACCTACCCAACCCTGATCATAAGTTGCAAACTGGCGATCCCCATATATTGAAGAGTGTCTAAATACAACGGTTCTCAAATTATAAATACGCGCATAATCTAGCATGTATTGATCAGCTGCGCCCTTAGAACATCCATAGGGGCTTTGAAAACTCAGAGGCGTTGTCTCATCGAACCCATTTGAATATTCTTGGGCCAGATATCTGGTTTCAAGTTCTTTATATCTAACCCATCCTAGGTTTCCATACACCTTGTTAGTGGAAGAATATAATGCAACCGTTTCCGGTGAATGCATACGTAAGGCCTCTAATACGTTAAGTGTGCCTAGTGCATTAGTATCAAAATCTAATCGAGGATTTTGTACGCTAGTAGTCATAGCCACCTGCCCTGCTAGGTGCGCTATTGCCAGTGGTCTTGTTTCATTAACGAGTCGCGCAAATCCTTCCGCGTCCCGAATATCCGCCTCGATGAAACGCCACGACTGACCGTGTTTTCGCCGAAGCCACGCCAGATTATCGCGCGATCCAATCCTGCTCAGATTATCCAAGATTATTACGTCTTTGCCGTTCGCTAACAAAGCATCAGCAAGGTTACAGCCGACAAAGCCGCATCCTCCAGTAATTAACCAGCTTTTCATCTTTTATCTCATCATCGATATGGTGTAGATTATAGTGAATCGCCAAACAAAATATACCACTCAACGGTTTGTTTTAGGCCTGCTTGAAGCGTCCAATGAGGCTCCCAGTTTATCTTATTAAAGATATTTTTTGAGTTTGCTACCAAAGCCTTTTCTTCCGCATATTCTCGAGGTTTATCGTAATATAGTGTGTCTTTATATTTAGTTAATATTGCCAAAATATTGATTATTTCCTTAATTTTTGTTCCCACACCTGTGCCCAGTTCAATTATTTCTCCTATTAGTTGAGATTCATAGCCGGATTTCAGTAAACCTCGAACAAGGTCGAGAACATAAATAAAATCGCAAATGCGCTCCCCGCTCCTCACTATTGGACGGTTCCCTTTTAACATCGATAATATGGTATATGGAATTAGTTTACTGGAGTTTTGACGGGGCCCATATGTTATAAAAGGCCGGACAATCACAATTGGCGCATCATAGAGCCTATAGAACATCTCGGAATATAAAGTTCCAGCCATTTTGGAAGCCGCATAAGGAGACGTCGGTACATTATCAGAAGCGTTAATGTTTGACTCTTCGGCGGTCCCAGCTATAACTATTCTTTTACATTTTGATGAAGTAGCTGCTGATAAAACATTAACAGTACTTATGAAATTATTATAAAGCATGGGGAAGACTAAGTTGTACTCCCGACTTGCGTTTACCATTCCCGCCAGGTGATATATCAAATCGGGATTAACATCTGATATGATCCCTCTGGTTTTTTCTTTGTCCGTTAGATCGACCTCTATATAGCTTTCGGCTTCAATGTACTCAGCTTTTGCACGCTCAATTGAGAGAGCGAATAGCCTAGCTCCTAAAGCGTAAAGGGCTTCGCACAGATGGCCTCCTATAAAACCATTAGCACCGGTAACAATAACCTTACGATTCTTGAAGCTATCGCCAAACTCTGCTTGCAAAGAATTTCTATTACCAGTGGTTATTGACATGAGCTTTAGTTCATAGACTGATTTATATTAACAAAATCTTGCCTGATCGAAATAATGTATTTTTCCTCCGCAGAAACCATAATACATGGTCCTTTTTAGTCATTTGCGCAAATTATTGTTCGCCAATTCCGCCCCTATTACAATCAGCTATCATCTCCATGTGTATTTCTTTACTATTCGACAAGTGCGCAGAACAACTCCGGGCATCAATGCTAGTGGCATGCATATTACCCAGAACGTCCAACAGTCTCGGTAATATTGCCACAGCCTCGTATAAACATCACGCCACATGCCACCTTCTAATTTCTGTTTTACAAGTTGCCATATAATATAAAACAAGATGATTTTATTCTTTGCTGCTCTGATACTGGATCCCGAGTATCCCTCAGCCCGCAGGCCTCTTAAAAGCATTGCCATATTATTGATAAAATAAGTATTCCAATCGTACTTGCCGGAATTCCCAGTTCGATTGAATACCAATGGATCGGAAATATATCTCACTGCACACTGCCCTTTTAAACTAGAATATATTGCTGAAACAAAAGGAAAACCATATTCGACTCCCAATTCTAATTTATTATCTGTCCTATTTTGAACTATACTATGATGCATCACAACTTCCGAGATAAAACATATAGTTGCACTAAACGTTTTCATGACCAAGTTATGATCATTTAAAAATCCAGGTAACCTTACAGAATAGTAAGGGGACTTGTTCGTCTGGCCCAACTCATCTGAAAATGGGACAACGTTCATAACGACCATATTGCACCCATTTTCAATTTGATTTATTATCGCTGACACTGCACGTTTATCGATCTTGTCATCGTCTCCAAAGACCCAAAGATATTCTCCCTCCCCTATCTGCGCTACTTTGCTGATATTCTGCTTAGCATCAATAAATATTTTATTTCGGTAATATCGAATATTTCTAATTCGGTCTTGGAATTCCGCAACCACCGTAGACGTATTATCGGTAGATGCATTATCTAAAATCACCACCTCAACCTTATCCTCATGCCCCTTTAATGCTACAACAATGCTTTGTAAGCATTCGCGTAAAAAAAAGGCGCGATTATAAGAGGGAATACAAATGGAAAGAAAATATCTTCTCATTTGGCTCAGTTAACAAATATGCCAAGAACGTCTTTTGGCGATAAATATCCACGTTGCCCATCCTAATCCAACGAAAACGGTTAAGCCAAAATAGCCTGCCGCCATACCAATTGCCCCGTACGCGCGACCTAGGAAATACGTAGATAGTGCAGTAAGAATTCCGCCGATGACAGAATTCCAGAGAAATGGTTCTTTCTTGTGCGCCCGCAAATATGCCGCTTGTGAAAATATCACTACGTTGATTATAGCCACACCAATAAGAAGGGCAGCGGGCAATGGCTCTAACATACGCCGACTAAATGGAATTTGCCGTATGTTCAAAACCACGATAGCCGCCCATAAAACAATTCCTCCGCCAAGGGCAGCAAGAGACGCTTGAAACAGCGTATGGAAAAACAAACGATCTAACGACTGATAATTGCGCAAGGCAATCAACTGTCCAAATGTAGGCACCTTGGTATTAATCCACGCCATTGCTATTACACTAAGTGCGCCGGTCAGCGCCAAGGTCATTCCCATTTGGCCCGCGACCACTGCGCCAAAGTAAGCAAACAAAACCGGATTAAATAGTTGGAAAATAAAGAATCCGCTCATCCAACTGATCGCGATTTTCCATTGCATAGGCCATACCTCGCGCCACCAGCGGATAGCTACACCGGGCAATTTAAATCTCCATTGGTCCATTAAAAATGGTCGCTGCCGTGCGAGCAGCCAGCCGAGCGATATAACTAGGCGTACCGTTTGTAATAGCGGACTCGCAAACAACCCCGCGCCTCCAGCTAGACTGATCCAATACAGTGGATAAGCGGTTAAGTCTTGTGTAAAGCGAAAGCGAGCGACGTCAGCTACTAGTCCGCACCCTTCCAGAACCGCAAATATTGGACTTAGTAACAAGTTGCCGGCGGTTGTCAATACCAACCAAACCCAGGGCACCCGCCAGATTCCCGCAGAAGCGGCATCGGGACTTTTGCCAAAGAACAAAAAGCCCGCAGGCACGAGAACGAGCGCCAATAACCCTGCCGCGACTGCATACCATTTTATTGTCAGGCGAATCAGGGAACTCAAACGCGCTTTTGCGTTTGAAACACCCTCCAACGTACCCCAAGGAGTCCAGTACAAATGCGCCCGTTCATGGCTGGTGAACTGAAGGGCAACGTAGGTTAATCCTAATTCAAAAAATACTTGTAGACCAAGAACGCTGGCAAAAGTATAAAAAAACCCCTGTTGAATAGGAGAAAGGAATTTAGCGATCAGCAAGACATTTACAAAGCCCGCAACCAACTGCCATCCGCGCGAAAACAACGTATAGGCGACCGCGCGGTCTATACCCAAAATATGTCGCATCCTCGTCAATTTCGAATTCGCTCTTAGCTGGGATAGCATGACAACTTATCGGAGGCTTTCAACATGTTTTATCTTTAAAAGTTGCTCTCGGACCATATGAACGATGTTTGGTCCATTCAGTCCCGCTCGCTCGCGTAAAGCCGCCTGTGTCCCAACCGCATACGATAGAAGGTCGCCCAAATTTAGTGTTAGCAAAACACAATTACCCACCTCATTTTCACACAATTGCTCTGCCACCGTGCTTCCCAGCCCGCCCACCGCCGAGTGCTCTTCTACTATAACCAAGAGCTTTGTCTCGCTAGCCGCTTTCAAAAGCGCGACTTTGTCCAGCGGTTTTACTGTCGGCATACTCAGCACTCGTGCCTGAATCTGCGGTGCAAGTTGCTCTGCCGCGAATACGACCTCACCTAATATTCCTCCCGTGCTGATGAGAGTTACGTCGTTTCCTTCCCGGACGACAATGGCTTTGCCGATTGCAAACGCAGGCCTATTCTGATAGACAATTGGCTCGCCGCCTTTATCTAATCGCAGATAGCAGGGCCCCTGCCAGTTCACCACAGCGCGGGTCGCCAAACGCACTTCCACTGGATCGCCCGGTGCAAGCACCGTCATATTGGGCATTGCGCGCATCACCGCCAAGTCTTCGACGGCATGATGCGTGTACCCCGCCGCGCCATATGCCACGCCGCCCCCCACTGCCACAACTTTGACGTTTAGATTATGATAGCAAACGTCATTCCGAATTTGCTCCAGACAGCGCATTACCGGAAAGTTGGCAATCGAATAGGTAAATACGATCTTGCCCTCAAGTGCTAGACCTGCGGCAACCCCGGTCATGTTCTGCTCGGCAACGCCCATATTGACATAGCGTTTGGGGAAGCGCTGGACAAAGCGTTCCAGCACAGAGAAACCGAGATCGCCGGTGAGCAGCCAAATGCGCTCATCTTGTTCGGCTAGTTCACACAGCGTTTCGATGAAAGCAGTTCTCATTCAACCGCCCCCAATTCTGCTAATGCCTGGGCGAGTTGTTCATCGTTGGGCGATTTGTAGTGCCACGCCAACTGGTTCTCCATGAAACTAACGCCCTTGCCTTTGATCGTGTGTGCGATAATCACACTCGGCTTGCCCGGCTCAAAAGGCACACTGCTCAACGCAGATTCAATCTGCGTGTAATCATGCCCATCAATTTCGCGCACTGCCCAACGAAATGCGCGCCATTTATCCGCGAGCGGGGCAAGCTCCATCACTTCAGACACGGCACCGAAACTCTGGATTTTGTTATAGTCCACAATCGCGATCAGGTTGTCCAACTGGTGTTGCGGTGCAAACAGAATCGCTTCCCAGTTCGAGCCCTCGTCGAGTTCACCGTCGCTCAGCATCACAAACACGCGGTAGGGTTTGTTCTCACGTTTGCCAGCGAGTGCCATACCGCACCCAATAGGCAAGCCGTGTCCGAGTGAGCCCGTGGAAACCTCAACACCCGGAATACCATGGCTGGTCACATGTCCAGCAAGTGCCGAGCCGTCCTGATAGTACGTGTCCAGCCATTCCTTGGGGAAAAAGCCGCACTCGGCAAGTACAGCATACAAGATTGCAGCGCCATGTCCTTTGCTAAGAATGAAACGATCTCGCTCAGCCCAATTGGGTCGCGCTGGGTCCACGCACAGAGTTTTGCCATAGAGCACAGCCAACAAATCCGCCATGCTCAGACAAGTGCCAATGTGAGAGGCATTCGCACGATGAACCATGCGGAGTGCATGGGCGCGAATAATTCGGGCCAGATTGACCGAGTTTGGACTATCAAGCATGATTCGCAGAAAGACTATTTCTTAACAGATTCTAAACACGACCCAAGAATAATGATTTCTCCATCGAAACCGATTGTCTGGCGTAAATAAGCAACTATTTCATCTTGATAAGCCAAAGCCGTGATTATTATTGCGTCAACTGGATCTCGTTTCAGGTTTTCAGGATCCACGACTGGAAAATGACTAACTGGGGTGAAAAGCCCCTGCTTATAGGGGTCAGAATCGACGACATAGGCGATATCTTTTACTTCAGCAACGGCTAGAGCTGCGATCCCTTTGCCACCACTTCCCCAAACAGCGACTCGATTTCCAGAACTTCGATGACCCTCAATAAATGCACGTAATTCTATTCCCAGGTTAAACGCTGTTCGCTGAAGCTCGGTGAATCCGACATTTTGGCTAACGCTTACTAACGCGACGTTATACTCACCATTCATTCCTCGAGACACCTCGATGACCTCAAGCCCATTTCGTTCCAAAGCGTACCGAAGTGTCCGAGCTGAGAAATAGTTAAGGTGGTCGGGGAAAAAATCATAAAAACGCCTTCCTTGGAGGGTTTGCTCGAGACTAGGGACTTCAACTAAGCCAACACCATCTGCTCTCATGGAAGCACAAATACCCTGCAAAAAGCTATTCGGATCGGCAATATGCTCCAAGACCTGCCGAGTTACAAAACCGTCCCATGGAGCGGCCGGTGCCAAGTTGTTCCGATCTATATAACCAGAAAAGACCATCAGTTCGCGCTGTAGAGCAAGTTGACGAAAGGACACCGACGGCTCAATACCTGCTACTTGTGCCCCTGCATCACGGAGATATTCCAAGTAGTTCCCGTCTCCACACCCGACTTCAATGATGCGCTTGCCTGCAAGGCCGAAACTTTTAACAAAATCGGTTGCCTGGGCCTTCTGATAGGCTCTCATCTGAGCCGAGTGACTCACAGTCATCAAGTAGTCTTCATAGAAAGCAACATCCAAAATATGAGCAAGTTGTATGAATCCACATTCCTTACACTCGTAGACGCTCAGATCAATTGGAAGGTCATCTTGGAGCTCCCCCACACGAAGCAAATGGGAGATGTTGCGCGCCGAATGTTGAAGATGCAAGCCGAGTATAAGCCTAGTCGCACCACAAAGCCTGCAGGATAATTGATCTTGGTCAGCGTTCATTGGGATACCAATTTTTTCTTTGTACGTTATAGCCCTTCTTCCAACTCAACTTTGGGTATCAACCTACTCACGCTCCTTAAGCGAACAATATCCTGTTGTCGGATACGGCACGCAAAGTACTTCAGGTGCTACACCAGAGGCAAGGGTGACCGCTCGAACGCCTTCTCCAACTGCATCTGTAGCATCCTGACCTTGTAACATATACTTGTTGGCATGGTAACCCATGCTGGAAAGCAGAGATTCTGTGCTCATTGTCGTTTCTGCCATGCAATTGTTCGTCGAATAGCTTCGTCCAGAGCGATTTGTAGTTCAAGTTTAAGTTCTATTTTGGCACGCTGTACGAGCGGCACGTACCGCTCGGGTGGAACTACTGGGTTTGCTAGTTTCGCCACATGGATTCCTGGACAAGGCACAAATACCCTCGCAACCATCTCGGCAACCTCACGAATAGTGAAAGCCTCCTCCGATCCTACGTTGTACGGTCGCATGGTTTGACCATGCACAAGAATAGTCCATAACCAAATCGCTAAAGCCGCCGCATACAAATATGAACGATAAGGAGTGCCGTCTCCTTTGATCTGAATTGGCCCCCCGCGCAACCCATCCCGAATAAAGTTCCCGACAGCGAAGTGAGCGTCGAGCGGCAAATAGGGTCCTACGAATGCAAAACACCGCGCAATCTTGGTTTGGACGCCATAATGCCGTGCATATAACGCACAGAGATTCTCGGCCAGCCGTTTGCCCTCGCCATATGCCGAACCGGGATCCAGCGGGTCTGGCGCGCCAACATAATCTTCGGGAATATGAGTCAGACCCGGGGGCTGTTTGCCATAAACTGCGCCCGAACTCATCAACAAGAATTTTGGTGTACCGCAATGCCTTGCGAACTCTAGCGTATGCCGCGTTCCTTCGACAATCGTATCCAGCATCATCAGCGGATTCTCGCCGTTCAGTTGCGCACTCGCCTCGGTTGCGGCATGGATAACATATGAAAATTCACCTGAAGGAAAATCAAACGAACGCACATCGCCAACATATAGCCGAATCGCCGGATGCGCTGCCAGATGCGGTGCCTTACGCGTGAAAGCTTTCGGATTTCTGGTCAGCACGGTTGCTGACGCGCTCAGGGCAAGATGATCGTTCGCCCTACAAAAGCTTTCCAACAACCAGCAACCGAAGAAACCGGTCCCGCCAGTGATAAAAATACGCTTGCCCTGAACTTGCCCCCAAAGATCGCGGGTATGTTCAAGAACGTGTGCTAGGTCAGCGAAGAGAAGATTGGACATAGTAAGCCTGGAAGTTACCATACCTTCCATGCCGCGTTACCGGTATCCCACAATTGGTTCAGCAATTCGTACTCACGATAGGTGTCCATGCCAACCCAAAAGCCTTGATGCCGAAAAGCTATTAGCTGCCCATCAGCTGCCAGACGTTCCAGCGGCTCGCGTTCCAGCACACAGTCCGAATCGAGATAGTCGAACACGCGGCGGTTGAACACCAAAAAACCTCCATTAATCCATTCGGTCTGCACTTTTTCGCGAAAGCGCTCCACTTGACCATCAGCCATCAATTCCAATATGCCGTACCGTGACGGTGGACGAGCTGCCGTAAGCGTCGCCAACTTGCCATGGCTGAAATGATAATCGACCAATTGCCCGACGTCGAGGTTGGCGAGGCCGTCGCCGTATGTAACCATAAACGTATCGCTGTCAATGAACCGCTCTATGCGTTTGACGCGCCCGCCCGTCATCGTTTTCAGGCCCGTGTCCACCAACGTCACGTCAAAATCCTGCTCTGTGTGATTACTCTGGTAAGTAAGGTTATTCATCGACCCGAGGTGGATCGTGAAATCGTTGCTCATAGCCTCGTAGTTAAGAAAATAATCTTTGATCACGTCCCCTTTATAGCCAAGGCACAAAATAAATCGGCGAAAACCGTAATAGGCGTACGTTTTCATGATGTGCCACAAGACTGGTTTCCCGCCAATTTCCACCATCGGTTTGGGCTTAAATTCGGTTTCTTCCCGCAACCGCGTGCCTAAACCACCGCATAAGATGACAACTGGTATGTTTTGGCTCATCGTTACTCCCATGCATCGACCCGAATTGCATCTTTATCGATACCTCGGTCTTTCAGATCATATGAAAGCGTTTTAATCATTTCAGGAGGACCAGAAAGATAAAACGTGGATGCAAAGGGATCGTCGATTTGTTCCCAAATTTCTTTAACGGAAAGTTTCCCTAATATCGCTGGCCCGGTCAGAGATGGATCAACTTGACATTCTTCTGCAAAGTACCATTGCCGGAGCTGACGGGCTTCCTTTGCACATTGATCTATCAAAGTTCGGTAAATCAATAAATCGGCAGTGCGTGCGCCGTAAGCCAGATAAACTTTATGCGCGGATTTTACTGACAAGCCAGATAAAAATGCGGTGAAAGCGGTTATTCCCGTGCCGCCGGCCAACAAAACGACATCGGCTGTTAATTGGATCAAGAACTCGCCATAAGGCATCTTAATCCAGACCGTCTTCCCTTCTATCAACTCTTTTTCCATACGAGCTGTGAAACACCCTCTTACAGAATAGGTGATGCTCAAGCGTTCGCGCTGATGGGGAGGGCTTGCGATCGAGAAAACGCGTGAATCAGGCCAAAAACCGGCGGGATCATAGCCGTCCAAGGCAAGATGTAAGAACTGACCCGGTTTGAATACGGGAAAGAGTTTCCCCGATACGAGATCGATGGTATATACGTGCTCGCCATGATCCACGATCCGTTGGATCTTGCAGCATAGCTTCTGCACAACAGCCATTAAACTCGTTCGCCTCGCATAAAGTTCGCGAAACTGCGCTCGATATGTCCAAGATGCGCAGCCCCGATTCCCGGATACACACCGACAAAGAACGTGTTCGTCGTAATGATATCGGTGTTGGTCAGGTCTCCCACAACCCTACGCGGGATGCTTTCATAGGCCGGGTGGCGCAAGAGGTTCCCAGCAAAGAGGTTGCGCGTCTCGATCCGGTTAGTCTCCAAATAGCGTGTGAGATCGTTCCGCGTGAAGCCCGCTTCGGGACGAACCGTAATAACGAATCCGAACCATGAGGGATCGGAATGCTCGGTTGCATGAGGGAGGATCAGCCGATCCAGATACGGCTGGGCGATCTCTTTCAGCTTCCGGAAATTAGCCTTTCGAAGGGCGATGAACTCTTCAAGCTTCTCAAATTGAGCGCAGCCAATCGCTGCCTGCATATCAGTCAACTTAAGATTATAGCCGATGTGACTATATACATACTTGTGGTCGTATCCGGCGGGAAGTGTTCCAAACTGCTGTCCGTAACGCTTTCCGCAAGTGTTATTCTCTCCCCCTGCACAATAGCAGTCCCTGCCCCAGTCCCGGAATGAACGCGCGATTCGGGCAAGTTCGTCATCTTCGGTCGCAACGCACCCGCCTTCCCCCATGGTAATATGATGGGCCGGATAGAATGAAAATGTCGAAAGGTGACCGAAAGTTCCGGTCAACCGGTCGCGATATCTCGATCCGAGGGCGTCACAATTATCTTCGATGAGCCAGAGGTCGTGTTTTTTTACAAGGTCCATGACAACATCAAGGTTGAATGGCACCCCCAGGGTATGCGCCATCATTATGGCTTTAGTCTTCGGGCCGATGGCTTCGGCAAGCCGTTCAGGGATGGCTGTATAGTCGCCAAAGTTTACGTCTACGAATACCGGGGTGAGTTGGTTCTGGAGGATGGGATTCAGAGTGGTTGGGAATCCGCAAGCCACGGTTATGACCTCATCGCCCGGTTTCAGACGCCGGTCTTTCAGCTTCGGCGAGGTGAGGCTTGTTAATGCGATCAAATTGGCGGAAGATCCGGAATTCACGAGCAGGACATTAGAGAGGCCAAGGTATTCGGCGAATTCCGTCTCGAACCGTTCGACATACCGATTAGCCGTAAGAAAAAAATCCAGGCCGGCATCGACGAGATAGGTCATTTCCCGGGAATCGAAAACCCGGCCAGCATAATGCACCATATCGTGGGTTGGATCGAAACCCTTTTTGCCGAATTTCTCCCGATAATAGTCTTCGACGAGCTCGAGGATGCGTTTGCGAATCGCTTCAGGGTCTGCCATGGATCAACCTGCCGTCCAAGTAAGGGCTTTCAGGGTGGCGCGATCTGAATACTCCCGGATCTGATCGACGCATACGGGGTACATGTCTTCCTTGGAGCCAAAATTATAATATTTTTTGTACCAATCAGCCGTCATCCGCAATCCTTCATCGAGGTTGAGGACGGTACGCCACTTGAGCTCCGCATGGGCTTTATCGCAATTAAGCTTAAGGAGTTTCGCTTCATGAGGGGCATCTTTAATAGAAAGATCTTGCCAGGAGCCCTCACCCCAATAGTGAATGAACCGCTCGACAAGATCGACGGTCGTCATATGGCTGTCATCTTCCGGGCCCAGGTTCCATGCCCCGGAATAGCGGAATGGGTCTTCCTTGAGTAGGGCTCCGAGCCAGAGGTAACCGCTGAGAGGCTCCAATACATGTTGCCAGGGCCGAACGGAGTTTGGGCTACGTATGCCGATGGGTTGACGGCTGCTGAGAGCACGGATGCAATCCGGAAGCAAGCGATCCTTTCCCCAATCTCCCCCGCCAATGACATTGCCGGCACGGACAGAAGCCGCCCCGACGCTCTTGCCTGAAGAGGCGTTCTGAGCGAAAAACGACCTTAAATAAGCACTAAAAGCCAATTCTGCACAGCCCTTGGAAGCACTATAGGGATCGTGTCCGCCCATCGGATCATTTTCGCGATATCCCCAAGTCCATTCTTTGTTTTCATAACACTTATCGCTGGTTATGTTGATAAGGACTTTGACGCTTGGGGTCGATCTTACGGCTTCAAGAACGTTGACGGTGCCCCCCAGGTTGGTATCAAAAGTCAATTTAGGTTCTTCGTATGAAAGCCTCACAAGCGGTTGGGCGGCCAGATGGAAAACGAATTCAGGCTGGTATTCACGGAAAGCTACTGACAATTGGTCAATCTCGCGGATATCTCCATGTAAGTGGGTAATCTTATTCTTAAGCCTGGCTGCGACGAAGTTGCTCGGATCGCTTGGCGGTTCGAGAGAGAATCCCACGACGTTGGCGCCTAGTTCCTTTAACCAGATGGAAAGCCAGGAGCCTTTGAAACCTGTGTGGCCTGTAACTAAAACAGTCTTCTTTTGATAACTATTATTAAACATGGATCACTTGGAAACTGCGATATTCCCGATTTGATATTTTAAAAACTATCAGGTCGTTCAGTAATGTTCATTCCAGGGCAATCCTTTATCGCTGATGAATTTCATGCATCTTGTTACAGTTTCGAGATGCCTTCCTTGATCGTGTAACGGATGAGGTCGGCTTGCTTGTGGATATTAAGTTTATGCATCAGGTTCCGCCGGTGGACCTGGACGGTATTCAGGTAAAGATTGAGTTTTTGGGCGATCTCCTTGTTCGTGGAGCCTTCGCCGATGAGCTGAAGGACTTCCCGCTCCCGTTTCGTCAGGCCGTCCCCGGCGCTCTTATCCTTGCCGGCGCCTATCTTGCCCAGGAAGCCGTCCACGATATAGCTGGAGATGCCCGGGCTTAAAAAGAAACGGCCCTTAAAAACTTCCTGAATAGCCTTGGTTACTTCCTCGATCGCGCTTTCCTTCAGGATATAGCCCTTGACCCCGCAGCGGAGGGCCCGGTTGACGAAAATCCGGGAGTCGTGGATGCTGAGGATGATGATCTTGGCTTTAGGGTCCTTCTTGAGGAGCCGTTCGGCTGTTTCGATACCGTTGAGATGGGGCATTTCGACATCCAGGAGATAGACATCGACCGCGTTTTTCTCGGCAATATCGAGGACCTCTTTGCCGTTTATGGCTTCGTCGACGATCGAGATGTCTTCCTTGCTCTTCTCGATGACCGCCCGGAGGCCGGCCCTGACGACGGGGTGATCATCCGCCAAGACAACCCTGATGCTCATGACAGGCTACCGCCGATGGACCGAAAACCCCTCAAGAACGGTCGCCTCATCGGCTCAAATTGCCGCCCCGGCGGAATAGGAATAAAGAGAGTTTCAACCCCGGGCCCTAACCATAAAATCAAGGGCTAAGGCTGTAAATACCAACTAGTAGGTAGATTCGGGAGTAATTAAGGGTAATTCGCCTGAATTCAGTAGGAGGGGTGCCCGTCGCTTTGGACGGTTGTTATCGGGCCTCCGGATAATCGGCTTGGAACGAGCGCAATCCCCGAAGGTCCGATTTGCGACTCATTATGGATTTATCATACCCAGAATACGGAGGGTCATCAAGGGAGGTCCTTACCGGCTTAGATCGAGAACCAGGGCCGGACGGCAATGCCGTTGCGGGTCGCCGCGTCATCTCCTCCGTAGATCAACAGGGCGCGATCTTGGGGGGTTCCGGATTGGCGGCCCCACCAGCGGAGCCCCTCGGTCATATCGCTCGTCACCGAGGCGCCCGACTTGATTTCGATCGGGTACAGATCGGCGCCCTCCTCCACGAGGAGATCGACTTCGTGGCCGGTACGGTCTCGCCAAAAATAGAGGGGCGGCGTCCGCCGGTGATTGTAATAGGCTTTGGCTGTTTCCGCGACGACGAAGTTCTCGAAGAGCGCGCCCCGCAACGGATGGGTTTCCAGCTGATCCCGCGAGCGGACGCGGAGCAGATGACAAGCCAATCCCGTATCGAAAAAATACAGCTTGGGGCTTTTAATGAGCCGCTTGCCGAAATTTCGATGGTGGGGCGAGAGGGTGAAGAGAATGAAGCTCGTTTTCAGGATCGACAGCCAGCGGCGGGCGGTATCCACCGAAACCCCCGCGTCCGAAGCCAGCGAGGAGGCGTTGACGATCTGCCCGAGGCGGCCCGCCGCCAGGCCCAAGAACCGCTCAAACCGGTCCAGGTCGCCGATATTGACTAGGCTCCGGAGGTCCCGCTCGATATAAGTTTGGACGTAATCGGCCAGCCACACCTCGGGCGGGATCTTCCGGTCGTGGATCCGAGGATAGAAACCGGTCCGGATCGTCTCCCATGGATCCGGGCGCGGGCCGCGGTTCAAGAATAATGCGCGCGGATCTCCCGGCTCGTTTTGCGTTCGCCCGTCCAGCTCGGCCCGCGAAAAAGGGAGCAGGTGAAGCACGCCGCCGCGGCCGGCCAGGGACTGCGAAACTTCCTTCATCAATAGAAAATCGTGGGAGCCGGTCAAGACGAATCGCCCGGGCGCGGCATCCCGGTCGACGGTCGTTTGCAAGTTCGAGAAGAGTTCCGGGACGCGTTGGGCTTCGTCGAAGATGACCGGGCCCGGATGCCGGGCGAGAAAGCCTTTGGGATCCTCCTGGGCGAAGGCTCGGGTCTCGGTATCCTCGAGAGAAACATATTCATGGTCGGGAAAGGCGGCTTTGGCCAGGGTCGTTTTCCCGGATTGACGCGGTCCGGTGAGGATGACGATGGGATAATATCCGGCGTCGCGGACGAGATAGGGGTGAAGGATTCTTTTGATCATATGGCTAATATACGATTGAATCGTCAATATGTCAAGAGGTCAGGCCTTTTTATTTGACCTGGGTGGATTACTAGGGGGGCCGACGTCGTCAGGACCCCTCCAAGAGTGCGGCAATATATTGCATTATCTTAACACATGTGTTAAGTTATTTACATGAAGTGGGAAAACCTCCTGAAAGAATTCTCGGACCGGCCGCTTTTCCATTCCTCAATGCTCCGGATTTTCGACGATGCCCCGGTCCACACCGAGGTCCAGCTTTCGCGCTGGTCTCGGGCCGGCAAGCTCTGCCGGATCTGCCGGGGCTGGTACCTCATCGAGGAGCCCTACCGGGCTTGGGACGTCTCCGAGGCCGTGATCGCGAACACGGTCGTCCAGCCCTCTTACCTCTCGCTCGAGTGGGCGCTTGGATTCTATGGAGTGATCCCGGAGGCGGTCTTCAATCCGACCTCGATTACGACCGTCCGCGGCGTCGAATTCACGGCCAAGGACAGGCGCTATTTCTACCACCACGTCCAACCGGCTTTTTTTACGGGATATGAGAAAGTCGAACGCGGCGGCGACGTCTTTATCATCGCAGGGCCGGAGAAAGCCCTGCTCGATAAAATGTACATCGCCATGCGCATCGGCCAATTTTCAACCGACTGGCTGAAAGGCCTGCGCCTTCAGAATCTGAATATTCTGGACGAGGACAAGCTCAGAGGCTGGGCGGCTCTCGTGAGCAAGCCGGGTTTCGCGGCGGCCGTGGACGCCGCGGCGGCCTACATCCGGGAGAACAGGGAGGGATAAACATGAAAGACATCGCTCTCCAGGTCGCCCGCGAACGTCCCTCTCTCGGGCTTCACGCGTTGCGGGAGTATATCCAGAATTACGTCCTCTGGCTCATGCAAAGGGAAGGCCTCAACACGCGGCTCTTCTTCATGGGGGGCACAGCTCTCCGGTTTCTTTGGCATATCGGCCGGTTTTCGGAGGACTTGGACTTCTCCGCCGGCACGGACTGGGAACCCGAGGAGTTCACGGGCGCCATGCGGAAAATCAAAAGCGGCCTGGCCGCGGCCGGCTACGATGTCTATCTGCATCTCGGTAAGGAAAAGACCGTCCAACGGGCCGTTTTCAGGTTCGCGGAGCTCCTAGCGGAGCTGGGGCTTGTCGGGCGGAGAGAACAGAAATTATCCGTCGCCCTCGAGATCGACACCAAACCGCCCGGCGGAGCGACCGGCACGAAAACACTCGTCAACGTGCACATCCCGGTCCTTATTCAGCACCATGACCTCCCGTCGCTCCTGGCAGGGAAAGCGGCGGCCATTCTGACGCGCGAATATATCAAGGGACGGGATTATTTCGACCTCTTCTGGTTTCTGTCTAAGTGGCCGGAGCTCGAGCCCAATCCGCCGATGTTCAGGAATGCCCTGGCCCAGAAACGGAACAGGGAGGGAACCGGAGAAGGTGCGCCAAGGGACAGAGGGGCGGCTGATGGGGCAAACGAGAGCAAGATTGGTCAGGAGATGAATTGGCGGGTCCTGCTGAGCCTGGCTGTCAGCGAGGCCCGATGGAACGTTATCGAAACGGATGTTCGGGCGTTCATCGAAGACCCGGACAGTCTTTTAGCCTTCACCCAGGAGAATCTTCTCCGGCTGCTCGGATAGTGGATTATGTCCAGGCGCTCCAGGCCGAGATTTGAATAAGTCCGGCGCCGAAATTGAAAAATATTTCTTGACAAACCATACTATTGTAGCTATATTTGAGTTGCAATTGTAGTCACGGAGGAATTTGATATGCGCTTCGTCAATGTGCGGGAGCTTAAAAGCAAAACCTCGGAAATACTCCGGGCGGCGGCGGGAGAGGACATCATCGTCACCAATCACGGAAAACCCGTTGCCGTCGTTACTGGAATAGATGGGGGAGATTTTGAAAAAATCGGTTTTCGCGGAGGCGCGAGTCGGGTCCGCGAGGCGCGCGCCCCCTACCGAATGGAGGCGGTAGATCATGAGAAGCCGGAAGCGGGCATGCCGGCGCCGGCCCCGGCGGAAAAAGCAGCCTGGAATCCGTTGAAAGCCGTATTCTGGGACTATCCGGAACTGACCGAGGAAAAAGCCGTTCGTGCTTACGTAGAGGAGGCGTGTCGTTCCCCGGAGCGCGGTGCGTTGGATTGGGTCCTGACCAGGTTTTTGGAGCGCGGACGCGTCATCGACGTGCGGAAGTTTTTCGATTGGGCCGAGATCCGATCGGCCCTCCCTCACCTTCGATTGACTCTGTTCGCGCGGAACAAATGGGCCAGAATGCTGGAAGTCTATGATCGAATTTAAGCCGTCGGACCAGGGGTTCAAGGGGCCGACCCAGCGTAAAGTCCTGTCCGGATTAAGCCGTAATGAGGAAATTTCGGATTTCTTCTTTCTGACGGGGGGAACGGCCCTGGCGGCGTTTTATCTCTTCCATAGAGTTTCAGAAGACTTGGACCTATTTTCGAAGGAGAAGGCGGATCTGGCGGACATCGATTTCTGGATTTCCAAGACTTGGCCGGGAGAAACCGTCCCCATCCGGCGAAGCGGCGGTTTTTTATCCGTCCTCATTCAGGGCGTGAAAGTCGATATCGTTTACGATCAGCTGGCCGCGCCGGGAAACCGGGAAAGGGCGGATCTGGGCGAGGGCCGTTCCATCGCCGTCGACACGATCGAAAACATCGCCTCCAACAAGTTGACGACGCTCGTCTCTCGGACGGAGCCCAAGGATTTTATCGATTTCTATTTCATCCGCCGCCGTTTTCCCCGGATCGAAATGTCCGAGATTTATCGCGACGCGCAGGCCAAGGACGCCCAATTTGACGACCCCGCGTCCGCCGCCTATCAACTCGAACGCGCCGTCAAAGACTTGCGTCGAATCATCCGCGGCGGGTCGGAGGTGAATACGGTCCCGTCGCTTCTCGTCTCCGTCGATTGGGAGGATTTCTGGCGTGTGTTCACCGACCTTGCGGAATGGATCTACGGGAGAGGGGGATAGGGGGTGGCCTTCCGGCCCGTATGGGGTCAGGGCTGACACGAACGCGGTAGGTATGTAATATGAATATTGAATATTCAATCAGCACAAAAAGAGGCGCCGTCTTCGAGAGCTTCGTTGTTTCCGAATTCTATAAGGGCTTCCTCTCAGACCGTGGCGGACGATTTCTTCGACATGCTGGACTATTGGAAGAAACTCGCCTTGGCCCCTGATGCGCCGGCCGTTCCTGTCTATGGAGGAGACCGCCTGTTCAAGCGCTCGGGAATCACCGTGATGCCTTGGTTCGCCTTGTAGGGCGAGAGCAGGCAAGAGCTCGGGTCCCCGATCAACCCTCAACCAGCCACTTCCAGAGCGGCAGGAAACGGATCTTCTTCCCCAAGTATATCTCCTCGCCCTCCAAGTTGTCGGTCACGACGAGCCGGTCGTCGCAACGCAGCTCTTCAGAAGCTTCGACGAGCGCCCGCAGTTCCCGGTCTTTCGTGCCGAGCCCCTCGAACGAATGACAGACCTGGATGAGGCGCACGACCCGGGGCCCGGATTTGACCGCGAAATCGACTTCCGCGCCGGCGGGATTCTTCCAATAAAAAACCTCGCCCTCCCCGCGGTAGTGTTTGCGACGGACAAGTTCCACGGCGACGAGATTCTCCAGGATCCGGCCTCGGTCCTCCGAGATCATGAACGCCGTCGCGGCGAGCATCCCCGAATCGATGCTGTAGATTTTCCGGGGCGAAAGAAACTGCTGCTTCAGCTTGAAAGAAAACCGCTCCAAAACGATAAAGAGAAATCCCGAGACAAGATAATCCAGAAACTTGGAGACGGTATGGACGTCCCGGAGGCCGACGGCGGACCTGATGCGGGCGTGGGTGAACTCCCGCCCGTATTGGGACGAAAGAAGCCGGGCCAGATCCCGGAACGGCGCGGTCTTTCGGATCTTGTATCGCAAGACGATGTCTTTATGGAGGACATCCTCGTAGAGGGTTTTCAGAATCGACCGCCCGAATTTATGGACCTCGGGAAAGCCGCCGTCGCGGATGTAATCGTCGAGGTCCCGTCGGATCTCGGCCTCGCGGGCCGTCGTGATGACTTCGGGGAGAGGCCAGGAGCGCCCCTTCAGACGCAAGTGCTCTCTGAAAGAAAAAGGGAAGAGCGTGAAATCCAAGTGCCGGCCCGTCAAGCGGGTCGATAAGTCCCTCGAGAGGAGACGGGAATTCGAGCCGGTGACGATAATTCTCTTGGTCCGGCGCAGCCGGCTGACGAAAACCTCCCAGCCCGGCGCGTTCTGGATTTCGTCAAAAACAAGGAAGTTTACTTCGCCGTAAATCTCATAGATGCTCCGAAGGATCTCGTTCAAGCTCTCCTTTGCGGGGTCGAGCCGTTCGTCGTCGAAGTTAACATAGCCGTAGGGCCGCTCCCTGACGGAAAGAAGGGCGAGAAACGATTTTCCCGCCCGGCGCGGCCCCATGATGACGACGGCGTTCGGATGGGAGAAGGCTCGGTCGATCGATAGCTCGCGCTCGATCACCGGCCCGCTATTGAGGAGGAATTCGACCTCCTCCCTTTGCTCTACGATGACCCTTTTGATGCCGCGCCCGTCCATATGCAGCTCCTATTCACATAAATTGAACCAAATCATGTTATTACTAATCACATTATAAAGGAAGCCCGACGTTTTGGCAACCCCCGAATTCAACCGTGGGGGTCAGCCCCCCTCCAAGAGCCACTTCCATATGAATACTAAATATTCAATATGATTAGGGTCGATTTTCTCGATAAGCCCTAGGGTCTCAAGGCGCTTCAGGTCCATCGTTTTTCCCGATGATCCAGATCTTGTCCCTGCCCCGCACTTCCGGAACGAAGGCGTTGCCCTCGGCTTTCTTGATTTCATACTCGCGCTTGTCCAAGTCAATGTCGCCAACGATCAGCAGGTCGATGTCGCTCTCGGCATTTTCGGTCCCTTTGGCGAAGGATCCATAGACAAAAGCGAATCGGATTTCTAGACAAACAATACAAACCGGGTCCGCCCAGGCTCAGGGCTTGACATTCCTTTCAGGAAACCGTACAATGTACATATGAATGAGATTCGTTTCGAGTGGAACGGACCAAAGAGCCGGGCCAACAAGCGTAAGCACGGCGTCTCCTTCGAGGAAGCGCAGACGGTCTTCCTGGATGAGAACGCCATCCGGTTCTATGATCCCGATCATTCGGCGGCCGAGGACAGGTTTCTGATGCTTGGCATCAGTTTCCAGTTGAGGACGCTTGTCGTCTGCCATTGTTTTCGCGCAGACAACGCCGTGATCCGGATCATCTCTGCGCGGAAAGCGGACCGGACGGAAGAGGCGGAGTACTGGAACCGGAGGTGACACCATGAGACAGCATTACGATTTCGGCAAGATGAAGGGTCAGCCGAACCCATACCTCAAGCAACTTAAGCAACCCATCACCATTCGCCTGGACAAGGCGACGGTTGCCTACTTCAAGTCACTTGCTGGAGAGCTGGGCATGCCGTACCAGAATCTGATCAACCTTTATCTCCGGGATTGCGCCTTACGGGCGAAGAAGCTGAATCTCAAGTGGGCATCATGAGCGGCGGCGGCGGGAGAGAACATCATCGTCACCAATCACGGAAAACCCGTTGCCGTCGTTGCTGGAATAGATGAGCGGGATTTTGAAAAAATCGGTTTTCGCGGAGACGCGAGTTGACTCCGTTCGCGCGGAACAAATGGGCCAGAATGCTGGAAGTCTATGATCGAATTTAAGCCGTCGGACCAGGGGTTCAAGGGGCCGGCCCAGCGCGAAGTCCTGTCCGGATTGAGTCGTAATGAGGAAATTTCGGATTTCTTCTTTCTGACGGGGGGAACGGCCCTGGCGGATTTCTGGCGCGTGTTCACCGACCTCGCGGAATAGATCTACGACCAGGGAAGATGAATGGGGTCAGGACCCCTCCTCCAAGAGCCACCTCCATAGGGGAACGTATCTGATCCCGCCTCTGTCTTTTATAATTGATCCGAGGATCGTTGATCGTGGTTCGTGGATCGAAGAACGAGCACTCAATTCACAATTCACGATCAGCGAGATTTATTTTCTCCGCCAAAGCCCCGATCACGTGGTCCGCGTTTACCAGGCAGCAATCAGGCGGCAGCGACACTCCCCTGACATGCCGGGGAACAAAAGCCGCGTAAAGAACCCGCTCATGGGGCAAGCCGGCGATTCCCGGCCATTTTTTTTTCTTCAAACCCGAAAAAATTTCCAGTACTTCGCGCCCCGTCAGAATCCGTTCCGACCATTTCACTTCCCCAAGCAACAGACAGTTGCCGTCCAGAGAAACCGAAATGACATCCCATTCAGGATCATTCCCCCGCCAATAGCGCGCGGCCGGCAGCCAGGGCCCCAGCTTGGCGACGCCGCCGGCTAATAAACGGGGAACACTGGAGCGACAAATCTCTTCCCAGGCAGAAGCAAACAACCAGGTTCGCTTCCGCTCCCAGATGTTTTTACGTATTTTCAGCGTCGCGTCCGCCAGCGAGGATCGATAAGAAGCCACCAGGCCGAACCAACTTCTGACAAACGGGTCTTCCAGTTTGTATAATGCCCGCTTACTGGATTTTTCAGACTCGCCAAAGGGGATTTCGCGCCGGATCATGCCCATTTCAAGCAATCTGCTCAGCGGACGTGACAGCGATGTGACCGGTCGTCCCAAGCGCCCCGCCATTTCGGAAGGCCGGTGCGCTCCCATACCGATGCAATCCAATATGGAGCGAAGCGCTGGAGCCGGCGGGAATTCTTCCAGCAACAAAGTATCCAGCTCGTTGTGCAATGGCCCCAGGGGATTTAAAAGCAAATTGTCCACGGCGGCGAACAGGTCGGCGCCGAACGGCTGGGCCAACTCCCAGTAACGCGGTATTCCGCCCCAGACGGCTTGAGCCATGATCGCCTGATAATTCTCCTTGAGGCCGAATACTTGGGGCAAATACCCAGCCGCAATCGGCTTTACCCGGATGGCGACGGCGGCGCGGCCGAACAATGGCGCCGATTGGTCCAGCACAATGCCATGCATCATGCGTTGGCTGGACCCGGCCAGGGCCACGCACAATCCGGCAGCCTTGGCTTCGTGATCGATCCAGCGCTGCAGAACACTGGCAATCCCCGGCGCGGCCACGGCCAGATAGGGCAATTCATCGATGATGACAGGACCAGGCCAGCTGCTTTGCTGCGCTTCACGCGCCAAACGCGTTAACAGGCTTCGCCAGTCGGGGTAGTCCACTTCATTGAACCCGGAATATTTTTCCGCGATGCGATCCGCCATGTACTTCCGCTGAATGGCGGGGGCGGATTCGTCACCGACAAGATATAGTCCGTTTTCTCTTTTTGACCATTCCAGCAATAACCGCGTTTTCCCCACCCGCCGGCGCCCCCACACAACAGCCAATCCACCGGATTTCGCCCCTGACAAGCGCAATAGCTGCCGCAGCTCGGTTTGACGATCAATAAATTTCATGATGATTGATTATACAGTAAAACATAATGTTTTGAAACATAGTTCGCGAGTTGGTAGTGGGTCAGTTTGAAATATTTAGGGCTAGACAAACGGATTTTTTAATGAGAAAATGATGGTATGCATAAGCGAGCAAGCAAAGACGTTAATATCATTGCCTCTGATATTGTCTCAGAGACTACCGGAGAGCCAGCAATCCAGCCAATTACGAAAAATCAGGCCGCCGTCATTCTCGGAAGACTTGGCGGCAAGAAGGGCGGGGCGGCTCGGGCCAAGGCATTATCCGCGACCAGGCGGCAAGAGATTGCCAGGAAGGCCGCCAATCAGCGTTGGAAAAAAGAAAAATAGTATTCACGTGACTGTTTGCATCGCCGCCATTTGTAATAATGATATGGTTATTTGTGCGGCAGATAGAATGCTGACCGCCGATGACATTGAATTTGAGCCACAAAACAGAAAAATAGATTTGTTAACGAAGTCTATGGCTGTAATGATGGCTGGCGACTCTTCTATCCAAGAAGAAATTCTGCAAAACGTGCGTAAAGATATACGTATTCGAATTGAAAAAGCACCGATTAATTCGTTAAATTTATCTGATGTTGCAGATATATATGTACACTATTATTATGAAAATAAACGCAAAAAAGCAGAAGCTGAAATCTTGGGTCCGCTTGGTCTTAATGTAGATTCTTTTATTTCTCGTCAACAACAAATGGATCATTATTTGGTCGAAAAATTAGCCAATGATATGAGACAATTCGATATGCAGCAAATAGGAGCGATATTTGCTGGCGTGGATACAACCGGTCCACATATTTATAGTATCATCGATGGACACGTTCAATGTCATGACAGAGTAGGATTTGCTTCTATTGGTATTGGGGCGCGACATTCCAGTTCAGAATTTATGTTTGTTAAATATGATCCATCACGCGATTTGGCCGAAACATTATTTTTAATTTATGTAGCCAAAAAACGAGCGGAAGTGGCCCCTGGCGTAGGAAGGGCTACCGACTTGTTGTTTATTGGTCCGAAATTAGGAATGTCTTATACACCCCCCGAGAAAGAAGACGTATTTAAAGAGCTTGAAAAAATATATAACCAACGGCAGGGGGGTATTAAACGTTCAGAAATAAGGGCAAGAAATAAATTTTCAAAATATATAGATAAAATTAATAAAGAAACGGTCTTAGAACTATTAAAAGATCAATCTAACGAGCTGAAATCAAAGAAGTTAGAAGACCCCAAAAAAGATTAAGAAAAAGCTTGACAATGCTTGAGCGGTCAAGTAAAATTGGGGTATGAACAAGCTAAGAAAAGAGAAACAAGCCCAAGTCGTCGCGGCCCTTATTGAGGGCAACTCCATCCGGGCAACTGTCAGGATGACGGGCGTTGCCAAGAATACGATTGTTAAGCTTCTTGCCGAACTCGGGAAGGCTTGCGCCGAATACCAGGATAAAGCATTTAAAAATCTTTCCTGTAAAAGAATCCAATGCGATGAAATATGGTCTTTCTGCTATGCCAAGGAAAAGAACGTTCCCCAAGATAAAAGGGGCATATTCGGATATGGGGATGTCTGGACGTTTACGGCAATTTGTGCAGATACCAAATTGGTCCCAAGTTGGCATATCGGAAGGCGAGATTTAGAAGATGCTACCATCTTCATGAAAGACCTGGCTTCCCGACTTGCCAACAGGGTCCAATTGACCACGGACGGTCACAAAATGTATCTAGAGGCCGTGGATCATGCGTTCGGGGCCGATATAGATTTTAGTCAACTAATAAAGCTATATGGACAAACCGCCGAGGGGCAAAAACGTTATAGCCCCGCGCAATGTATTGGGACCTTAAAAACAAGAATCAACGGCAACCCCGAAGCGAAGACCATTTCGACCAGTTATGTAGAACGGCAGAATTTGACGATGAGAATGAATATGCGCCGGTTTACTAGGCTAACAAACGCCTTCTCTAAGAAGATTGAAAACCTTTTTTATGCCGTATCCTTGCATTTCATGTATTACAATTTCTGCCGGATTCATCAGACGTTGAGAGTAACCCCGGCTATGGAGGCTAAGGTTACGGATCATGTTTGGAGTATTGAAGAAATTTTACGGCTCATTCAATAAGCGCCTATTGACAATGGGCGTATACTAGTATTGAAGGATTAGGAAAAACCATGAATAAAGTCCCCACAATCATTGAAGCCTTGGGTTATCTTCTTTATAAACTAAGGCGGGCAGATAAAATTCAATTGGTTAAACTTATGTATCTAGCAGATAAATATCATGTTATGTCCTATGGTCGCACGATTACCGGCGATACATTTTTGGCACTTGAGCATGGTCCGGCCGGATCACAAACAATTGATATTCTCGAATATGATAAATATATTTTAGGTGATTGCCTAGAGATGGCAAAGGACTTGGTTAAAAAGGGGAAGGGGTATTGCTATCATGTCGGCGATAAATGCAACCCGGAATCATTTGATATGTTATCAGAATCGGACATTGAAGCTCTCGATTTTGCCGTCCATAATTTCGGAACAATGAATAAATGGGACATCGTCGACTATACACATAAACTAAAAGAATGGAAACGATTTAAGCCTTTATTTGAATCGGGGAAGACAAAACAGGAGCCAATAAAAATCGAGGAGCTCCTCTGGCCTGTCAATGATAAGTATTTCAACATATCACAAGAGCATCTAAAAGAATCTCGCCGCGCCCTGACCGGATCGTCCTATTAAGGTGGACATTCCACTTAAAATCCGCCTTTCCCAACAACTGCACGCCCTTCATGGATTTAGAATAGTTCGATTCCAAGATAATTATCTGACAGACCCGGATCTTCACTGGTATGTTCTCATTCGGGTGCCACAAGAAGCGCATTTTCTTGTTATTATTATTACTTCCGAAATTAACAAACGAATATCATTTTATCGCAACACTCGGAAACCCAGGGCGACCGAATGTTTAGTAAAAATAGACAACGACGTTTTTTCTTTCCTCACAAAGCCTAGTATTATTGAATGCAATCAAACCAAATATTTAAATATAGAAGAAATTGTTCACAGGGTTGATGAGGCGAAGGGATTCACAATTCGCAAAGAGCAAGTTCCAGACTATTTACGCAAGGTCATTGTATCGGCAATTTTACGTAGCCCATTAATGTCACGGTTTAAAGGCGATAAAGCCAAGGCGGCAAATCCGCTTTAATTTCAAACTGACCCACTACCCGCGAGTTCGTTGAGCGGACCTCGTGGATCGTTGAGCGCAAAGGGCTAAAGGCTGTTCAGAAATTAATTTCTGTCGCTGCTTTTCCCGATTTTTCCGGTTTATAATGGCCTTTCATGAGGGGCCAAATATGGAGCAGGAATTCGGCGAGCCAACTGAGGTAGATCTCGTAATCACCGGCCTCAGCTTCCGCGCCGCCCGTCAAGCTAGGAATGATCGGCAAAGCGCTGATACCGACGCGCATGTTATTGGCTCTCGAGATGATCAGCACGGTCCGCTCGGTGGGCGCATCCAGCTCGCCGGTCAGGCCTTTTTATTCGACCTGGATGGATTACTAGGGGGGCCTTACCCGCCTAGATCGAGAACCAGGGCCGGACGGCAATGCCGTTGACCGGGATGCCGGGCGAAAAAGCCTTTGGGATCCTCCTGGGCGAAGGCTCGAGTCTCGGTATCCTCGAGAGAAACATATTCATAGTCGGGAAAGGCGGCTTTGGCTGGAGTCGTTTTCCCGGATTGACGCGGTCCGGTGAGGATGACGATGGGATAATATTACGTGGCCACGGGGCCATGCGGCTAATATACGATTGAATCGTCAATATGTCAAAAGGGGGGATCAGGACCCCTCCTCCAAGAGCCACTTCCATAGGGGAACGTATCTGATCCCGCCTTCGATCTTGGATGTATCTTTGGTGATGATCACCAGATCGGCGGGGCGCTTCCCCTCGGCTCTTTGAAGTTCTTTGAGCCCCTCGACCTCCCGGCCGGCGACCTCGTCACCGAACGTGACATTGATCCCGAGAACGCGATCCTGACGGGGGACGACGAAATCGACCTCGCGCTTTCCCCTGCTGTAATAGCATTCCGTCCCGGCGCGGCGCAACTGGCCGTGGACCAAGTTTTCCGCGAGCCTGCCCTCGTCCGGGGAAAAGCGGAAGGAAACCGCGTTCCTCAACCCGTTGTCCAGCGTATAGACCTTTCTGGGATTGACCTGCTGGGTTTTCAGGGAATAGGAAAAGACGGGTAGGAGCGAGACGAGCTCGACTTCTTCAAGGTAGCCGAGATATTCCATGACCGTGTCGCGGGAGACCGGCATTTCCGAACGGATCGCCTTATGGTAGGAATGGATGGAGAACGCGTTCGAGACGTTGGCGATGAGGTATTTCATGAGCATTTTCAGGAAAGCGACGTTGCGGACTCCGTAGCGCTCTACGAGGTCCCTGTAGATCATGAGCTCAAAATACTCTCGGAGGATCTTAGCCCGAAGGTTCTCCGGGGCCAGTACGACCTCGGGGAATCCCCCGTGAACAAGGAATTCGCCGAGGAGTTTTTTGACGGCGAAGCGCTCCTTGCCGTGCTCAAACCCGGGCCCCGCTTCGACGCCCCGGAACCTCAGGAATTCGCGAAAGCTCAGGGGGTGCAGGGGATAGGACAGCGTCCGGCCCCGGAGGGCCGTAGAAAGCTCCCGGCCGAGGAGCTTCGCCGAAGACCCCGTGACGTGGATCCAGGCGTTTTCCTTGTCGAGCACGCGGCGAACGAAGGTCTCCCAGCCCGGGACGTTCTGGATCTCATCGAAAAAGAGGCCGATCTTCCGGTCCTTGTTCTCCGGATAAAGCTCGAAATAGGCTTCCATGAGGCCGTCCAGGTCTTTCACGGATAGGGGAAGGATCCGGTCGTCCTCGAAATTGATGAACAGGATCTTTTCCCGCCCGATCGCCTTTTCCAGATCGTGCATGACCTGATAGAAAAAGAAGGTTTTGCCGGACCGGCGCGGGCCCGTGATCGTTATGGCCTTGCGCGGCGGGATCGCGTCTCCGGTCGGGATGTCGAGGTCCCGTTTTATGACGTCCGGAAACCTGGATTCATGGAATTCCCTGATGAGGAGCTTGAAAGCGGCTTTTTTGTTTTCCATGGCGGGATTATTGTATTATGGCCTTGTTCAAGAGTCAACTATTATTATATAATGGCCTTTCATAAGGGGCTTTAGGTCAGGTTGGCTTGTTTGTGGATGGCCGGCTTCGACTTTATTCGACCTGGATGGATTACTATGGGGTCAGGGCTTGACAGGAACGGGGGATCGGGAATCAGGGAATTTTTTCGGCGGCTTGAGAGAGGCGGGCATCGTTGGTGAGCAGATCGGCCTTCTCGCGCCTTGCCGGCGCGATATAGGCGGCATCGTAGGCCGTCAAACCCGTTTGAGCCCCAATCCTCAAAATCTCGGGCCCATCCGCTATAGATGGTCATGCAAATAAGTCAAGGAGAATATTCTTGACAAACCATGCTGATGAGTGGGGTCAGGGAAATCGGCCTCAGCCCTTGGCGATGCCTTCCTTGATGGCGTAGCGGATGAGGTCGGATTGCTTGTGGATGGCCAGCTTCGACATCAGGTTGCGGCGGTGGACCTGGACGGTGTTCAGGAAGAGGTTCAGGCGCTGGGCGATCTCCTTGCTGGTCAGGCCTTCGCCGATGAGCTGGAGGATCTCCCGCTCCCGGTTGGTCAGGCCGTCGCCCGCGGGCTTGGTCTTCTTGGCGGTGACCCTGCCCAGGAACCCGTCCACGATATACTTGGAGATGGCCGGGCTCATGAAGAAATTCCCCCGGTGGACCTCTTCGATGGCCTGGATGACGTCCTCGGTGGCGCTCTCCTTGAGGATATAGCCCTTGACGCCCGCCCGCACCGCCCGGTCGACGTAGATCCGGGCGTCGTGAAGGCTGAGGATGATGACTTTCGCTTTGGGGTCTTTCTTGATCAGGCGCTCGGCCGTCTCGAGGCCGTTGAGAAACGGCATCTCGATATCGAGGAGGAAGACGTCGACGCCGCTTTTCTCGGCGATCCGCAGGACCTCGTTGCCGTCGGCCGCCTCGCGGACGACGACGATCTCCCGGCCGCTTTTCTCGATGACCGACCTGAGGCCCGCCCGGACGACGGGATGGTCATCGGCCAGGACGACCCGGATGCTCATGGAAGACCGTCCCCCTTGCTCATGGGCTCATGCATTCCTATCGGTAATCCGGGGCGGGCCTTTTGTAAATACCCACAAGTGGGTATTTCGCCCGGAATTTTCAACTATTGGGAATTGGGGCTCCGGGGACGGGGAATGGGAGTGGAGGAGGGAGACGGAGAGGGGCGTTTGGCCGCCGCGGGGCGGGCCGGGAGGGTGAGGGCGATGGAGGTTCCCTTGCCCGGGGCGCTCCGGACGTCGACCCGGCCGCCGAGGATTTCGGCCATTTCCTTCATGCTCCGGAGGCCCATCGACTTCCGGTCGGCCTTCAAGGCGCGGTCCGGATGGAACCCCTTCCCATTGTCGCGGACGAGGAGCCGGATCGAGCCGTCGCGGACGGCCAGGCTGAGAGAGACGGAGGTCGCGGCGCCGTGGGCCAGGACGTTGTTCAGCGCCTCCTGGGCCACCCGGTAGACGATGATCGAGGCCGTGGTGTCGAAGCGATGGCGGTTCGTGCGGAATTGGAACGAGACGCGCAAGCCCGCTTTTTCGGACGCGTCGGCATATAAATACTTCACGGCTTTCACAAGGCCCAGCCCGTCGAGGTCGGGCGGCCGCAGGTCCCCGGCGTATTTCTTGAGGGCCGCGACGTGGCGGTCGAGGAGAGAGACGCCTTCGGCGAGAGCCCCGAGGGCCCGGCCCGGCCGACGGGCCCGGATGTCGGGCAAGGCTCCGGTGAGCTGCCGCCGCAGGAGGAAGGCCAGGGTTCCGGCCTCGTGGTGGAGGAGGTAGGAGAGGTTCCGGCGCTCCTGCTCGCGGACCTGGATCAGCCGCT
>Ga0299915_10000253_pt1 | contig 42006 bp, 42 predicted proteins | sample RVTome_13_FD_200263 | JGI IMG/M metagenome (GOLD analysis project Ga0299915, IMG submission 200263) | Soil microbial communities from uranium-contaminated site in the Upper Colorado River Basin, Wyoming, United States - RVT92D227 (version 2) ...
TCGGCGACTTCCTCGTCTGGTACGAACGCGAGCTCGGGCACTTTCCGCTGTGGTGCGTGCCGTACCGCCGCGTCCGCGACTACGAGTGGATCGCCGACAGCTTCTACGCCGGCCTCGACGACGAGCTCTTCCTCGATCTCGCGATCTACGGCATGAAGCAGACCGACGGCCGCAACTACCACAAGCTCATCGAGGACAAGCTCCGCGAGCTCGGCGGGATCAAGACCCTGATCTCTCACAACTACTACTCGCGTGACGAGTTCTGGTCGACGTGGAACAAGCGCAACTACGATCTCGTCAAGGCCATCACCGATCCGCACAACGTGTTTCGCGATCTCTATACGAAGACCTGCAGAGCGGCGATGGGAAAGCCTGACTCGGGCTAGAGTCCCACAAAGGACCGTGGCTCATCGTCCTGTGCTCGCCGCTCTCGTGGTGCTCGTGTTCGCCCTAATCGATCCCGCGGAAGATCAGCGGATTCTCGCCGTCCTCGGAGTAGTAGTGCGTGAGGGTGTCGGGATCCGGCGGCTGCCTCTCGGGCTTCTGCTCGTCGGATTTCGGCGGTGGTTTTTTTGGTGGTTTCTCGTCGGACATGGACCGCTTCAGTTGCAATCGGTGTGCGCGGCGGGCGCTCGAACGTTGACGCGCGGAGGCGAGCCGCCATGCTACGGTCGCTTCGATGAAGGTCACGATTCGCTACTGCAACGCCTGAGGCTATCGTCCCAGGGCTGCCCGTGTGGCAGCGCAGCTGAAGCAGGACCTCGGCATCGACGCCGAGTTGCTCGTCAGGGGCTCCGGTGAGTTCACGGTCTGGGTCGACACGACGAAGGTAGCGGAGAAGAATCTGGGCAAGTTCCCCGATCCGGCGGCGGTGGTCGCGGCGGTTCGCGCTGCTTCCGCGTAGTTCCCGCTCGGGCGCCACCGCGCGGTGGGCGGGCGCGCCCGGCGGCGAACCAGCTCGAAGCGAAGCCTCGCAGGATCATGGCCGGTGATCGGGGACTTCGACTTGCAGCCTCCGAGCACCATGAAGCTCAAGAGCCTCGCATTCGTGCTCGCGTTCGCAGCTCCGATGCTCGCTTCGGCCGACGGCCAGCAGGCCACCACCAGGCCGAGCGACAAGGGCCGGCCGGCCAAGCTCACCGAGGACGAGCTCGAGGTCCTCGCGCATGTCCATCACGTGAACCAGCTGGAGATCGACATGGGCAAGCTCGCGACCAAGCGCGGGACCCCGGCGGTCAAGCGATACGGCGAGACGCTCGTGCGTGATCACTCGGCCTCCGACAAGGACGTCATCGCGCTCGCGAAGCGGCACGCGATCGCAAAGATCCCCGCCGAGAAGCCCGCGACCGAGGCCGACAAGGCAGCGCACCAGGAAGCCATGGAGGCCATGGCCCGGCTCAAGAAGCTGAGCGGTGCCGACTTCGATCGCGAGTATCTGCGGTTGATGGTCGAGGGTCACGACGCGGAGCTCGCGAGCTCCGACCCGATGATCGCGTCTGCGACCGTGCCGGAGCTCAAGAGGTTGCTCGAGGATCGCAAGACCAGGCTGGCGCGTCACGCGGATGCCGCCCGCGAGCTGCAGCAGGGCAACGCGCAGACGAGCGCCAGCCCGAAGGCGGCTCCGACGACCGTGCGCGCGAAGTGAACGTCGCGTGGGAGCCAGCGCCCCACCACGCGGACACGAGTCCGCACGCGCTGCAAGACCGGTGTGATCGACGACAGTCGCGCTGCACAACTTCTGCGCGCGAGTGATCTAGCCGTGCGCGCGATGCGCAGGCACCTGCGCGAGATCGTCGTCGAGCGAGGCGGCACGGTCGCTGCACAGCGCCGGCGCCGTGCGAACCATCAGCTTTGTCATTGTCTCGACGGTCTCCATCACCGCGTGCATGGTCGGCGAGGACGAGGCGACCGATTCCACCTCGGGCGTCAGCGTCACCACGGTCGAGAGCGGCCTCACCGGCTGCAAGGGCAAGGCGTCCTCGGAGATCCCTTCCGACGGCCGTTACGTCATCACGACCTTCGGCGGCCCCGGCGATCATCAGTCGATGTCGTGCGGTGGCTTCGCCGATGGGACGACGTGGTACGCGGCGTCGCGCCAGCGCTACGGCTGCGGCTCCAAGCTCAAGATCGAGGCGAACGGCAAGTGTGTCGTCGCCGAGGCCCTCGACTACGGCCCCGACGTCTGCGTCGAGAACGCAGCACACTCGCCGATCATCGACGTGTCGCCGAAGATCTCTCGCGCGCTGTTCGACACCTCCGGTGCAGGCTGGAGCGATCACCTGTTCGTGACCGTCACCGAGGTCCCCGAGGCGACCCCGGTCGGGTCGTGCAGCGCGAGCCCGCCGCCGACGGGCGCGACCTGTGCGTCGTCGACGCTCGGCCGCGAGGTCGACGAGGGCACGTGCGTGCAGGCCGGCGGCGACGCCCTCTGGTATCAGTGCACCGCGGGTGCGTGGGTGTCGCGGCCGAGCTCGACCGGTTGCGCGACCGCCTTCGGCTTCTGCGACTCCGCCACGCTCGGTCGCGCGGTCTCGGCGCGTACCTGCGTGCAGGCGGCCTCGAACAGCCAGTGGTTCCAGTGCAACGGCCAGGGCTGGGTCACGCCGGTCGACACCGCCGCGAAGTCCGGTCCGATCGGTGCGTGCTCGACGTGGAACCCGCTGTGATCAGCCGCCGGTGAGTAGCTGCTCGAGCTCGGCCTCGTCGATCACGGTCACGCCGTGCTTCGTCGCGGCCTCGAGCTTGGTCTTGCCGGTATCGGCGCCCGCGACGAGGTAGTGGGTCTTCTTGCTGACCGAGCCGGCGACCTTGCCGCCCGCGGCCTCGATCCGCTTCTGGACCTCGGCGCGCGGCGCGGTCAGCGTGCCGGTGACGACGAGCGTCTTGCCCGAGAGCGGCCCTTGCGACGCGGCGACCACCGGCTCCTCGGGATCGATGCCGCGCTCCGCGAGCTTGTCGAGGATCTTGATGATCCAGGGCGTGCGCAGGAACTCGTCGACGCTCTCCGCCACCGCCGGCCCGATCCCCTCGATCGCATCGAGCTCGGCGACGAGCTCGGCGCTCGACTCTTCCCGTGCCGCGGCACGCAGCACCGAGAGCTTGCCGTACTTCGCCGCGATCGGCTTCGCGAGCACCGTGCCGACGAGATCGATGCCGAGCGCCGAGAGCAGGCGCGAGAACGTCGCCTCCTGCTTGGCCTTCGCGATCGCGACGATGAGGTTCTTCGCCGACGGCGCCGCGAATCGCTCGAGCTCCGCGACCTGCTCCCAGGTCAGCACGAACAGATCGGCGACGTCCGCGACGAGGCCCGACGCCACGAGCTGGCGCACCACCTTCTCGCCGAGCCCGTCGATGTTCATCTGCTTGCGCGACGCGAAGAACTCGATCCAGTCGGTCTGCTGATCGGTGCAGTGCTCGTGGTTCGGGCAGATCCAGACGACGCGTCCGGCCTCGCGCTCGAGCTTCGTGCCGCAGCACGGGCACTCGGTCGGTACCTCGAACGCCGGCCCCGGGCCCTTCTCGGTGACTCCGAGGATCTCCGGAATGATCTCGCCGGCCTTCTGCAGCAGCACGCGATCGCCGGGTCCGAGCCCGAGCCGCGCGACGATGTCCCAGTTGTGGACCGAGGCCCGCGACACCGTCGTCCCGGAGACCTCGACGGGCTCGAGCACCGCGGTCGGAGAGACCGCGCCCGTGCGCGTGACGCTGAGATCGAGGCGCTTCAGGATCGTGGTCACCTGGCGCGCCGGGAACTTGTAGGCGATCGCCCAGCGCGGCGCCTTCGCGGTGGTGCCGAGCGCGCCGCGCATCGCGAAGTCGTCGACCTTGAGCACGAGCCCGTCGAGCTCGTACGGCAGGTCGTCGCGGCGGTGCTCCCACGACTTGATCTGCTCGACGAGCTCGTCCCAGCTCTTCGCCGACGTGTTGTGCGCCGACACCGGCAGCCCGAGCCGCTTGATGAAGTCGAGCGAGGCGAGGTGGCCCGAGGCATGGCGCTCGCCGTCGAGCACCTCGTAGAGGATCGTGTGCATCGGCCGCTTCGCGACCTCCTTCGGATCCTGCTGCTTGATCGATCCGGCGGCGGTGTTGCGTGGATTCTTGAACAGCTCCTCCCCCGCTGCCGCGCGCGCCTTGTTGATCGCCTCGAACTCGGCCTTCGTCATGTAGATCTCGCCGCGCACGACGAGCTCGACCGGCTCGCGCAGCTTCAGCGCGACGCCTCTCACCTGCTTGACGTTCGCGGTCACGTCCTCGCCGATCCGACCGTCGCCGCGGGTCGCGGCGAGCTCCAGCACGCCGTGCGTGTACGTGAGCTCGATGCCGAACCCATCGATCTTCGGCTCGATCGCGAACGTCGGGATGTCTCCGTCGAGGCCCTTCACGACGCGGTCGTAGAACGCCCTCAGCTCGTCCTCGTTGTACGTGTTGTCGAGCGAGAGCATCGCGACCGCGCGCGTGACCTTCGGGAACTCCGAGATCGGCGCGTGCCCGGCGCGTCGCGAGGGCGACCACTCGACGATCCAGCTCGGATGCTTCGCCTCGATCTCGAGCAGCTGCTTGTGCAGCTTGTCGTACTCGACGTCGCTGATCGTGGGATTCGCGTCCACGTAGTACCGACGGTCATGCTCCGTCAGCTCGTCGACGAGCTCGAGATACTTCGCGCGCGCATCTCCAGCCATATTCGGCCGAGCATATCGCTCCCGCCTCAGTCGTCCAGATGCGTCGGACGCTTCTTGCCTTCGATGAAGGCATCGAGCGCGTGCTCGGCCGAGACGTCGACATCGATCTCGAAGTTGCCGTCGTCCTCGATCTCCTCGACCTCGAAGTCATCCGGATCGGCGACGCGCACCGAGCCTGCGGCGATCTTGTGCGGTGGCAGCGGCAGGCCGGTATCGATGTCATCGAAGCCATCGTCGTCGTCGAGCTGCGGCATCTGCATCGGAGGTGCATGTTGCGCCACCACCGCACGAAACTCGTGCTTCTTGCCGATCAGGCAGCCCGCCTTCACCGTGACCTGGAACGGCCGGTTGCTGAAGTAGGCGTCGATCGCTTCCTTGATGTACCAGAAGACGTCCTGCATCTCCTGACCGCCGCCGGCGATCTCTTTCCAGTCGGCGAGCGGGCCGTACTCGATGACCGGCGCGAAGAAGAACTCGCGAGAGCTCTTGAACAGCAGCGAGAACTCTTCGATCTCCATCCCGCCGGCGAGCTGCGCCGTCTTCATGCAACGCTCGACGTGATCGACCGTCGGGTAGCGCGCGATGAGGCGATCGAGGCGATCGAGGGCCTCGTGCTTGTCGTGCTTGATCAGAACCTCGCGGAACAGGTCGTGGAACTCCTGGTACGTGCCGGCGAGCGGCAACGTGCAGCGAACCTCGCCGCCCGTCTTGCAGACCCGCGCGAAGTCGCGCAGCGCGACCTCGAGGCTCGGCATCTCGCCGAGGCCGAGGTTGCACACGACGAGGTCATAGACGTCATCGGCGAACGACAGCTTCGGTACCGGGCTCTCGGTGCGGAAGAAGATCCCCCGCTTGCCGAGCGGCCCGAGGTCGGCGACCTTGCGCCGCGCGACATCGAGCATCGCGCTCGACGCGTCGATCGCGATCAACCGACTCCCGTCGTGCATCCGGCGAAGGATCTCCGTGGTCGGGTAGCCCGTACCGCACGAGATATCGAGCACCTGTCCGCGCTCCGGCAGCTCGAGGTTCCGCAGCAGCATCTTGCCGAAGCGCGTTCCCCATATCGGTGCGATCTCGTCGTCGTAGATACGCGCGAGCTTTTCGACCTGGAGAGTGCGCTTTGTCTGGACCGTCACAACAATCGGGCCCTGAGTACATCGCGGATTGTACAGAGCCAAGTGTTCGATTGCGCGGGGTTTTCTCACGCTCGCTGCGTAGAACGCTACACGTCCAGCTAACTGCCGAGCGATTCCATGCGGTTACCTCGGGTGAATCGGATCGTTAATTCACCTTCGACGTGCGCAGAACACCGGCCTAATGATGGGTGTCGTCGGAGCCGGCGTACAGCGTGCTGCCGCCGTCCTTGAACTCGGCGGCCTTCTCGGCGAGGCCCTTGGCGGCCATCTCGCGGACCTCCTCGGTGATCTTCATCGAGCAGAACTTCGGCCCGCACATCGAGCAGAAGTGCGCGCCCTTCGCGCCCGGTGCGGGGAGCGTCTCGTCGTGGAAGTCCTGCGCGGTGTCGGGGTCGAGCGAGAGGTGGAACTGATCCTCCCACCGGAACTCGAAGCGGGCCTTGCTGAGCGCGTCGTCGCGCAGGTGCGCGCCGGGATGGCCCTTCGCGAGATCGGCGGCGTGCGCGGCGATCTTGTAGGCGATCACGCCGTCCTTCACGTCGTCGCGGTTCGGCAGGCCGAGGTGCTCCTTCGGCGTGACATAGCAGAGCATCGCGGTCCCGAACCAGCCGATCATCGCCGCGCCGATCGCGCTGGTGATGTGGTCGTAGCCAGGGGCGATGTCGGTGACCAAGGGGCCGAGCGTGTAGAACGGCGCTTCCTTGCAGATCTTGAGCTGCAGCTCCATGTTCTCTTTGATCTTGTGCATCGGCACGTGGCCGGGCCCCTCGACCATCGTCTGCACGTCGTGCTTCCAGGCGAGCTCGGTGAGCTCGCCCAGCGTGTCGAGCTCCGCGAGCTGCGCGCGATCGTTGGCGTCGGCGGTCGAGCCCGGGCGCAGGCCGTCACCGAGCGAGAACGCGACGTCGTACTTCTTCATCACCTCGCAGATGCGCTCGAACTCGGTGTAGAGGAAGTTCTCCTTGTGGTGCGAGAGGCACCACTTCGCCATGATCGAGCCGCCGCGCGAGACGATCCCGGTGACGCGACTCGCGGTGAACGGGATGTACGCGAGCCGCACCCCGGCGTGGATCGTGAAGTAGTCGACGCCCTGCTCCGCCTGCTCGATCAGGGTCTCGAGGAAGATGTCGATGGTCAGCTTCTCGGGATCGCCGTCGACCTTCTCGAGGCACTGATAGATCGGCACCGTGCCGATCGGCACCGGCGAGTTGCGGATGATCCACTCGCGCGTCTCGTGGATGTTCTTCCCGGTCGACAGGTCCATGACCGTGTCCGCGCCCCACTTCACCGACCACCGGAGCTTGTCGACCTCCTCGCCGATCGTCGACGTCACGGCCGAGTTGCCGATGTTCGCGTTGATCTTCACGAGGAACTTCGAGCCGATGATCATCGGCTCGGACTCGGGGTGGTTGATGTTCGCGGGCAGGATCGCGCGCCCGCGAGCGAGCTCGTCGCGGACGAATTCGGGCGTCACGCTCTCGCGGATCGCGACGAACTTCATCTCGGGCGTGATGATCCCGCGACGGGCGTAGTGCATCTGCGAACGGTTGCCACTGTCGCCATCGGTCTTGCTCACCCGGCGCGCCTCGATCCACGGCTTTCGCAGCTTCGGGAGCCCGAGGTGCGGATCGACGTTCTGCGGGCCCGACGTGTCATAGACGTCGAACGCCGGCTCGCCGCCCGCGAGGTGGATGCGCCGCACCGGGACCTTCAGGCCGTCGGCCTCGACGTACACCTTCTCCGACGCGGGGAAGCCCTCGATCGCCGGAAGGTTCGCTACCGGATCAGCGCCGACGACCTGCGGGAGCCGCTTGCCGTTGCCGTTGCCATTGCCATTGCCGCCAGAGCTGTTGCTCATCTCATCCTCCCTACGCCGGCATTATCCGGATCAGGTTCTGGGGTCGTGCTCTCGCACCTCTCAGCCCCCCATCGATGAGATCGACGGAAAGCTCCCCCGTGGGTTGATAGGTTGTCTTGCGCCGGACCCTACCCGAGACCGGCCGGCGACGCTACAGCGGAACGTTCCACGCCGAGCCGTGTGTGGCAGGTGGTCACACCGCGAAGCGCCACGCCGATCCTGATAGTGTTCGTGTCGTGGCAGAAGCGCACAGCTTCGGTCGCTATCGCGTTACCGGAACCCTAGGGGCCGGCGGCATGGGCGAGGTCTATGCCGCCGTCGACGAAGTGCTCGGTCGCGAGGTGGCGGTCAAGACGTTGCGAGGCAAGCACTCGGGCCTCGCCGCGCGCTTGCTCGACGACCGGTTTCGTCAGGAGGCCCGCGCGATCGCCTCGCTCGCCCACCCGGGAGTCGTCCAGGTCTTCGACATCGATCTCGCCGCCGAGCCGCCGTACATCGTGATGGAGCGCGTCGCCGGGCCTTCGCTCAAGGAGCGGCTCGCCACCAGCCGGCTCGATCTCGGCGAGCTGCGTGCGCTCGGGATCCAGATCGGGCGCGCGCTCGCCGCGGCACACGCGACCGGCATCGTGCATCGTGACGTCAAGCCGGCGAACATCCTCGCGGCGGGAGCGGGGATGTGGAAGCTCGCCGATTTCGGCGTCGCGCACGTGCCGGACTCCGCGATCACGATGACCGGACAGTTCGTCGGCTCGCCCGCGTACGCCGCCCCGGAAGCCCTGCTGCGTGGACAGACCAGCGCGGCAGGCGACGTGTATGGCCTCGGCGCGACGCTGTACGAAGCGATCGCCGGGCGCTGGCCTCGCGCCGATGCGACCAGCGGTGCGCTGTTCGCGCCTGCCCCACCGGTTCGCGAGCTCGCACCCGAGCTGCCGCCCGAGCTCGCGGCCGTCATCGATCGAGCCGTCGCGATCGAGCCCGACGCGCGTCCCACAGCCTCCGAGCTCGCCGACGAGCTGGCCGGTGCGACCTCGTTGCCCTTCGCGTCGACGATCCCCGGTGCCGCGCCGGTCAGCTTGCCGGTCGTGACCGCGGCAGCGCTCCGCTGGAGGCCATGGGCGATCGGTGCAGCGATCCTGTTCACCCTCCTGATCATTGCCGGGTCGCGATGCTCGAGCGGCACGTCATCGGCACCCGGCGTGCTGCCGCGACCGGCCGATCCCGTCCCGCGCAGTCGAGAACCGGGCGAGGTTCACGCGGTCCCACCCCAGGGCCTGGATCGGCGCGCTGCCAAGGACTGGAGCAAGATCGTCGACAAGCTCCGCGAGCAGCGCTGGCGCGAGGCGCGCAAGAAGCTCGGCGAGTTCGAGCACAAGCACGGCGAGACGGCGGAGACCAAGAGCCTGCGCGACCAGCTCGAGGCGCTGCCGCTCGACGAGCGCGACCGCGACGACTAGACGTGATCGAGCGAGGCGAACGCGTCGTCGAGCACGGCGGTCATCACGGCGGCGCTGGCGAACCGATCCTCGGGCTCCTTCACGAGCGCGCCCTCGACGAGGGCGACCAGCTGCGGCGTGCACCATGCCGCGTCGTGCATGACCTCCCGCAAGCTCGGCGGCGCCACCTTCGCCTGCAGGCGCATCATCACGATCGGATCCGGATCGCGGAACGGCGGATGCCCGGTGAGCATCTCGTACAGCATGATGCCGATCGCGTAGAGGTCCGCGCGGCCGTCGACGAGGCGGCCGAGCGCTTGCTCCGGCGCCATGTAGGCGGGCGTGCCGACCACGAGCCCGGTGTTCGTGAGCGCGTTGGCACCGAACGCCGCGGCAACATCACCGACGAGCTTGACGATTCCAAAGTCGATGATCTTGACGCGCTCCCACTCGCCCATCGAGACGAGCAGGATGTTCTCGGGCTTGAGATCGCGGTGAACGAGACCCTGCATGTGCGCGTGCCCCACGCCCTCGAGGAGCTGGCGCGCGATCACGAGCGCCTGGCGCGGCTCGAGCCGGCCGTCCGCGAGCCGCTTGCCGAGCGTGCGACCGTCGACCCTCTCCATCACGAGGAACAGCTGACCGGCTTCGACGAAGACATCGAGCGCGGCGATGAGGTTCGGGTGATCGAGCAAGCGGAGCACGTTCGCTTCGCGCGCGAACCGGCGCGTGACCTCGCCGCCGCTATTGACGTCCCGCACCGGCGACTTCAGCGCAAACCGCTGGCCGGCCTCGTCCTCGACCTCGAACACACCGCCCATGCTGCCGCGACCGATCGCGCCGATCACGCGATAGCGCCCGATGCGCATCCCGGGCTCGATCATCGGCATGGCGATCACGGTCGTCAAAATCTACCAGACCGAGCGGGCCCGGCGGCCGCTCCCGCACCCGGCGATCTCAGGGCGAGATCGTGTAGGCGATCGTGTACGCGCCGTTGCCGCTCAGGCCGAAGCCGTCGACGATCATCCACTGGACGTTCGCCCCGGTCACGGTCACGCCGGTGAGCCGGCTCTGAAAGCTGCCGCAGCCGGAGAAGTCGTCGTTGCAGGCGACGTCGCTGGAGGTCGCCGCGCCCGAGCGCAGGTAGACGACGGTGTCGAACGCGGTACCGCTGCAGGTGTTCGCGCCGATGGTGTACGTGGTCGCCGGGCAGGTCAGGAAGAAGTACGCGTCGTCGGGTTGGGTCGAGTTGACCTCGCAGCCCGCGATCGACTGGTTCGACTTGCCGGTCGTCGTGCCCGTGCGCGTGCCGCTGGCCGTCGCGATCGCGGTGCCGGTCCGGCCCCCGCGCTTGAACGTCAACGTCGTCGAGCCGGCCGTCGCCGCGCTCGAGAACTGGTCGACGACCAGGCAGTACGAGCCAGCCGCGAGCTGGAGCGCACCCTGCGATCGGGTCGTCGCGCAGGCGTCGTCCTCGCAGCGCTGGACCGCGCCGAGCGCCGGGCAGCTGCCCGCGAAGATCCGCACGACGGAGTCGAAGTTCGAGCCGAACGTGTCGAAGTAGACGACCTCGGCGGCCGGCAGCGTGAACTGATAGAACGCGTCGCGGCCGCCCTGGTCGCCGCAGTCCTGCCCCGTCGCCTGCGCCCAGTTGTCGTCGTGTGCGGCGGTCAGATCGACGGTGAACGTGCCGCCGCTCGAGATGTCGATCGCGGCGCCGGGCAGATCGTTCGTCGGGCAGCTCGTGTCGGCGCCGTTGCAGTCCTCGTCGAGCGAGTTACCGCACGTCTCCGCTGCCGGCGCGCCGGCGGTCGCGTTGCACGACACGCCGGTCTGCGCACCGTTGCAGACCTGCTGGCCGGTGCGCGAGCAGCTGCCGAGCCCGACCGCGCACGACTGGCCGACCGCGAACGGATCGTCGACGCCGTTCTTGCAGTCGTCATCGAGGCCGTTGCACAGCTCGACGTTGTTCGCGCTCGTGTCGTCGCACTTCGCACCGCCGGCTCCGTCGCACACGACGAGCCCCTCGGTGCACGCGTCGGTATCGGCGCCATCGCACGCGGCGCCCAGGCCGAAGCCTTCGTCGATCGAGCCGTCGCAGTCGTCGTCGATCGCGTTGCACGTCTCGGCGGACGTGCCGGGCTGATCGGTGCAGGCGGTGGCCGCGAGGCCGTCGCAGACGATCATCCCATCGGCGCAGGTGTCGGCGTCGGCGCCGTCGCACGCCGTACCGACCGCGAAGTCCTCGTCGACATGCATGTCGCAGTCGTTGTCGATCGCGTCGCAAGCTTCGGTCGAGGCGGCGCCCGGCTGCGCGTCGCACGCGAGCTTGTCGTCGACGCACGCCCAGCTTCCGGCGCGCTCGCACGCCCCCGCACCGGCGGTGCACGCGGTGCCCTTGTCCTCGAAACCCTCGTCGATCGTCAGGTCGCAGTCGTCGTCGAGATCGTTGCAGCGCTCCGGCACCGGCGAGCAGGCGTCGGCGACCTCGCTGGTCGCTGCATCGGTGCGATCGATCCGCGGTTCGCCCGCCTGCGCACATGCGACGAGCCCCAGGGCGACCACCGTTGCAACGAACTTGTGCACGGCCGCATCCATGCACGTGACGTTGTGCAAGAGCAAGCACAATGCTCTCCACCACCCGTGCCGTGCTAGGACATGCCTATGGACAAGCTGCCCGTCCTCGGGAATGCGTCACCTGCTGAAGTGCTCGAGCTGTCGCCCGACGAGCTCGAAGTCGGCATCAAGCGCCTGAAGGCCGAGCGCAACGCGGTGATCCTCGCGCACTACTACCAGGAGTCCGAGATCCAGGATCTCGCCGACTTCGTCGGTGACTCGCTCCAGCTGTCGCAGGCCGCCGCGAAGACCAAGGCCGATGTCATCGTGTTCTGCGGCGTCCACTTCATGGCCGAGACCGCGAAGATCTTGAACCCCAACAAGGTCGTCGTGATCCCGGATCTCGCGGCCGGGTGCTCGCTCGCCGACGGTTGCCCGGCCCCCGTCTTCAAGAAGTGGCTCGAGCAATATCCGGGTCACACCGTGGTCAGCTACATCAACTGCAGCGCCGAGGTGAAGGCGCTGTCCGACGTGATCTGCACGTCGTCGAACGCGGTCAAGATCGTCAAGGCGCTCGGCGATCAGAAGATCGTCTTCGCGCCCGATCGCTACCTCGGCGCGTTCGTCGCGAAGCAGGCGAACCGGCCCGACATGATCAAGTGGGAAGGCACCTGCATCGTCCACGAGACGTTCAGCGAGAAGCGCCTGCTCGAGGCGATGGCGAAGCACCCCGAGGCCGAGGTGATCGCGCACCCGGAGTGCCACGAGGGCATCCTGCGCCACGCCGCGCACATCGCATCGACGAGCGGCCTCATCGACTACGCGAAGCAGAGCCCGAAGCTGGCGTTCATCGTGGCCACCGAGGCGGGCATCTTGCACAAGATGCAGCAAGCCGCCCCCGGCAAGACGTTGATCCCTGCGCCACCCGAAGACGAGACCTGCTCGTGCAACGTGTGTCCTCACATGCGCCGCAACACACTCGAGAAGCTGTACCTGTGCATGCGCGATCTATCGCCGCAGATCGACGTCCCCGAGGCCGTCCGCGTCCGGGCGCTGAAGCCGATCGAGCGCATGCTCGCGATGTCGGTGTGAAGCTCGTCCTGCTCGCGCTCGCCGCGGCCTGCGGGCGCTCCGAGCCCGTGCAGCCCGTCGTCGCCGGCAAGCAGCTCGCCGGGGTGGACCAGCTCGCTGAACGGCGCGACGCGGCGGTGATCGCCACCGTGATCCCGTCGACGACTCGCGAGCTCGTCACCGCGATCGTCGACGATTGGGACTCCAGGCACGCGATCCTCCGGCGGTGGCGGCGCGACGGCGCGCGCTGGGTCGCCGAGGGCGTGCCGTGGCCCGGCGTGATCGGCGCGTCCGGATCCGGCTGGGGCACCGGCCTGCATGGAACCGGGGCACCCTCGGGGCGCAGCGGCCCGACGAAGCGCGAAGCCGATCTCAAGAGCCCCGCGGGTGTGTTCGCGATGCGCGGCACGTACGGCTATGCGAAGGCCCCACCGGCCGGCACGCGGCTCCCGTACACGCCACTCGACGACGCGTGGAAGTGCATCGACGATCCGGCCTCGCGTCACTACGATCGCATCCTCGACCGGCGCACCGTCGACAAGATCGACTGGAGGTCCGCCGAGGACATGCGTCGCGACGACGACCTCTACACGTGGGTCGTCGACGTCGCGCACAACCCGGCGCACTCGCCGGGCGCCGGCAGCTGCATCTTCCTCCACGTTTGGCAGGGCACCGAGTCCGCCACGATCGGCTGCACCGCGATGGACCAGCGAAAGCTCGTCGAGCTGATCTCGACGCTGGATCCCTCGGCGGTGTTCGTGCTGCTGCCGAAGGCCGAGTACGCCGCGCTCGCGGAGGCATGGGCGCTGCCTCGCGACTGATCGATCTGCGGCTGCGCCGGGTTCGGTGTGGGCTGGGGGCTCTCCGGATATTGCCCGGGTGCTCGCGAGTGGGGGAGCGGCGCTCCGGCGGGTTCGTATTCGACGATCCACGGGATCGGGCTCGTACGCGTCTGGCTCGCGCGGTCACGGTGATCCATGGTGCAGGCATGTGGAAGACGATCGCCGTGCCGCATGACTTCTCCGAGTCGGCGGCTCACGCAGCTCGGATCGCCGGAGACGAGGCCAAGCTCCACGGCGCTCGGATCGTGCTGCTTCACGTGATCGAGCTGCCGTTCAACCTGGTACCGGAGACCATCGTCGTCGCGGCGTCCGGCACGACGATGAGCGTGCGCGACTACGCGTTGATGTCCGCAAGAGATCGGCTGAAGGAGATCGCGGCCGCGCTCGACGTCGGCGAGCCGTACACGTTCGTTCGCTTCGGGATCCCGGACTACGAGATCATCCGCCTCGTCCAGGAAGTGAACGCCGATCTCATCGTGATGGGAACCCACGGCCACGGCGGCCTTCGCAAGCTGATCGCGGGGAGCGTCACGGAGCGCGTGCTTCGCACGAGTCCCGTGCCGGTGCTCGCGGTGCCTCGTCCCGACCAGTGACTTCGTCAGGTTGCTCGACCAGCCGGCTATTGGTCCAGCCGCTATGTCGTGTTCGGGCAGAAACCCGAGTCTTGGTTGTCACGACACTGGCTGATCGGCCTCCACCGACGCTGAGATCGATCGCGGCCGGCGCTATGATCGACCCGTGAGCGAACCACGGTTCCTCGGCGGCGTGCCGCCGGTTCCACCGGACGACCCAACGCCGCGAAAGCCGCTACCGCCGCGGTCGCCGGCTACCCCGGTCAACGGTGATCCGATCCGCCGGGTCTGCTTCCGTCCCGATGGGCGCGTGTTCGCTGCGTCGACGGCGGATCGCGTGTCGATCTGGAGCACAGAGCTCGGCGTCCGCATGCTCGAGTCGCCGAAATCGCGGATGGTGATGAACGCGATCGCGTGGTCTCCGGATTCGCGGTGGCTCGCGAGTGCGAGCGACGACGTCGTGCACCTGCGCGACCTCGAGACCGGCGACGATGGCCTGACGATCGAGAAGCGAGGCGTCCAGTGCATCGCGTTCGCCGAGGACGGAACGCGGTTCGCGATGGGTGACAATCAGGGAACCATCCACCTGCACGAGCTGCCGAGTGGAATCGAGCTCGCGCGGTGGAACGCGCACGTCGGTTTCATTCGAGGGATCGATCTCCACGGCGACCTCATCGTCACGGGCGGTGAGGACGGCTTGATCCAGCTGCGAGGAATCACGAGCCACGAGATCAGGGTCCGCAAGTTTGCCAACCGGGTGTTCTTCGATGCACGGTTCGCGGCCGATGGGCGACGGGTGGTGTTCGCCGCAGGTGCAACTGCCGACGTCTGGGAGCTGGGTAGCGACACGCTCGTGTCGTCGCCGGTCGGCTTTCACATCGTGTCGGCGGTGTGGGCCGGCGACGAGATCGTCTGGGGCTCGAAGCGCAAGGACGCCGATGCCGAGATCTTCGTCGGCACGGCCGGCGCACCGCCGCGGCTGCGGATGGTGCCCGGACGCATGCCGGTCACGGCACTCGCAGTCGGCCCGGCGCGGATCCTGCTCGCGGCGGGTGACGACGGCATCCCGCGGCTGTGGGACCTCGCCGACGGACGGTTGCGCGCGACCCTCACCTTGCCGCCGCCACCGGAGCCATCGCCGACGCGGCGTGTCGTGACCCCCGACTTTCGACTCGAGGTTCCGGAGATCTGGAAGCTGTCGGACCACGGATCGCCGGATCGTCCGCTGTTCACCGCGCCGGATGGTTCGTTCATCGCGTTCTCAACCCTGCGACCTCGGGCGGCGCTGGTCGAGCTCGTCGGCTATTGCCTTCCCGGATTCACGATGACGCGTCACCGTCCGCTCCCGCACGCCACGTACGACGCTCGCGAAGTGACGCAGCGATCGGATGACGGCCGCGAACGCATGCGCGTGTATGTCGACGGACCGCAGGCGGTGGCCGTAGGCGAGCTCGATTGCTGGGGCGAGATCACACCGCAGCACGCGGTCGACTTCGAGCGTGCGGCGCTGTCGATTCGCTGGAACTGAGCCGCTCGCCGAACCCGGCTTCGAGCGCAGCACCGACACCGGTCGGGTCGGCGACCGACCCGTGTTCGACTTGTCCGCATGTCGGACAATGCAGAGTTTGCACAGGCTCGTGCAAATCTTGCGGCTGTCCGCATCTCGGACGATCCAGAACCAGCTGGCCGTCGTGCTTCGCACGACAAGCCGTGCAGGTCTTGCGGCAGTCGCATCCTCGACACACAGGTGCCAGACAGTCGTGCAGATCTTGCGGCTGTCCGCATCTCGGACAGCCACGACCTGCGAGGTCGGTGCAAATCCTGCGACTGCCCGCTATGCCGACTTGTAGTTGAGCTGCTGGCCGCTGACCGAGACATCGACCATGAGGCCGCCGCGCGGCATCACGAACACGGCCGTGCCTTCCTTGAAGTCCGTCGAGCCTGCCGCACCCGCAGTCAGCGCGACCGCGGAGACACCCGCTCCGAGCTCGAACCTGCCTCCCTTGAGGCGCTGGATGGAGAACCGATCGCGGAACACGATCAGCTCCGCGAACGTCTGGCCTCCGAGCTGAGCACCAAGCGAGCCCTGGTTCAGCTCGACCCACCCGACTCGCTGGCCATTCTCGTACAGGATGCCGCGACCATAGGCGGCACCCACGATCAGTCCGCCTTTTCCGATCGATGGAAACACCACGTAGCCCGCGGACGAATCCAGCACGCCACGCAGCGCGGGATCCTTTCCCATCATCTCGGTCAGCGTGGCATCTGCGCTCGCCTCGAGATCCCGGCGCCCCTCAGCGGTCCTCGGAGCCGTCGCGCAACTCACGATCCCGAGCACCAAGAAACCGATCATCGTCATCCATCTCATCGTCGACATGCAGTCACCTCCTTGTGCCCCGATGGAGAGTGCATCTCCCGGGCCGAAGGCGACTCCCGTTCGGGTCAGCGCATGATCTCGGTGATCAGCGTCGTCGAGCGCATCTCCGCCGCTCCGACTTCGGTGATCTCCGGATCGACCGCATGCATGCAGGTGAGCAGGACGTCGCTGAGGTTGCGGTTGGTCTTGGACCTGAGGTGACCGGCCGGCGAGCGCAGCAAGCCACCGGCCGCGATGACCGCCATGTCGTCGATCGCGTGGCTCCAACCCTCGGAGCAATCGCTACCGAGCAGCCCACCCTGGGAAATGAACGGATGACCGGACCACATGCCCGCCATCCCCTCGTGGTGCGTGAGTGGAGAGCGTCCCTAGCCGACGGTCATGCGGCCGCCGTCGCGAAGCGCTTTGGGCACCAGCACGCTCGGCTCGCCCGTCGTCACGAGCCACAGCTGGTGAGCCGCTCGCGTCACCCCGATGTGGAGCAGGTGGCGGGCCCAGTGCACATCCGGATAGCTGTTCTCGTTGACGTCGACGGCCACGACGTAGTCGAACTCGAGGCCCTTGACCTGCGCGATGTCGGTGACGTCGACGCCCGGCTGGAAGTTGAATTCGTCGCGGCGCACGCGGCGTAGTGCCGGGACCTCGGCGCGCTTGAGGCCGTCGTAGTACGCGTCGGCCTGCTCGGGATGCCGCGAGATCACGGCGCACGACGCCGTCGGCTCGCGCGCCATCAGGTTTCGCAGCGCATCGCCGAGGAACGCCACGGCCTCGCCGAGGTCGCCGAACTCGTGGAGCTCGACCGGCTCGCCGCGACGCGCCGCCAGCGGATCGTCGGGCGCGAGGTCCGGACCGAGGATCTCGCGCGCGAGCAGCATGACCTCGGCCGTCGAGCGATACGACAGCTTGAGCGGCCGCACGATCGCGGGCTGGCCGGTCTGCTCGAGCAGCTGCTCCCAGCCGGAGAAGTTGTTGTCGAACACGAGGCGCTGCGCGGTGTCGCCGGCGATCGTCACCGAGCGCTTGTCGGCATCACCGTCCGGCGCCCGGACAGCCTCGACCAGCACCTTGACCTCGAGCGCGGAGCGATCCTGCGCCTCGTCGATCGCGACGTGCTCCCAGATCAGCTCGTCGGCGTTCGGCGGCACGAGCCCACCACGCTTGAGCTGGATGAGCCGCAAGAGGATCGGATCATCCTCGTCGTCGAACCGACCCGCCGGATCGTCCTCGTCGAGGTTGAGCGCCTGGCCCTCGGAGTCGAGGATCGGGTTGCCTTCCTCGTCGACCGGTGCCTTCTGCGCCTTGGCGAGCTGGCGCTTCATCCACGACACCACACGCTCGACATCGCGCGTGGTGACGTCGGTGCCGCGGAATCCCTCGTTGAGCGCGACCGGATCCGTCATCAGCTCGGCCCAGTCGAGCACGCAGTCATCCGCGCGCTTCTTCCAGCGCTTGACGAGCCCCTCGAGCGCGACTCGCAGGGTCACCTCGAGCTCGCCCTCTGACTTCTTGAGCCAGCTGTTCAGCTTCGACAGCCGCGGCACGAGCGCGCGCTTGCCGAGCCGGTCCCACTCGGCGACCGCCGCTGCCGACAGCTCGCCGAGCTCGCCGCGGATCTGCGCGGCTTGCTGGTCGACCCACGTCACGAGCATCCCGAGCAGGGCCGGGTGCTTCTTCACGCGCGACACCTGATCCGGCGGCTCGACGTTGTACTTCGTCGGTGCTTCGGGCAGGCAACGAATCCTCGTCGAGCGCGCCCAGCCCGTGTACGTCACGACCGGCACGCCGGCGACTCCGAGCGACGGCAACACGCCCGCCACGTAGCGAACGAGCGCCTGCGTCGGCACCACGAACAACGTGTTCTGCGGCTTGAACCGGCGTGGGTCCTGGAAGTTCAGGTATGCGATGCGGTGGAGCGCGACCGTGGTCTTGCCAGAGCCGGCACCGCCCTGGATCACGACGATGCCACTCGACGGCTGCGTGATCAGCTCGAACTGCTCCTTGTCGATCAACGCGGCGATCTCCGGCAGCGCCTTCTCGGCGCGCGCGGCACCGTGGTGGACGCCGAGCTTGCCCTTGGCTCCGGGTGCGGCGACCGGTCGCGCGGCCTTGCCCATGCCGCCGTGGAGCACGGGCGTCAATTGCCCGACCGCCTCGACCCACGAGCCGTGCGAGTCCTTCAAGTACGTGCCCTGCGGCGTGCCGATGCGACGGAGGTTGCCGCGCGCGATCGACACGTTCCGCCTGGCCTCGACCACACCCTCGACGCGGCGCCCGGCGATCTCTTCCTCGTAGTCGTCGCCCTCTTCGTAGCGGTAGTAGATCCGCGAGATCGGCGCGTTGCGCCAGTCGACGATCTGCACGTTCGATTGGCGGTCGATGAAGCCGCGCTTGCCGACCATGACATCGCGAGATCTTCCGCCGTGGGGCGGCTCGCGCAGGCGCATGTGCGCGAAGTACGGCGACGTGATGTCGACCGGCAGCGACTTGCCGCCGCCGAGCCGGGATCGCAGCGCCACGAGCCGTGTCATCTGTTCGATCAACGGCGGCAGATCTTCGGGCCGAGCTTCCGCGATCTGATCGCGGAGCGAGATCAGATCGACATCGAGATCGCTCGCGCCGATGTGCGGCCGGCCCTCGTCCTCGTCACCGAGCGCGACTCGCGCCTGGACTTGACCGTACAGCCGTTCTTCTTCCGCGATGATGTTCGCGGCCGGGCTGTCTTTGGGGACGTGGTTGCCCATAGGTGGACGGGCGAATCTATCCGAACCACATGGTGGGGCAAGGTGTACCCAAGGGCACTTGCTCGGTCGGCGGCTCGCTGGCGTAAGTACCCTCACCAGAGACCCTGGATCCGTTAGCCGGCGCGGCCGTAAGTCCTTGGATCGGGTGGGGAGCTAACTTCGCAGAAACGGTTGGTGGTCGTCGCTCGTAGGATATTCGATGACTGGTGAGGGCGCCTCGGCTTCGCGGACACTGACCCGGCTCGGCTCCTACGAGCTCGTTCGGCCGCTCGCCCAGGGCGGCATGGCCGACATCTACCTCGCGCGCCGCGAAGGCTTCGGCGAGCTCGGACGTCACGTCGCGGTCAAGGTCTTGAACAAGACTCGGGCGACCGACACCGAGGCCTGCAACATGTTCCTCGACGAAGCGCGCCTCGTCGGGCTGATGAACCACCAGAACATCGCGAACGTCATCGATGTCGACGTCGATGTCGATGGCCATCACTACCTCGCGATGGAGTACGTCCACGGCGCCGACCTCCGCGAGCTGCTCGCGGCCGCCTCGCACGCGGGCCGCGCGATCCCCTACGAGACGGCGATCGCGATCATCATCGGTGCCGCCGCCGGGCTCGACCACGCACACCGCCGTTGCGGTCCCGATGGCCGGCCGCTGCGCCTCGTCCATCGTGACGTCTCGCTGTCGAACCTCATGGTCACCCATGACGGCGCGGTGAAGGTGGTCGATTTCGGGATCGCCTCGACCACGATCGCGACCGTCCACACGTCCCCCGGGGTCGTGCGAGGCAAGGCGAGCTACATGTCGCCCGAGCAGTGCCTCGGCGACCGCGTCGATCACCGCACCGACGTGTTCGCGCTCGGCATCGTGCTCTACGAGCTGACCACCGGGGCGCGCTGCTTCGCCGGCCGGACCGACTTCGATCGCATGCTCGCCGTCGTGCGTGGTGAGTACAGCTCGCCGTGCGACATCGTCCCGGAGTTTCCCGTCGATCTCGAGCAGGTGATCCGGTGCGCGCTCTCGACCGACGCGACGCAGCGCTATCCGTCGGCCGCCGCGTTGATCGAGGCGCTCGAGCGCGTGCTCGTCGGCCACGACTGGATCGGTGGAGCCGCCGCGATCACCAGCGTGATGGCGCAGCTGTTCGGCGACGTGCCGGAGCCGTGGACGATGACCGCCGCCGAACCACTCGTCACAGAGCGCCAGCTCCCCGTGATCGTGCAGGGCCCGACGATGCGGTCGTCTCGGCTCGCATCTCCCCGGCTCGCGCGTGGGACCGAGTCCGACGTGCCTTCGCGGCTCGCCCGCGGTAGCGAGCCCGACCTGCTTCGCACTGGCTGGGCGCCATCACCACGAGCCGACGAAGACGACGAGCCGACTCGTGGCCGCTGCTCGCTCCGCCGCGCGCCGCGGACGTCACGCCTCGCTGCCTGAGCCGGATCCCCGCCGTGATCCGGGGGTACAAATCCATTGCACCCGCGACCAATAGGCCGTAATTGCATGATCAAACATGGCCCGCGCCAAGGCATTGCTGTCTCACGATCCGTTGCGCCGGTGGACCGCCGCTGACGCCAACGACACGTACAATATCCCGCGCTGGGGTTGCGGCTACTTCGGCGTCAACGACGCGGGCAACCTCATCGTGCAACCTCGCGCGGAGGGCCCCGCCGGTGGCGTGATCGACATGAAGGAGCTCATCGACGAGCTGGTCGCTCGCGGCATCCAGCTCCCGATCCTGCTCCGGTTCAGCGACATCCTGCGCGCGCGCATCGAGCTGCTCTGTGGCGCGTTCAACGGGGCGATCCGCGAGTACGGCTACACCGGCCACTACCGCGGCGTGTACCCGATCAAGGTCAACCAGAACCGGACGGTCGTCGAGGAGATCATCGAGTTCGGCCGGCCGTTCCACTACGGCCTCGAGGCGGGCAGCAAGCCCGAGCTCCTCGCCATCATGGCGATCCACACCGACGACGAATCGCTGATCATCTGCAACGGCTACAAGGACGAGGAGTACATCGAGACCGCGCTGCTCGCGTCGAAGATGGGCAAGACCGTCATCCTCGTCGTCGAGAAGCCGACCGAGCTCGATCAGATCCACCGCGTCAGCGAGCGCGTGAAGATCAAGCCGTCGCTCGGGATCCGGGCCCGGCTGTCGTCGCGCGGCGCCGGGCGCTGGGAGCAGTCGGGTGGTGACTTCTCCAAGTTCGGCCTGTCCGCGGCGGAGATGGTCGAAGCCATCGCCAAGCTCAAGGCATGGAACGAGGTCGACGCGCTCAAGCTCCTGCACTTTCACCTGGGCTCGCAGATCTCGGCGATCAAGAGCGTCAAGAACGCGTTGCGCGAGGCGGGGCGGCTCTACGTCGAAATGTTCAAGATGGGCGCGAAGGGCCTGAGCTACGTCGATGTCGGCGGTGGCCTCGGCGTCGACTACGACGGCTCCCAGACCAACTTCGCATCGTCGATGAACTACACGGTGCAGGAGTACGCCAACGACGTCGTGTTCGCGATCAAGGAGATCTGCGACGCCGATCAGGTTCCGCACCCGCACATCGTCAGCGAATCGGGCCGGGCGATCGCCGCGCATCACTCGGTGCTGGTCGTCAACGTGCTCGGCGTGACCGAGTTCAACACGCACATCCCGAAGGAGCTCGCGAAGCCGGCCCCGCCTCTCGTCACCAACATGTGGGAGACGTACCAGAGCGTCGGTGCCAAGAACCTGCTCGAGGCGTATCACGACGCCGTCGAGTACAAGGACCAGGTCCTCCAGCTGTTCAACCTCGGCCACCTGTCGCTCGAGCACCGCGTGGTCTGCGAGAACTTGTTCTGGGCGATCTGCGAGAAGGTGCTGCTGATGTCGCGCGGGCGCGAGCACATGCCCGAGGAGCTCGAGGGCCTCGAGAAGGCGCTCAGCGACACCTACTTCTGCAACTTCTCGATGTTCCAGTCGGTGCCCGACGCGTGGGCCGTCGACCAGCTGTTTCCGATCTGTCCGATCCATCGGCTGAACGAGGAGCCGATCCGGCGCGCCACGCTCGCCGACATCACGTGTGACTCCGACGGCAAGATCGATTCGTTCATCGATCTACGCGACGTCAAACATGTCCTCGAGCTCCATCCCAAGCACGACGGCCAGGACTACTACCTCGGCATCTTCCTGGTCGGCGCGTACCAGGAGATCCTCGGCGACCTCCACAACCTGTTCGGCGACACCAACACCGTCCACGTCCAGCTCTCTCCCGAGGGCGAGTACGACGTCAAGGAGGTCGTCGCGGGTGACACCGTCAGCGAGGTGCTCGCGTTCGTGGACTACTCGCCGAGCGACCTGCTCGGCCGGCTCAGGAACAACGTCGAGCAGGCGCTGCGCAAGAAGCTGATGACGATCGAGGAGAGCCGCACGCTCATCAATCGGTTTCGTCAGGGCATGATCGGCTACACGTACCTCGACCGCGAGTGATCGCCGGCCTGCCGGTGGCTCAGTCCGTGTCCGGGTCGACGTCGTCGGTCAGCTTGTGCCCCTCGCGAACGGTGAGGACAAGGATCTCCCGCGTCAAGACTCGATAGACGATCCGGTAGGTCCTGAAGAAGACCTCCCGGACGTCGTCTCGTTCGAATCGCGGAACGATCCTTCCCGAGCCAGGAGTCCGTCCTGCGCGACGCGCGCGCTCGCGAAGTTTCTCGACCCACAGCCGCGCCGCCTTCGGATCGTCTGCGGCGATGTAGTCGCCGATCTTCAGCAGGTCATCCCTCGCCTGAATGGACCACCGGACTCTCATGTCGGCCTACTTGACGATCGGCTTCCTGGGTAGCCGACCGTAACGACGGTCGAGCTGCCGTCCGAGCTCGTCGTCGTCGATCACGCGGCCTGCTTCGCCATCTGCGAGTCCTGCATGGACGGCCGCGACGAACCGTTGCTCGTCGGTCAAGCGGTCGAACTCACGCGGTGACATCACCACGGCCGCTGGTTTTCCATTCAGCGTGATCACGAGCGGCCGTGGGCGTGTCTCGAGCCCGCGGATCGTTGCCGAGAGGTTCGCCTTGAGCTCCGCGATCGGCATGATGTCCTCGGCGACCTGAAACGATCGCGTGGCAGTGGTGTAGCGAGGGCCCTTGGACTCTGCCGCCTTCGTTCCGAACGTCGCCTTGCTCATGGCTTTTTATAGTCCCGTTTATGGCCCCTCACAAGCCATCCTCTCGCATCCACAACGCCTGCGGACGGGATGTACTGGATTCACCCCACCGCGCCTGACGGCTGGCTCACGGACGAGGCGCCGTCAGCGACTCCCAGCGGATCAGGGTCGCCATCGCGGCCTCGGCCGAGTCGCCGCACATCTCCGGTTGTGGCCGGAGCCCGGCGCACACCGCCGGCCGCTCGGGCTTGCCGAACAGCGCGCACCGCAGCTCGGCCGACAGCTGCGGACAGCGCACGCCCGCGGGCTTGCCGTCCGGCAGGCTCGCGGTCGGCGAGATCGACGGAGCGATACAGCACGCCCCGCAACCCGGCCGACAGTCGAGCGCCACGGTCACGAGGTACCCGGGGGCGGACCCTCGGCGGTCGAGAGCTGCTTCTGCCAGAACTCGACGGCGTGCCACTCGCCGAGCTTCCAGCCGGCCTCGCGAACCGCGCCGACCGAGGTGAACCCGAACGCCCGGTGGAACGCGAGGCTCGGGTCGTTCGGGAGGGTGATCCCCGCGATCACAGAGCGAAATCCGCGACGGGTGAGCTCGTCGAGTAGCGCGCCATAGAGCGCCCGGCCCACGCCGGCGCGGCGCGCCTCGGGGGCGACGTAGAGCCCGATCTCGGCGGTCCAGGAGTAGGCCGCGCGATCGCGCCAGGTGCCGGCCTTGGCGTAGCCCAGCACACCGGATTTTTCGGCGACCAACCACGGGTACCGATCGCGACCCTTGGCCCACATCGCCCGGAGGTCCTCCGGTGCGAGGGGTTCGTACGCGAAGTGGATCGCCGTGGTGGTGATGTAGTGGTTCGTGATCGACGCGATGGCCGGAAAGTCTTCATCGCGCGCCGCTCGGATCATCGCGCAACTGTACGACGACGAGCGTCCGGAATATGCTGGTCACGCGTTGCGACTCTCTCGGCCAATGGCGGTTCGCTGGTTTGCGATCGCCGCGGTAGTAGTAGCGTGCAGCAAGGGCACGCAAGACACCCCTGCGCCTTCGAACGCGACGCGAGGAGGGGTCGACGTGGCGACGGTGCCGAACGAACCCGACGGAACGTTCCAAGGCACGATCAGCGGTCACCACTTCTCGATCAAGATCGACGGGGGCAAGCTCGCGTCTGTCGATCGCAGCGCCTATGCGTGGAGCGTCGGCAGCGGCAGGCTCGTCGTCCAGGACGCCGGTCCGATCGCGGGCGAGACGCGGTTCCTGGTCGCGCGATCGCCGCGCACGATCATGCGCGACCACGACGGCTTGTGGGTCGTCACCGAGGTCGTGACCACCGCCGGCGGGCGCGTGTTCACGTGCCTGCACCAGCAGACCGTTGCACGCGATGGCACGCTCGAATCGAGGCAGGCAACCGCGCGTGGCGTCGCGGCATGTACCTCGCTCCGCGTCGACCCGTAGGCTGATAAGCTCGTGCGCATGCGCCGGATCGTTCTCGCGATGTTGATCGTCGGCTGCGGCGGCAAGGTGGATGAGGGACCGACCTGCACGCAGGTCACCGATCACATGCTCGACGTGACCAAGCAGCAGCTCGTCGGCCACGGCGACATGGAGCTCGGCCAGCGCGGCGCGATGATCGCCCAGTGCGAGCAGCGCAAGATGTCGGGCGAGCAGCGCCGCTGCCTGATGGCGGCGAAGGACATTCCGGGGATCGCGGCCTGTCGTGCCGGCAAGACCGACGTGCTCGAGAAGCCGCGGAAGCCGCGGCCTCCGGCGGGCAGCTCCAGCTGATCCTCCTCGGAAGAGGCGTGGTACACGTGCGTCATGCACGACGCGATCGTCTCGGTTCCGGATCCCGTCAACGAGCCCACCCTGTCCTACGCACCCGGTAGCCCCGAGCGTGCGCGGCTGAAGGCGGCCCTCGCGGCCATCGAGACGCAGGTCGTCGAGATCCCCTGCGTCGTCGGTGGCCAGCGCGTGTTCACCGGCAAGATCCGCGAGGTGGTGATGCCGCACCGTCACAAGCACGTCGTGGCCCGGTTCCACGCCGCGACCGACGATCTCGCCGAGCGCGCGATCCTCGCCGCCCTCGACGCGCGCCGCGAGTGGAGCGCGATGCGGTGGGAGGCCCGTGCGGCGGTGCTGCTGCGTGCGGCCGAGCTGCTCGCGACGACGTGGCGCGCGCGGATGAATGCCGCGACGATGCACGGCCAGTCGAAGACCGCGCACCAGGCCGAGATCGACGCCGCGTGCGAGATGATCGACTTCTGGCGGTTCAACGTCTCGTTCGCCCAGGACCTCTACCGCATGCAGCCGAAGTCGGGCTCGGGCGTGTGGAACATGACGGAGCTGCGGCCGCTCGAGGGCTTCGTGTTCGCGCTCACGCCGTTCAACTTCACGGCGATCGCCGGCAACCTGCCGATGGCGCCCGCGCTGATGGGCAACACCGTCGTGTGGAAGCCGGCCGAGGCCCAGCTGCTCGCGGCGTGGGAGATCTACCAGCTGCTCGAGGAAGCCGGCCTGCCTCCGGGCGTGGTCAACTTCATCCCGGGGCTGCCGCACGCGAGCACGAACGTCGTGCTCGATCATCCGGCGCTCGCCGGGATTCACTTCACGGGCTCGACCGACGTGTTCCGGATGATGTGGAAGCGCGTCGGCGAGAACCTCGAGCGCTACAAGACCTATCCCCGGCTCGTCGGCGAGACCGGCGGCAAGGACTTCATCCTCGCGCACCCATCGGCGGATCCGGCGTGCCTCGCGACGGCGATGGTGCGCGGCGCCTTCGAGTACCAGGGACAGAAGTGCTCGGCCGCGTCGCGCGCGTACATCGCGAAGTCGGTGTGGGACCGCATGAAGGACAACGTCGTCGACACGATCAAGACGCTCAAGGTCGGCGACGTCTCGGACTTCTCGAACTTCATGGGCGCCGTGATCAAGCAGACCGCGTTCGAGAAGCACCAGCAGGCGATCGCCGAGGCACGCGAGACCGCCGGGATGCGCGTCGTCGCGGGCGGCGGCTGCGATGGGCGCGAGGGCTGGTTCGTGCAGCCGACGCTGATCACGACCGACGACCCGATGGTGCGCCACATGCGCGAGGAGTTCTTCGGGCCGATCCTCACGGTGCATGTCTATCCGGATAACGCGTGGAAGCAGACGCTCGAGCTCGTCGACCGCACGTCACCCTACGCGCTCACCGGAGCGGTGTTCTCGCGCGACCGCGCGGCGATCGTCGAGGCCACCACCGCGCTGCGCGATGCCGCTGGCAACTTCTATATCAATGACAAGCCGACCGGTGCGGTCGTCGGGCAGCAACCGTTCGGCGGCGCGCGTGCGTCGGGGACCGATGACAAGGCCGGCTCGCCGCTGAATCTGCTGAGGTTCGTCGCGCCGCGCACGATCAAGGAGACGTTCGTGCCGCCGACCGACCATCGCTATCCGTTCCTCGACGAGGCGTGAAGTGGCGTCGGTCCATGACAGCTCGATGACGTGAGGCCGCACGATCGAGGAATCGTTGGTCACACGCGCAGTCGCACCCGAGTCGCACCCTGGCGTCTCTCGGACATCGGCACCATAGTGCGCCGGCGCGTCCCTTCCGCGCATCGGAGCATCAATGAATCGCAAGGTCCTCGGTGGAGTGATCGCGCTGGTGGTCGTGCTCGTCGGTGTCTGGTTCTTCTGGATCCGTGACAAGGGCGAGCCGAAGCAGGAGAAGTCGGATGGTAAGGGACGAACTGCCGAGATCGTCAACCAGACGCCTGCCCCCAAGGTCGATACCGGAGGAACACCACGTGGCGCTGCGCCACGGTGGTCGCTCGATCTAGATCCAGAGGGTCCGCTTCAGCTCGAGGGTCAGGTGGTCGGTCCCGACAACAAGGGCATCGGCGGTGCGGAGGTCTGGCTCGCGTCGGTGCCGCCGCGCTCGGTCAAGAGCGAGGACGACGGCACGTTCACGTTCGACAAGCTCGTCGGCCGCACCTACCAGCTCACCGCGTCGAGCGGCGATCTCGTCGGCGGTCCCGTCACCTTCAAGCTCACCGAGAAGAGCGATCCGGTCGTCATCCGCATGACCGAAGGTGCCGGCGTGGTCGTCACCGTCGTCGACGATCACAAGCAGCCGGTCGCCGGCGCGGACGTCAAGCTCGGCGATACGTCCCAGCGCATGTCGAAGACCGACGCGAAGGGCGAGACCACGATCAAGCCGGTCCGCCCGGGATGGGTCGCGGTCCAGGTGACCGCGGCAGGTTACGCACCGAACGTCGGCTACGCGACGCTCGGCTCGGCGGGCGTGATGGGGCACGTCACGATCACGCTGCGCAAGGGCTTCGCGGTCTCGGGTCGCGTGAGCGACGACAGCGGCAAGCCGATCGCGAAGGTACGCGTGTACGCGACCGGCGGCGCCTGGGGCGGCGACTGGACGCCGGGCGACGAGGACGACGGTCGCGGCGAGGTCCTGACCGACGACAAGGGTCAGTTCTCGATCCCCGCGCTCGCGGCGGGCACGCACACGCTGTCGGCGGTCGATGGCGTGCATGCACCGGCGCGCTCGGCACCGATCACGATCAACGACCGGCCGTTCACGGGCGTCGAGATCGTGATGAAGGCCGGCGGGGTCGTCGCCGGTATTGTCACCGATTCCGCCGGCAAGCCGGTTCCGTTCGCCACCGTGCGCGTCGCCGGCACCGGCCAGCAGATGTGGACGGTCGCGGCCCGCCAGGCGACGAGCGACAAGAAGGGCGCGTTCGAGCTGCACGGCCTTCTGCGCGCCAAGCTGCAGGCCCGTGCCGAGTCGGATACCGCGGCGAGCGGCCTGGCCGATGTCGACCTGACCTCCCAGGCAGCGCAGCGCGACGTCAAGCTCGTGCTCGACGTGACCGGCGTGATCTCCGGCGTCGTCGTCGACGACAAGGGCTCGCCGGTACCCGAAGTCCAGGTCAACGCGTTCCCCGACATCATGGACGGCGCCTCGGTCGACGGGCTCGCGCTCGCGGGCATGTCCTCGGCGACCTCCGACGGTGACGGTGCCTTCACGATCCACGGCGTCCCCGACGGTGCGTATCGGTTGTGGGCCGCGCGCGCCGGTGCCAGCAGCCAGGAGTGGGGCCAGCGAGGTACGTCCGCGAAGACCGGCGACAAGGGAGTGCGCATCACGCTCGCCGCCGCCGGCCGGCTCGAGGGCAAGGTCGCGCTCGCGGGTTCGTCGACGCCGCCGAAGATCGTCAGCGTGCAGGTCGGCTACCAGGCTCCGACCCCCGCCACCGACGGTGCGTTCACGATCAAGGACGTCACGCCCGGCACCTACTCCGTCACGTTCCGCGGCCCCGAGTTTGCCGAGCTCATCAAGCACGAGATCAAGATCGAGCCCGGCAAGACCACGGACCTCGGCACCGTCACCGTCACGCGTGGCCGCCGGTTCACCGGCAAGGTCGTCGACGGCAGCGGCAAGCCGGTCGCCGGGGCGAAGGTCAAGCTCGCCGAGATGCTGATCAACGTGGAGGGCAACGAAGACCAGATGGAGAGCTTCGAGCAGACCTCCGGCGTGCGCTCCGCCATGTCCGATTCGGATGGCGAGTTCACGATCATCGGCGTGCCGACGAAGGCCACGAACGCGATGGCCGAGCACGCGAAGGGGCAATCGCTCGCGGTCGCGGTCCCCGCGGGCACCGAGGATCCTCCGCCGGTCACGCTCGCGCTGCGCGGGTTCGGATCGATCAGCGGCAAGGTGATCCAGAAAGGCGCGCCGCAGTCCGGCGTCACGATCAGCGAGTCGAGCAAGGGCGGCGGCGCGCAGGCGAGCTTCGGCCAGACCGACGAAGCCGGAAACTTCACGCTGACCAAGGTCCCCGAGGGCCCGCACATCCTGCAGGCCATGCAGACCAAGATCATGTCGATGAAGGCGACGACGGTCAGCGTGAACGTCACCGCCGGCAAGGAGACCAAGGTGACGATCGACATCCCCGTCGGTCAGATCACGCTCGGCGTCACCATCAAGCCGCTGCCGAACCACAAGGTCGACTCCGCGCAGGTCTTCCTGTTCACCGGCATGGTCGCGCCCGCGAACGCCAAGCAACTCACCGACAACTTCTTCCAGGGCGGCGCGCAGGGCATGAAGTTCTGGTTGGGCGAGGGCAAGCCGATCCCGGAGTTCGAGGAGCTCGTCCCCGGGGACTACTCGGTCTGCACGATTCCGATCACCGGCAACATCGCCGATGCCGACTTCCAGCAACGGCTGCAGACGAACATGCAGGCGCTCAAGGTCTACTGCCGTCAGGTCAAGATCCTCGCGGCGCCGACCAAGCAAGCGTTCGTCCACGAGGTGCCGGCGATGGACCCGTTGCCGAAACCGCCGACGAACTAGCGGGAACGAGTACGAACTAAATTCAATGCCGCTCAGATCACGTTGACGTTGACCTGAACCTGAACGTCGACGCCACCTTGGACGTTGACGTTGACCAAGCAACATCTGAGTCGGTCGATGGCGGCGCATGCTCAGCTTCCAGAAGCTTCGCGTCTATCAGCGCTCGATCGAGTTCCTCGCGTTGGCACTCGAGATCATCGGCGAGCTTCCGAGGTCATGCCGAGCTTGCCGATCAGCTGCTACGCGCTGCACAGGCGCAGCCTCGAAACATCGCCGAGGGAGCGGGCCGTCGCACGAGTGTCGATCAGGCTCGCTTCTACACACACGCACGCTCGCGGCTCGGCGATGGAAGCCGCTGCTGCGTTGGACACGATGCGGGTCATGAAGTTGGTGGGCGAGCCGGTCTACGCTCGCGGAATAGATCTTCTCGAAGGGATCGTGGCACTGAATCGAAACGATACGCCCTTGTCGAGCGACGCCCGGCACAACCGGCGAGGCCGATCTTCGTCGACCCGATTCATCGGACTTCCGTCCGACAAGCTTCAGACGTCGAAGAGAACGCCAGGGTCGCGACAAGACTCCAGCAGGAACGCCACCAGAAGAATGTGTTTCGGGCCGCCTTGGTTCGAGCAGCTCTCATGAAGATCTCTTCTGGCGTTCTTGCTGGCGGCTTGTGGCGACCCTGGCGTTCCTTCTGGATGTCGAGATTGGGCCTCGAACCGCAGCGGTCTGAGGGGAATCGAATGCTCGCACGCGGCAATGGAACTAGCGGGGACGGGAGCGCCGCTCGGCAGCCGCGGTCGCGAGAGCAGCGAATTCCTTCGCCTGTTCGAGCCAGCGTAGCCTCTCCAAGGGAGTGGCCTCGCGCCAGCGAAGGATCTGTTCGCGCATGTGTTTCGTGTACGCCTCGTCACTCATGACTTCTTGATCTCCTCGAGCGCACGTACGTCGTCGAGATCCTTCGGCCGACCGACCGCACGCTTGAGCTCGATGACATCGTCGATGCTCGCGACCGAAACATTCACGTCTCCCAGGTCGATGCTGACGCGCCGCGCGAAGGCCGCGTCGAAGGGAAACGGCTCGCGCACGAATAGATCGATCTCCATCAGCGGCATTGCCGGGGTCCACAGCGAAAATACGACGAGATCTTTCTCGGTGACCCAGATCTCGCGCTGCGCCAGGTCCGCGAACGCCGCCATCGGGACGGGCGCACGCGGCTGAAAGCCCAGGGTTCCAAGCGCATCGAGCGCGCGACGAGCATTGTCGGCATCGAGCGCGACGACGAGATCGAGATCCGCGGTGAACCGAGGATAGCCGTGCAAGACGACCGCCACACCGCCCACCACGAGGTAGCGCACCTGCGCAGCCTCGAGGGCGCGGAACACGCGTAGCAGGTCGCCTTCGGCCACCTGGAAACGCTAGCACGGCAGATCGACTGCCTCGCGGCACACCAGGCGAGTTAGGCTCGAGCGGTGAGGTTCGCGCTTGCCGTGTCGATCATCCTCGCCGGGTGCGGAGCCAACCTCGGTGGGCCGTGTAGCGCGGTCGACGGATGCGAGGAGGGCGTCTGTGATCTGACCGATCCCGAGGGTGCGGTCTGCATCTCGGCGAGCGGCGATCTCGATGGCGACGGCATCCGCAACGACAAGGACTTCTGCAACCACCAGGAGGGCGGCGATTTCGACGAGGATCGCGATGGCGTCGGCGACGTCTGCGATCGCTGTCCGATCGCGCCGCCGCCCGAATCGGATGACTCCGATGCCGACGAGGTCGACAGCCCCTGCGATCCGGATCCGACCACCGACGGCGATCGCATCGTCGTGTTCGACGGCTTCAACAGCGGCCTGCCCGCGAGCTGGAAGGCGAGCGCGGGATGGCGGTTCGTCGGCGGCGAGGCGATCGCCACGCCGGTCGATCCGATCGTGACCGAGCAGCTCACCGCGCCGCTGCCGCTGGTCTCGCAGTTCGTCGCGGTGCTCGGCCAGTACCGCATCGACAGCGTCGACGCACAGGCGACCCAGAACTTCGCCGGCGTGATCGCGATCGATCAGCGGCCGGCCGGCGGGTCGGTCGTGCAGTGCGCGGGCACCCGGACCGGCACGACCGACCGGCTCGTCCTCGACACCGACACCGCGACGGGCACCGCCAACTTCACGAACCTGTTCGACAGCGCGAGCCTGTATCGCGTCACGATGCAGCTCGAGCTCGCGGAGGCCGCGTGCGCGATGGTCGCCGACGCGGAGACCGGCGCCGCGCAGGCGATGACCAACGGCGAGGCGATGAACGAGGGTGGGCTCGTCGCGAAGGGCGCGATCACACGCTTCCAGTACTTGCTCGTCGTCCAGCGCGCGCCGTGACGCCTCAGCGCCGGTACATCAGGAGCTCGAGCACCGGATGGACCGCTTGCTCCTCGACCTGCGGCCCGAGCGAGTTGACCTCTTCGTAGTGATCGCCCTCGGCCTCGACGATGAACGGGTCGTTGGGATCGAGCGCGTAGTTGTACGCCGGCACGATGTACCCGATGTAGTCCTCGGCGAGGCCGGCGACCACCGGATAGCGGACGCCGTCGTGCGCGAGCACGAGGTCGCGCATGTACGGCGGCGCTGGCGCCTCGTCGAGCTTCGGCGCGTTCATCTTCGTCGGATCGAACATGGGGAAGCCCCAGCTCCACGTGCCGTCGTAGCCGCCGACCCACAGCTCCGGGTGTAGCTCGCCCGGCACCGTCACGAGCCCGAGCGGGCCGATCTGGAGGAACGTGGTGCGGATCGGCATCCACGGCAGGTTGCCGACATCGATCGGCTCGTCGGGGTCGTAGCCGATCAGGGGATGCGGTCCGAGCAGCTCGATGAGGAACGCGACGTGGAAGTAGACGTTGTCGATCCGCGCGTTGTACGAGGCGCTCTTCACGGCGAGCGGGAGCTCGCTGACCGATTCGCCCGTGGTCGCGAGCGCGGTGAGGGCCTTCGCCGCGGCGTTGGTGCCGATCGCCTGGTCCATCGCGTGACCGACCTCGGTGAGCGGCGTGCCGTCGGGACCCGGCGGATGCGTGCCGCGCAGCGAGCCGATCTGCCCGCCGAGCGCGCCTTGCACGAACACCGTGACGCCGCCGAGGCCCGGCAGATCGGTGGCGGCGTACTTGCTCTCGGTGGTCAGCACGCCGGTCTCGACGTGATCGCGGAGCCAGTGCGGATAGTGCGCGGTGATCTCCGAGCCGTCGGTGTCGGAGAAGTGCGAGACCTCCGGGTGGTTCGCCCAGTTGACGAGCGTGCCGATCGTCGCGTTCGGATCGCTCACCTTGACGAACCGCGCGATCGTCAGCGTCGGATCGAAGATCACCGGATCGCGGATGTCCTTGTTCCAGTCGTCGGTGAGCCCCTGCGGGTTCGCCGGATCGTTGAGCAGCTTCGTCGACGCGATCACCATGTTCGCCGGCTGCGCGGTCTCGACCGCTTCCTTGATCGCCGCGGCCGCCGCGTCGTACAGCGCCGTCAGCACGAACGGCTGGCGGCCCGTCGAGGTCGCGGTCGGGCCCCACAGGCCGATGGTGTCGGGGGTGTCGTGCGCGTGCGTGGTCCCGATGATGACGTGATCGATGTCGAGGCCCGCGAGCGCCGGGTGCGCGCGGATCAGATCCATGTCGCCGCTGATGAGGCCGACGCTGTCGATGTAGAGGATGACGACGGTCGTGTCGCCCTGGACGAACGCGAGCGCGCGCGCCTCGATCTCGGTCTTGACCGCGATCGCCGCGCGGCCGCCGCCGAACAGCCAGACGCCGTCGAACTTTCCGTTGCCGTTGAGATCGCGATACGGCTCGTCGCTCTGCCACTCGCGATCGTTGTTCTCGTCGGTGTACGTCTCGAAGTTCTGGGGCGTGTAGTTGCGCTTCGCGGCGCCGACGCTCAGCACACCGTCGCCCGCGCTCGGACAGCTCGGATCGCCGGGGCAATCGAGGTCGGTGCCGTGAAAGCCCTCGAGCCCGGCATCAGGCGCCGGCGGCGGCTTGTCGCTGCTACCGCCACACGCGAACGTCAGCCAGGAACACACAAGCAGCACGGTCCCGCGCACCATGGCGCGGTCGTACCGCGGCACACCGGCTCAAGTAAACGCCTTAGTCGTGGGGCCCGGTCGTCACTTCGGCGGCGCGACGCCGATCGGACAGCTCACGCCGGTGCCACCGAGCCCGCAGTAACCGTTGGGGTTCTTGGCCAGGTACTGCTGGTGGTAGTCCTCGGCGTAATACAGCTCGGGCGCCGGGATGATCTCGGTCGTGATCGAGCCGAAGCCCGCCTTGGCGAGCTGGGCCTGGAACGCCGCCCGCGACGCCTCGGCCGCGGCCAGCTGGTCGGGGCCGAACGCGTAGATGCCGGACCGGTACTGGGTGCCGCTGTCATTGCCCTGTCGCATTCCCTGCGTCGGGTCGTGGCTCTCCCAGAACACCGCGAGCAGCCGGTCGTACGAGACGAGCTTCGGGTCGAACACGACGAGCACGACCTCGTTGTGGCCGGTCATGCCCGAGCAGACCTCCTCGTACGTCGGGTTCGGCGTCGAGCCGGCGGCGTAGCCGACCGCCGTGGCGTGGACGCCCGGCGCCTGCCAGAACTTGCGCTCGGCGCCCCAGAAGCAGCCCATCCCGAACATCGCCCGCTCCATCCCCTCGGGGAACGGCGGGACGAACCGGTGGCCGCTCACGACGTGCGTTCCGTCGACGCGCAGCGCCGTGGCCCGACCCGGCAGCGCCTCTTCGGGACGTGGCAGGCGCGACTGCTTCGAGCTGAAGAACATGCCCATGCGTAGCATACGCAACGGGCGGCGTGAGTTACCGACGAGCCGTTACCCGCGCATCGCTTCGACGGGCGAGACGCGTGCGGCGCGGATCGCGGGAACCAGGCCGCCGAGCAGCCCCATCAACATCGAGAACACCAGCGCCTTGATGAACACGGCCGGTGGAGATCGCCCCACGCCTCGGACTCGTACGAGCTGCCGTCGGAGGTGAACTCGCCGACGACCTTGAGCGGCCGGTTGCGCCGCCGCTCGAACTGCTGGCCGAGCCCGATGTCCTTGAACCGCCCGCTGATCGCCTTGCCGACGATGACCTCGTTGGTCCCCGGCGTCGGCGTCTTGCCGGTGATCTTCACCTCGGGACGGAACTTGAGCCCGTCGGCCGGCATGCCGCGCACCGACACGCGTTCCGGACATCCGGACCTTCGTTCCCTGTTGGGGTTCTTGGTAGCTTCGTGAACGTGTCGGTTTCGCTCCTGGGGATCTGCGGTAGCCAGCGCAAGGCGTCGATCAATCGCTCGCTGCTCGAAGCGATCGACAGCGCGCTACCGGCCGGAGCGAAGCTGACGATCTGGAAGTCGCTCGACCTGCCGATCTTCAACAGCGACCTCGGACAGCCCGAGCGTGTCGGCGCGCTGAAGCAGGCGATCGCGGCGGCCGACGGCGTCATCTTCTCCGTGCCCGAGTACAACTACAGCATCCCGGGTGGGCTCAAGAACGCGCTCGACTGGATCTCGAGTCCACCGTCGAGCTCGCCGTTGCGCGGCAAGCCGAGCGCGATCGTCGGCGCGACGAGCGGGATGAGCGGGACGATCCGTGCGCAGCTCCACCTGCGGCAGATCTTGCTGTTCAGCGATGCGCAGGTCCTGGGTCAGCCGGAGGTGCTGATCCCGCGGGCGCACGAACGGTTCGACGAGGGGCGCCTCATCGACGAGTCGACGCGCGCGCTGCTCGAGCGGTTCGGGGTCGCGGTGCTCGCGTGGGTCGCACGCCTCGCACGGTAGAGCTGGGGACTGCGTTCTGCAGCCTGATGCAAGTCGGCAGTCCGTAGCGACCGTCAGCTAGCTCACCATTCGTTGACGTCGGGGTTGACGTCACGCCATCAGACGAAGCTGTCCTGGTAGCCCGCGTCCTCGATGCCGAGCGCGGCCGGCGTGACGTGCAGTGGCTGGTACGTGTCGAGCATCACCGCGAGCTCGTCCGTGCGGGTCGTGCCGATCGACTTCTCGTAGCTGCCGGGGTGCGGACCGTGAGGCAGCCCCATCGGGTGATGCGAGATGCTGCCCGGCGCGACGCCGCGGCGCGAGGTGAAGTTGCCGTCGCAGTAGAAGATGATCTCGTCGCAGTGCGTGGAGCTGTGCGGGTACGGACACGGGATCGCTTCGGGATGGAAGTCGACCGGGCGCGGCACGAAGCTGCAGACCAAGACGCCCCTCGCCGCGAACGTGCCGTGCCACGTCGGCGGGAGGTGCACCGAGCTGACGCGCGGCTGGAAGTTGAGGATCGGAAACGCCCACGGATACACCGTGCCGTCCCAGCCGACCGCGTCGAGCGGTGAGTCCTCGAGGGCGAAGCCATGCCATCGACCACCCCGTCGGATGACGAGCTCGCGGATCCCTTCGTCGAGCGGGCCGCTGAAGACCGGGCGCTTGAAGTCGCGATGCGAGTACGGCGCGTCCATCCGCAGCTGGCCGATGTCGTTGCGCCACTGCCTCGGCACGTGCACGCCACCGACGAGCGAGAACCACAACCAGTGCTGGTCGAGCCCGGGGGTGGGAAGAAACCGGTGCGTCAGGCCGCGCGGCACGAAGACGTAGTCGCCCTGCGCGAACGCGAGATCGCCGAGCACGCTGCGCAACGTGCCGCCGCCGCCGTGCACGTAGATGAGCTGGTCCGCATCGCCGTCGGCGATATAGACCGGATCCTCCGCGGTCGGGAACGCGACCCCGCCGATGACGTCCTCGTTGAACAGCAACGCGACGCGCGAATCGAGCTGTGGACCGGAGTGCTTCGCGAGCGTGGGTGTGCGGTAGTGACGCTTCGCGAGCGAGCGCTCGCCGACCGAGACCGGCGTGAGCCAGCCATGCTTCGCGGGAGCGAGCCGCTGGGTGTGCGGGCGGCGCAGGTGGTAGAGGATCGTATAGGGGCCCTCGAAGCCGTCGCGGGTGAAGCACTCTTCGTAGCGGAGCTCACCGCCTTCGCCGCGCAGCTGGATGTGATGCTTGCGCGCGACGTCGCCGACGCACATCCGATCGAGCATTACGCGTGCCCCACCTTCTTCTGCTGCTCGCGCTCGATGCTCTCGAACAGCGCCCGGAAGTTGCCGGCGCCGAAGCCCCGATCGCCCTTGCGCTGGATGATCTCGTAGAAGAACGGGCCGGCGGCGGGATCCTTGTAGAGGCCGGAGGCCTCCTTCAAGAAGATCTGCAGCATGTACGCGTGGTGGTGATCACCGTCGACGAGGATCTCGAGCTCGCGGAGGGTCGGTAGCGCTTCATCGATCTTCTGGATGCCGCTCTTCGCGATCCGCTCGGGCAGCATGTCGTAGTAGCTACCGGGCGTCGGCATGAACGTCACGCCGTCGGACCGCAGCCCGCGCACGGCCTCGACGATGTCGCCGACCGTCAGCGCCACGTGCTGCACGCCGTCGCCGCGAAGCTCCTCGTTGAAGATGTTGATCTGCGAGCTCTTGAAGAACGGGCGCGCCGGCTCGTTGTTCGCGAACTTGGTCTGCGACGGCGGATCCCACATCACGATCGACTTGAGCCCCGAGCCGGTCTTGCGATTCGGATCGACATCCGACGTGTGGAACTCGACCTCCCACAGCTGCTCGAAGCCGAGCACGTGCTCGAGCCAGAGCAGCATCGGCTTCATCGTCTGGAAGTTCGACGTGACGTGATCGATCTCCTGAAAGCCAAAGCGGTTGGCCGGGCCGGCTGGCACGGCCACCGGCTCGGCTCCGGGATACAGCGCGCGATAGCCGCGGCGCTCGCGGAACCGGAACGTGCAGTCGCCGAACGGCGTGGTGATCGAGAACTGGCGGAGCGTGCCACCGTCGTCGGTGAACGTCTGGATGTCCTCGATCGGTGTGGCGCCGCGCTCGTCGAGGAGCGCGAACGTACGCTCGACATCGTCGACCTCGAAGATCAGGGTCCCGACGCCGTCCGGATGCTTCTGGAGGAAGCGATGGGCGCGGCCGCCCTCGCCGATCGGCGAGCTGCACACGATCTGGATGTTGCCCGCCGCGAAGCACGCCGACCTCTGGCGCCCCTTGGCCTCGAGCTCCGGCGTCGACCGCCACGTCTGCGCGAAGCCGAGCTTGCCGCAGTAGAACTTCGACGAGCGCTCGAGATCGTGGACGTACCAGTGGATGCCCTCGAGGCGCCTGATTCCGATCGGTGGTGCTTTGGTCATTGGAGCTCCTCTCAGGACTTCACGGCATCGGGCTGTTGATCGGGCATCGCCGCGGCGAACGCCGGCAGCGCGAGGCACCGCGCCTCGATCTGGAGCAGGAGCTCGAGCTGCGGCAGGTGCTCCGCGATCCCGGGCGTGGTCGTGTTCCAGCCACCGCTCTCGAGCACGCCGAACCGGCGAGCCGACGCGAGCTGCGGCACGAGGCAGCAGTCCGCGATCGTCGGTGCGTCGCCGACGCAGAACGCACCAGCGGTCTCCGCGGCACTGCGCGCGAACGCGACCATGCCCTCGGCGATGAAGCCCTTGACCCACACGCCCTCGTCGGCGCCGAGCGCCTTGAGCCGCTTCGTGGTCGACAGGTTCTGGTGCGGCTGGATACCGGAGTTGACGATCTCGGCGAGCCCACGCGCGCGCGCACGCAGGTACAGATCGTTCGGCAGGATCGGGACCTCGGGCCAACGATCCTCGAGGTATTCGAGGATCGGCAGCGACTGCGAGATCGCGTGGACCGTGCCGTCATCCTCGGTGACCTCGAGGGTCGGCACCTGGGCCAGCGGGTTCTTCGCGCGATAGCCATCGGCGAGCTGTGCGCCCTTCACGATGTCGACCACCACGTAGTCGTACGCCAGCCGCTTGAGCCCGAGCCCGATCCTCACGCGGTGACTCGCCGACGAGCGCCAGTAGTTGTGGAGGACGAGCTTCATGAAGTTGCTCCTGCTGCGACGACCCGCTGATCGATCATGCCGAAGATGCTGCTGCCCGGAGCGGCCGGATCGACCGCATCGATCTGGATCCGGTCGCCCACCGCCATGAACGGCGTCGACGGCTTGCCCTGCTCGATCGTCTCGATCATCCGGCGCTCGGCAAGGCACGACACCCCGCGCGCGCGATCCGCGTTCGACACGGTGCCGCTGCCGAGGATCGTGCCCGCCGTGAACCGGCGCGTCCGCGCGATGTGCTGGACGAGCTCGAGGAACGAGAAGTGCATCTCGGGACCTGCGTCGCAGTCGCCGAGCACGCCGCCGTTGTACGTCGAGCGCACGCGCATGTGCAGCCGGCCGCCCCGCCACGAGTCGCCGAGCTCGTCGGGCGTGACCGCGAACGGCGAGAACGCGGTGGCCGGCTTGCTCTGAAAGAACCCAAAGCCCTTCGCGAGCTCGTCGGGGACGAGGTTCCGCAGCGTGCAGTCGTTCGCGAGCATCACGAGCTGGATATGACGATGCGCGTCGGCGGCGCGCGTGCCGACCGGCACGTCCCCGAGCACCACGCAGACCTCGGACTCGTAGTCGAGGCCCCACGCCGGATCGTGCAGCTCGATCGGATCGCGCGGCCCCATCATGTCGCCGGAGCCGCCCTGATAGATGAGGGGATCGGTCTCGAGCGTCGCGGGCGGCTGGGCGCCTCGCGCCTTGCGGACGAGGATCACGTGGTTGAGAAACGCCGAGCCATCGATCCACTCGTACGCGCGCGGCAACGGTGCGCTCAGCCGATGCGGATCGATCGCCGTGGTCTCGATCGCGCCGCGATCGATGCCGTCGGCGATCGATCGCAACGCCGGCTCGGCCGCGGCCCAGTCGTCGAGTGCGCGCTGCAGCGTGGGCCAGGCAGCGGGTGCCGGTGCACCGGCCTCACCGTCGCGGCGCACGACGAGCAACTGACCATCTCGAGAGCCGTCGCGCAGGGTCGCGAGCTTCATGCGGCGCGACCTTAGCGCTAACCGACGTGCTTGTGGAGCCAGGTGACCAGTGGCGCCATCGCCGTGCCGTGCAGGGCGAGCCAGTCCGTGAGACCGGGCTTGTGGACGAGGCCCTTCGGGATCGGTGGGAAGCTGCCGGTGAGGCCCTTCAGCTTGAGCAGCTCGGCGCGCGGATGCTCCGGATCGAATGGCCTGGGGACCTTCTTGTAGCTGTCGTGCCGGCCGACCTCGTAGCCGGCGCCGCGCAGCTTCTCCACGAGCTTCGCGAGATCGGCGCCAGTTCATCCTCGTCACGCCTGCCAGGAGCGATCGGCTGGCCTCGTTCATCTCGCTCTCGGGTGGGACCAGCGCCTCGTGGATCAAGCCGTGGAACGGCGCGGCGCGCAAGCTGCGTGGCCTCGTGCTGTGGGGCGGCGACGGCCCGCCGCAGATGGACGGCGTCAAGGACATCCTCGGCTGCGCGGGCATCGGCATGGACTTCTCGGTCGCGTCGAGGAGCCTCGAGCAGGGCCTCGCCGAGGACGGTCACTTCTTCGTCGAGTGCAAGCACAACTGCGGTCACGTCGAGCCGCCGCTCGAGGCGCCGCTCGGCGAGTCCAAGTACGCCGGGATGTGGGAGTTCGCGCTCGATCACCCGTGCTGGCTCGCAGCCGGCCAGTCGCCGTATCTCACGCAGGGCATGCCCGCGAGCATGCCGGCGTGGTGCGGCATCGGTGCCGGCACCGCGATCCCTCGCAGCGGCGGTGGCTGCCCCGAGGGCGAGAATCCCTGCACGAATTGACGGCGCGGGCCGTCGTTACTCGGGCTCGCGCTTCCACATCATCGTGTCGTTCGCGTCGTTGGCGGTGACGACCTCGCGCAGCGCGACGTAGAGCAGCGCCCGCGTGTCCGACAGCGCCTTCACCCACGGCGCGTGCGCGTCGGACAGCACGCGCAGCTCGGCGCGCAGGCCGGCGACGGTGCGCACGGTGATCTCGAGCGTGCGCTTGTGCTCCTCGAGCAGCGCGTGCATCGCGACGAGGTTCGTCTCGAGCAGGTCGCGGAGATCGGCTCGGGCGACGTTGAGGTTCACGGCACCGCCGAAGGTCTTGGGTTGCTCCGGGTTCGACATCGAATGCGTGTTGTTCATTGCGACGAAGATACGCATCTGACCGGACAACCCTTGTCACGGCATTCGAGCTCGCAATATGCTGAGATCGCTTGTATCGCAGAGGGGATCTCAACCATGTCTCGCGCACGTTACGCGTGCTGGACGAGCTGCGTGGATTTCGTCGCGGGCGGCTGCTCGCGGAGATCGCGCGGGCGGTCGATGCGAGCGAGCGCACGGTGCGGCGCGATCTCGGTGACCTGCGAAGCACCGGGTTCGAGATCGAGAGCGTGACGATCGGTGGGCGGGCGGCGGCGCGCCTCGTCGAGAAGTCGTACTCGAACGTCGCGATCACCAGGCGCGAGCGCTACACGCTGCTGGCGATCGCGAGCCTGTTCGACGTGCTGCGCGGCACGCCGCTGTGGGAGGACGTCACGAGCCTGCAGCGCAAGCTCGAGCAGCGGATGACCCCCGACGAGCGCGCCGAGCACGCGAGCCTCGGCGATCGCTTCGCGTACGTGCCCGACGGCGGCACGAAGGTGTACGAGGGCAAGGAGGACCTCCTCGACGCGCTGCTCACCGGCGTGCTGTCGCGCCGGGTCGTGCGGTTCGCGTATCGCGGCGCGACCGGCCGCGTACAGCACGGCCACCTCGCGCCGTACACGATGGTGCTCTACAAGCACGGGCTCTACGTGATCGGCTGCAAGCTGCAAAAGCCCGCGGATGGACGCGCGATCGCCGCGGATGCTCCGATCGCCGTGTATGCCGTCGAGCGCTTCACCGACGCCGAGCACCTGCGCGCGATGCCGTTCGCGCCGCCGCCGGGCTTCCGGATCGCCGACGTCCTGAACGGCGCGTTCGGCATCCACGTCGCGACCACGGAGCAGCCGCCGCATCGCGTGGTGATCGAGTTCAGCGCGGCGAGATCCGCGTTCGTCCGCGCGCGGCTGTGGCATCCGACGCAGCGGTTCGAGACGCTGGCCGACGGCGGCGTGCGGCTCGCCTTCACCTGCACGAGCCTGACGCCGGTCGTGTCGTGGGTGCTCGAGTGGGGACCGCACGCGCGCGCCGTCGAGCCGGCAGAGCTCGTCGACCAGATCGTGGCGGAGCTCGATGCAGCTCGTCGAGGGTACCCCGGATGATCTAACCCCAGCGCTCACTTGTGATGACCCGAGCCCGAGCCCGAGATCTCGACTACATGATCCAATAGCGGAACACGAGGTGAGCCGGTCTCGTCGCTGTCTTGGCGGTTCCAGTCAACACGAGAGCGGGCTCAGATCGGGCTCGGGCTCCGCG
>Ga0299915_10000254_pt1 | contig 41977 bp, 48 predicted proteins | sample RVTome_13_FD_200263 | JGI IMG/M metagenome (GOLD analysis project Ga0299915, IMG submission 200263) | Soil microbial communities from uranium-contaminated site in the Upper Colorado River Basin, Wyoming, United States - RVT92D227 (version 2) ...
GTTGTCGAACGGCTGAAAGGTGACAGGGACATACTGTCATCTGCCCCTTTTGTGATGGGCCAGGTGATGGTATCATTCGGCAAAAAGGCTCATGGAGTCTTTTTGCGAGGCGTAAACCCTGACCTGGAAAAACAGACAACGGAAATCGGAAGATTCATGAAGGAAGGCGGAATTGAAGCCCTTGCATCAAAGGGTCAAACACCGGGGATAATAATTGGAAAGGAGCTTGCAAGCAGTCTCGGTGCGTTCAAGGGAGACACGATTAATATCCTGTCTCCTGTGGGGAAGATCGGCCCTCTCGGAATGCTGCCAAAAGTCAGACAATTCAGGATTGTTGGAATCTTTGAGGTCGGGATGTTCGAGTACGATTCAAACCTTGTTCTTACAGACTTAAAAGCCGCTCAGGAATTCTTCGACATGAAAGATGAAGTTACAGGCATTCAATTAAGACTCGCCGATATTTACAAAGCGTCCGCTGTCAGGGAGAGGATACAGAATAAATTAGGGTTCCCTCTCTATGCAAAGGACTGGATGCAGATGAACAGAAATCTTTTTTCAGCACTGAAACTGGAGAAGTTCGCCATGTTCATCATACTGATCCTGATAATACTCGTCGCTTCATTCAACATTGTGAGCACACTCATCATGAACGTGATAGAGAAGAAAAGGGAGATAGCAATCCTGAAGACAATGGGCGCAACGGATAGAGGAGTCATGACTATCTTCATGCTGCAGGGCATATTGATCGGACTGGTTGGTACCATTATCGGAGTGACCGGAGGATATCTGCTTTGCTATATTTTAAATACATATGAGATTATTAAACTTCCTCCTGATATCTATTATCTGAGTCACCTGCCTGTTAAGACAAAATTATTCGATTTCATCGTAGTTTCGCTATCAGCGATCATCATCAGTTTCCTTGCTACCATATACCCTGCGTGGCAGGCAGCGAGAATCAACCCTGTGGAACCATTGAGGTATGAGTAAACAGTTCGTAATATTTTATAGCATGGACGGGGATGCCTTTAACAGGCTGCAATTTAGTATATTAGATGAATTTTTTAATCAAAAGAATTCACGATGCGCTGTTTTGGTGGTTTCCTCATTTATGTTTGTCTCTATCTTGTCATTCCCGCTTGCCGGGAATCCTTCTTTGATACTGAAAGATTCCGGACATCCGTCGGACGTCCGTCAGTACTTAAGACGGATGACGGACGGAATGACAGACTTGAAACCTCGCAATTCTGCCGGGGGTATTTCGTTGATGGATGTATAAGGCGATGTTTAAGCTTATAAAAAGACTCATCGGCATTATAATCATTGCTGCAATAATATTCCTGGCCCTTGCTCTGTGGCAGGGCGGAAAACCTTTCCGGTGGTTCGGCAAGAAATCAGAACAGGCAGGAGAAATTGTCAGGGAGAAAAGCGAAGAGGCGGGAAAGGAAGCGGACGATATTAAGAAGAAAACAGAAAATATGAAGGGCACAACAAAGAAAGTTACCAAGGGAATCAAGAATACAGGTGAAAAAATAAAGGACATCACCGGTTTGAAAAAAGAAAAATGAAAGGATTTATTTTTGCAAAATCTGATTGAAGCACAGAACCTGAAAAAGTCTTTTGCTACAGATGCAGGCGAGCTTCAGGTACTGAGAGGTATCAACCTTTCAATAAGAGAGGGTGAAATGGTAGGGATCGTCGGTGCATCAGGAGTCGGGAAAAGCACCCTGCTGCATATACTCGGAGCGCTCGACAGGCCGACTGCCGGTAGTGTTTTTTACAGCAATACGGACATCTTCTCACTTGACAGGAATTCCCTCGCAGCTTTCAGAAATAGGGCAATAGGCTTTGTCTTTCAGTTTCATCATCTTCTCCCCGAATTTTCCGCTATTGAAAATGTCATGATGCCGGGACTTATTGGAATAGGGTCGGGTCAGGGGGGAAGAGCTTCGAGTCAGAGAGAAATCAAGGGTAGGGCAGAAAGACTTCTCGATGAGATGGGGCTGTCGGAAAGAAAAAGACACAGGCCGGGTGAGCTCTCAGGAGGAGAACAGCAGCGTGTCGCAGTAGCAAGGGCACTTATCCTGGAGCCGAAAGTAGTGCTTGCAGATGAACCAACCGGTAACCTGGATACATCAACGGGCGAAGAACTCTTCAGTATCTTCATTGATCTTAATCAAAAGAAGGGAATTACCTTTGTTATAGTCACCCATAATGAATTCCTGTCAAGCCGCTGTCACAGGGTTCTCAAGATGGTCGACGGCAAGCTGGCTAATAACTCTTAGGTTGTAATAATTTTCCAGCGATACGCCATAGCTACCTGTTTTAAGTGTCTGTCCGGATGAACTGCTACAGGATGACCGAACAGGGACATCATCTCAATATCGTCACAGGAATCTGCATAGCAGTATGATCTTCCAAGATCTGCGTGTAATTCAGGAGCAAGTTTTTTTACCAGGCCGGTTTTGGCTTTACCATAATAGTGGATGCTTTCAATTCGTCCTGAATAGGTGTGATTATCAATTTCAAGCCGGGTTGCATAGACGATATCAAAGAGCCGTCTGATCGGTAATTTCTCAACAAGGATATCCGGAGCTCCTGTGATAAGGATAGCAGGGTGTCCCAGTTCCTTATGATATCTCACGAAATCAAACCCCGCAGAGGAAATCAATTGTTCGCCATGATTGTCCATGAATTCCGAAATCCACATGGATACTTCCTGAACCGTTCTCCCCTTCAAGTACATCTTGTTGCGTTTTACGGCTTCGACAGGATCTTGCAAAACATTTTTCAGGTAATAGATTACAGCGTTCAGGATATTATCAGCACTGAGCCTGTGCGTTTTTATAAGGTATTTGATGAAGGCATTTTCAATTGATCTCCCTGCAGTAAGGGTTCCGTCAAGGTCAAATACTGCTATTGTTGAAGGTTCCATAGGTTTATCCGGAACAGTGATGCACGGTTACTTGTCAGTTTTTCGCCCTGAATAAAAATGAACGGCTATCGAGTAAAACAGGTATAGCCCTTACAATACAGAAGGCTACTGTGAAGTAGACGATTATGTAGCCTGAAATCCTGATAACATTTTTTATGTTATCAGGAACAAGGGAATCTGATCCCGGAAGGGTGAGACCCTTCAAGGCAATGAGAGAGATAAAGGCGAGAATCTTGCTGAAGCCGTAAAGCCCCCTGCTCAATTTGGAACTGACGAGGGCCTTACCAAGTGCTGATTTCTGAAAAGATTTTTCGCCGAAAGCCGTCATCCCTTTTGATAATGCGACAGATCTGATGCCGTCTGTAAAAAAGCCTCTACTCAAAATGATGAAAGGTATCCAGACAGGAATAAACCCTCTGGCTGCGAAATAGATCCAGAAGCAGTTTTCCACAATGCGATCGACGACAATATCGAACAACCCGCCGAATTCAGAGGTTTCCTTCAGCCAGCGAGCTATAACGCCATCAATGCTATCAAGTGCAATAATGAATACAGTTAAAAAAATGCCCCATAGGTGTCCGTAAAGTCCCCCGAAATCCATAATCAGAAATATAACGAACAGAAGCATTAGGCGAAAAAGGGTGATTAGATTTGCCAAAGATGCTTTCCCTCCGAAGTCATTCCTCTTTTTTAAGCTCCGGCGATTTAGAGACGGGGACCGGTTCCCTCTGTTTAAATATCCTTACTTTCTGTATCCCCCAGGAAAGAGGTAAGTCAAAATTTCCTACAGAGGCATACCCTTGACGCACGAGCTGCAAGGCAGCATAACTTAGGTATTTACCGCCATAAAACTCATCTAAAATAAGGAAATCGGGTTTTTCTCTCGTCAGCAAGTCTTCCTGTTCTTTGTTATCCAGCCGCGACATGGACGTAAATCGTGCTTTGGGATAAACATCTTCAATTGAGTAGTAATACATATATTGAGGGTCCCCATATTTTGAATCGATAACGACGGTCATGCCGCTAAAGCCTTCTGTAACAAGGAATCTGATTACCGGAGACAGGTTAGGGAATTGTCTCTCGAGCCATCTGAGTTCCTGGATACCGAAAACCCAAACGATTATAAGTACCGCAGACATGAAAAACGGTTTAACCCATGTAGAGTGGGTGTTCATAGAAAAAATCGAGGCCATTTTATCGACCCCTATAGCCGCGGCAGGAATTAAGAAGATGATAGAGTAAATAACGTTCTTATTCAGAGATCTTCCATCTCCACTCAGGAGATGCAGAAGAACAATTGGAGCAGATAAAATAATAAGCGAGATGACTGAAGACCTCTTGAAATTCTTGTTAAATATGCCAAAACCTGCCAGGATGTAGGGTAATGCCAGCCATTGGTAGAGGCGTTCGATAAGAACAGATATGACAGTTTTTCCTTCTTTATATAGACCTGTCGTACTGCCCGCGAGATGACCCCAGGCAGGAATGAGAGCCAGTTTGACATAAATAAAAATGTAAAAAGTAAGCGGCACAAGGAAAAACAGCAGGGCACTTAAAAACTTGTGCCTCCAGAAAACATAAATGAGGAAAGGGAGGATGTAAATAGCGGCTACATATTTTGTTACGGCGGAGAGAAAAAGAGATGTCGCCCCCAATAACAACCATATGCCTGAACGGCTGAATGAAGGATGTTTCTCAGATATGAGTATCAGTAGAAAAGAGAGGCCTAAGAAAAAAACAGAGACAATATCGTACGTTGCAAGTTTTGATAAATATACTAAAGTGCCTGAAGATAAAAGCAATATAGCTGCAATAAGGCCGTTATTTTTCGAAAAGAGCATGCTTGCTATTTTGTAAATAATTACCGTGAGGCCGAGCCCAAAAAAAATTCCCACGCTGCGTGCCCCGGGCAACCCCCCTACATAATCTCCCAGTGCGGCAAATACGGGCTGAATCATAACAGACCCTGTATGTTGTGGAATCCTATCCTGTTCGATCCCGATTTCCATTTCATTCGGTAACTTTACGTTAATGATATGTGGATCTGTATATTCCTGAAGCACATAACGTCCCATAAGGATATTCAATGCCTCATCATGTGAAGCTGAGGAATAATTTAAATTCCAGGCTATGATAATCAGGCCATAGAGAAGAATTATGCAGAGAAAGCATTTGTTCTTATATTGAGTGTCAGGTTTCATTGATATACCACCAAACTATATAAATATTTCTTTTTTGGATCACTGAATTATTTTGAGGAAGATGGCGAAATCCTGATCCATTTCTTATCCTTTCCGTAGAAATAATAGTCAGAACCCTTTTGAACAACCTGTGTTTCTTCATTCTCAGAAACAAAACCGGTTTCAGGGATATCAGCTAAGACAGATGGTTGTAAACTGCGAGATCCAAAAGGAGGGTCTTTTAAGAAAGATGAGAGTAAATAAGAAATAGCCAGATAACTGGTCGGTTTAGAGATTGTCTCATGTTGAACCGGCATGAGCGGATGACCCTTCCCGATCAATTTAATTCCAACAGGGACCAGCGTTATAGAAGGTAAAGGGATATCCCGTAAACCCTTGGCCTGAATCATGGTATCATGCGAGGCTCTTCCGTGCTCTGGTACAAACACGACAACGAAATTTCGTCCGGAAGCAGAGAGATTATTAAAAAAAATCTCTAAATTAGTAAAAAGATTTTGAATAAATTCCTTATAACGGATTGTTTCCACCCTTCTCCACCAGTCTTTTTCATTCGCCCAATGTGCGCCGCCATGCAATGTAGTAATGTTGAAATATATCGCAGCACGTTCTGATTTGGATTTTTGTCGTATATCCCACCATTTTTCCAGAATGGCAAGATCGTCATAAATTGGCGTATTGTCATAATTATATTGCATAACAGGGATGCCTTTCAGTTCTATCGGAGAATCTGCCATCCCAAAAGTTATTATGTGCTCTACAAACGTGGTGGTAGAGGCATCATTATCAACCGCAGAAAACGTTTCATATCCCTGTTCCCGGAGGGTTTCCAGAAGATAACATTCCTTTGGTGGATTCTGATAGAGTGCACCATATTTTTTCTGTCCGCAGTTAGACAGCAGAACCCGAATGGCTGAAGGATCGGAATAAGATGTTGCAGAATTAAAATTCGTAAATAAGATATCAAATTGTCTGAAAAACCTGTCTTTCTCTTGTACCATTTCTTTGAGGTCATCCCATGCAATTGAACAGACATGCAAGATAACAATATCAAAGGCGGAATCAGCTGTTTTGGGTTTTTCAAAATGAATTACCCTTTTGGACTCAGCCTGATAGAACGAATCCAGATATCCCTCCATATCTTCTTTGGGATGCCTTAACTCAAGCAGTGGAACGATGAGTATCAAAATAACAATAACAGGAGTCAGCCTCACGCGATTGCGTATCAAGAAACAGAAAACAAGGATACCCAGCAGGACAAGGAGTTCCAGGGGGTTAACAAAATCCATGAGAAAACGGACAACATATTCCTTGGAAGGGATCCCCACCTGAACAAGTGACCTGATCGAATACAGGAACGGTGGAAGCCAGGAATCATACCATAAAAGGAGCACGGCGACGATTACGCTTATAAAAGTTTTGGCTGTCCTTACTTGCCGGGAAAAAGATATTTTCTCAGGTACTGGTAACAATATGAATACGAGGAACAGAAGGTTCAGGAGAAAATTGAAGTGGATAAATCCCCTGAAGTATAAATAAAGTTTTCCTAAAAAATAGAAACTCCACATCCACATATTATTTTATCATTGAAATCATTTATTGTATTCCGGTTTTGAGTAATTTGAACCGGCAACGAATCTTCGAATTGTTTTACAGCTTTCTGCAAAAAATCTAAGATCGGATATTACGGCCTTTTCATGAGATCCCACGAACTATACCAGCTTATATAGGCAATGGCCTTCTGTTTTGTTTCATGATCCCTGTAACGCCATTCCCATACATACTCTATTCCCGTCCTCATGCTCACTGCCTTAAAGCTGTATATGTTGAGCGATACACCTACCCCGGGATCGAGTGAATTGGCCCATCCATTATTCTCTGAATCCCAGCCATAGCCAATTCTGGCGTATGTGTCCAGTCTGATATTCCCCCAGCGTTTCCAGGCAATACCTTGTTCTACCCAGCCACTCACGATGGCATTTCTGTCCTCGTGCTGTGGTAATTGGAACCATACGCCTCCCCATGTAGAACCGGGGAAACCTTCAATGGCAAGAGCACTTGATGGTACGGTAAAACAAACAATCAAAAGCACATAAAAGAAAAAACGTTTCATGATTACCTCCTGCTAAATCATATTCCAAGATTTTTCGAGAATGATATCAAAACTCTCATGCAAAAAAGCTTTATCGTTAAAGGCCTGTGAGATGTATTGCGAGGGTGTCTGCTTGTCATTCAAATATAAAGTTCCCAATTTTGTCTGCAATACCCAGTAAGTAGGCCACCTTTTCTTTGTAAGTGCTTTCGAAATGAATGCCTAAGAGAAACGCAGGATAATTCTCGCTGCCATGTGAAAATTCTCTTACAACAGTGCCCTTGAGGGTAGTCTTTTCCTGCCCAAGAATGACATCCATTGTTACATTAGTTCCTTGGGGTAAAGATACTCTTGTTGCCATGAGAAGGCCGGTCTCGGAGATATCTTTTATGACTGAGTAAGTATGTTTTATTATGTCGTTAGAGACAATGACGGGAAGATACGTGAGGGCTCTGTATGCCCGTTCATGGAAGTGCCTTTTCCCCATAAACCTTCTCTCGAGATAGGTCTTGTATTTTGTGGAATATTCCTTCATAAACTTCGAAACAGCTGATTCGTGGATATAGCGGGAAAGCTCGTCACTCATTTCTTGAGACACATCTCTGAAAAGTATCCCAAGGTTTGAAACGGGATACTGGTCAGCAGTTATGCTCCTTTCCTGAACAACTTCACCTTGAAGCTCCAGGGTTTTTGAAGGCAACATGAGATCAACCCTGATTTTCTGGCCAGCAGGAACCTGTCCTATTACTATAAGTGACAATCCCTCTTCAGTAACATTGTCAGCTACCGCAAGATGTCTTACAGGTTTTTCAGCGGTATTTGACTGATAAAATACCGGAATGGTATCCGGTATTCTGAACCGTGTCCGTCGCTGGAACAGTTTTTTATAGTCATACTGTATAATCGCAAGTGCAAGCCCGCTGTTGTAAAGAGCCCAGAAACAGTTGACCGCTACAATGAAGCTATCGCCACGAAGCCCGACAAGCAGTTGTACCAGAGCCCAGCATATGGCGACGATGCTTGCGAGCAAAACCAGCATCTGCGGAAGGATAAGTGCCGAAGATGAGCGCTCTTGATACCATTTGGGAGTGACTTCGAATTCCTGACTTTTTTTGGGAAGAAGAGCTATTAAGAATGTTTTTATATAGGTAAAGAATTTTCCCATACTGTACTGTTCGAGCATAATCTGCCCACCAAAGCCCCTTGCCATCTCATTGAAGCCAATAGTTGAAATCACAAAGTAGGGGATAAAATGTAAAAGATAATTAACATCGAGCGCTCGCATGGGAAGAACTCCCGTAAAAAGTGCTACAGGAGGCGTGATATAGAAAATTATTTTCTGTAACCCCTCCAAGGGATAGATCATTGAAGACAGATATGAAATGCGCTGCGAAAATGAAAGGCCCCTCATTAACAAAGGGTTTGCCTTTATAAATACCTGCCAGCTTCCAACGCCCCACCGCTGCCTCTGGATATGAAAAGGCTTCAGGGTTTCGGCTGCAATTCCATAGGCAAGGTTTTCATTATGATAAATTGAAGACCATCCTTTCGCATGAAGACGGATAGAAGTGAGCATATCTTCAGTTATTGACTCGGTTGCAAATCCACCTATATCGTCAAGGGCTTTTCTTCGAAGCATTGCACAGCTTCCAACAAAATAAGCTGCATTCCAGCGATCTCTACCAGGCTGAATTACCGAGAAGAACAGATACTGCTCCCCCCAGATGGTCTTTTTCTTGCGGTCTATTCGATGCTGAAAAGAGTCGATATTATAAAATTCCTGCGGAATTTGCACAAAGGCTATCTTATCATCCTTGAAATATCCGATGAGACGGTCCAAAAAATGTGGGAGAGGAACATGGTCAGCGTCGAATACGGCAATAAATTCCGTATTCGAGTGTTTCAATCCGAAATTAAGATTGCCTGCTTTTGCATGTTCATGGGTTTCCCTTGCAAGATATATGCAGTTCAATTCTTCGCAGAGAGCTTTAACTTCAGGGCGGTTGCCGTCGTCGAGAACGAGCGTGCGATGTGGGTATTGTAAGTCATTGCAAGCAAGGAGAGTCTTCCGCAACATATGAACAGCCTCGTTTTTGGTTGGTACAAAAATATCAACGGAACGGTTCGGAAGTGGAAGCGGAGCTGTACGTATTAATGGTTTCCATACAACAAAGTAGAATAGAACTGTTGTTATGGCACCAAAGACTTCGGCACCATAGAGAGCCCAGGAAAAGAAAAGGGCATTAGGATTAAAGGTTTCGGTTATCCTCCAATAAAGATAATAAATTGTAACTAATACAGCAATGACAGCTGTAATACGCCTAATTCGCTCTGTTGCTTGATTTGTTTTAGCCTCGTCCACCATATTTCACCTAATATAAAGTAAAAATTTAATAAATAGATGTTAACTGATTCAACTTAAAATATATATTATAAATTATCATTTTAATAATTACCGTTAGTCAACCCTACCCAGGTAGGGGGTAAAAATTATGTACACAGGTTGAGCATAATTTGATACAGGAGGCTATCAAGCTACCTGGTTACCCACTACAGGAGTTAACCTCTATTAACCTTTATTTCTTTGTCTTCTTTGTTTTGGATTTTGAAGCAGTCTTTTTAGAAGTTCCGCAAGGTGATCCTTTTGATTTACAGGACATACTGTCACACCTCCTTTAAGGTTAATCTAACATGAAACATATCATATATAAATACAACTGTCAATCAAAAGCATTGATAAATAACCTGCTGAATTGTAAGGATTCTTTCTGAAAGACCTGTGGCAGATTTAGTTCAACTCTTTCAGTCTTGCTTTTTTATCGATTCAACAATACGGTCTATTCTGGATTTTGTCGGGCTGTCAAAAACTTTCCGTAATTCTTCATCTGAAAAATTTTCCTTTAAGAATGCGATAATGTCTGTTCTTCCTTTCCAGCAGCCGATAACATTCCTGCAGGGCAATCCCTCATTCATTGAAGTACAATAGGAAAATTCAATTAACATTCCTAACTGATGACAGTAGATATTCATATCATTATTATATTATATACATAGTTATTTATAAAAGAAGGGGGGATTTAACATCCCCCCAGTTAGGTTATCTTACGGCCTTGGAAATTTCTCCAGGTCTTTCAGAAGCTTCTGTATATCATCATCCGGCAGCACATAGTCCTCGAGTTTACCGGATAAATAGGCATCATACGCTGCAAGGTCGATAATACCATGTCCGCTCCAGTTCATGAGGATAACCTTTTCCTTCCCTTCTTCTTTCGCTTTTTTAGCCTCTTCAATGACACAGGCAATGGCATGATTTGTCTCTGGTGCAGGGATAAACCCTTCTGTCCTTGCAAAGGTTACCCCGGCCGCAAAGGTTTCAAGTTGAGTATATGCTCTTGCCTCTATAAGTTTATCCATAACTAATCTACTTAGTATAGGAGCCATGCCGTGGTACCTGAGACCACCGGCATGAATAGGGGCGGGGACAAAATTATGACCGAGTGAATGCATGGCAATGAGTGGGGTAGTCTCTGCAGTATCACCAAAATCGTATACATAAGCACCCTTTGTTATAGACGGACATGAAGTAGGCTCTGCAGCTATTATCTTTATATTTTTACCATGTATCTTATCCCTGACAAATGGGAGCGCAGCTCCTGAAAAGTTGCTGCCACCACCTGCACATCCAATTACGATATCCGGATACTCTCCAATAGAGGCAAATTGTTTATGTGTCTCAAGACCGATGATGGTCTGATGGAGAATTACATGATTTAAAACGCTGCCAAGAGAATATCTCGAATCTTTTGAAGTCACGGCATCTTCTATTGCTTCACTTATGGATATTCCCAAGCTTCCGGGATGCTCGGGATTCTGCTCGAGGAACTTTCTCCCTGCATTCGTATCAGGGCTCGGACTGGGTACGCACTTTGCTCCCCAGGTCTCCATGAGTATCTTTCGGTAAGGCTTTTGATTGTAACTTATCCTGACCATATATACTTTTAGTTCAAGGCCGAATTGATTACATGCAAAAGCAAGCGCGCTTCCCCATTGACCTGCGCCTGTTTCTGTTGCAAGCCTTTTTATGCCGAACACTTTGTTGTAATATGCCTGAGCTATTGCTGTATTTGGTTTGTGGCTACCCGGAGGGCTTACGCCTTCATTCTTGAAATATATGCGTGCTGGTGTCCCAAGAAATTTCTCCAGGAAGAGCGCTCTGTATAAAGGTGTCGGCCTCCATATGAGATATTTTTCTAAAACTTCATCCGGGATATTGATCCATCTCTCTGTACTTACCTCTTGCTCAATTAAATTCATAGGAAATACGGGTGCAAGCATATCCGGGGTTATCGGTTGTCCCGTTCCTGGATTGAGTGGTGGTGGAACAGGATTGGGCATATCAGCCTGGATGTTGTACCACTGCTTTGGAATATCCTTTTCGTTTAAAATAATTTTTCTGTTCACGTTTACCCCCTTTAATTGTTTTCAGGTTAATTGACAGGTGTTATTTTACTTGTAAAAGAAATTTTTTTAAAGTGCCTGCATAGAATGCCTTGACAACGCCACGTGCTTTCATTAAATTATCAGCATGCGAAGGCCATTCATAGCTGCAAACTGGAAAATGAACAAGAACACTTCCGAAACCCGGGAGTTTATAGCAAAGTTTGTTCCAGAGGTGAAAAACGAGTCCGGTGTTGAAATCGTCATAGCCCCACCGTTCACTTACCTGTTATTGACAGCAGACAACCTAAAGGGAACAAACATCATCCTTGCTGCACAGGATGTATTTTATGAAGAAAAAGGTGCATTTACCGGTGAGATATCTCCCGTGATGCTTGTTGATATCGGATGTAAGTATGTCATTGTCGGCCATTCCGAAAGACGGCAATATTTTTATGAAAATGATGATATTGTGAATAAGAAAACCAAGGCTGCCATGAAGGCCGGTCTCGGGATTATCGTCTGCATTGGTGAATCTTTGGAAGAGAGGGAGGCAGGAATGACATTTGCCATACTGCAGAGAGAGATTGAAAAAGGGCTTGAAGGAGTTGATCCTGCAGACATTGTTATCGCATATGAACCTATATGGGCAATAGGCACCGGAAAGACGGCGAGCCCTGAACAGGCACAGGAGGCACATGCATATATAAGAGACAGACTGAATGTATTGTATGGCAATAAGGCTGAAGAATTGTGTATAATATATGGCGGCAGTGTTACGCCTGAGAATGTAGATTCCCTGATGGCTTGCAAAGATGTGGATGGTGCACTAGTCGGCGGTGCAAGCCTCAAGGCTGACAGTTTTGCCAGAATAGTAAAATTCAGGAGATAGGAATGACGATTCTATTACTTATTTTGCATGTTTTTGTTTGTCTTTTTCTTATTGCAGTTGTCCTGCTTCAGAGCGGTAAGGGAGCTGAAATCGGTGCAGCTTTCGGAGGTTCCAGCCAGACCCTATTTGGCAGTCGCGGTGCTGCATCATTTCTGAGTAAGATGACAACTGTTGCCGCAGTCGTATTTATGATTACTTCCCTTACATTAGCAGTCGTTACTTCCAAGAGCGGGTCAATCGTAAAAAAGGCTCCAGTAACTCAGGAGCAGCAAACGACACCGGCAACGTCGGGTCCGGTTCAAGGTAGCGGGATGCAACCGGCTCAGCAGAAGGCTCCTCAGCCGCCTCAACAGGCTCCGACAAAGTAATTCCTTAAGTTTAACAATCAAGACTTTCAGCGGATAAGTACCGCTGTCTTGCGCGCATTTCTTTTCCGGTATTACACAGGAAATCACCACGGTTCACAGACGGAAGCTCGTGGGTCCTTAAACTATCGGATAAATAACATGATTTTTTTTCAACAGGCAGGGGAATAAGACTAAGGGGGTATAAACGTCAGGGATATTTGAGCTGGAGTCTCTGGATAGCTGCGGACTTTCCTGTTTTTTCATCAACCTCGATAACGACCGCAGAAAAAATGCCCTCACCCCTGGCGGTTTCGAAACGCATCGGCATATTAGTCAGGAATCTCTGTATTATCTGTTCCTTTTCAATCCCGATTACGGAATCCCCGGGGCCTGTCATTCCGACATCGGTAATATAAGCAGTTCCTCCCGGCAGTATCTTTTCGTCAGCGGTCTGGACATGCGTATGGGTTCCAATGACAGCGCTTACTTTACTGTCCATGAAATATCCTAAAGCAATCTTTTCTGAGGTTGCCTCTGCATGGAAATCGATGATGATTATTTTCGTCGAATTGCTCAGCTTTTCCACCTCTTCTTTCCCGACCCTGAAAGGACAATCAATGTTTGGCATAAAAACGCGCCCGGAAAGATTGATTACCGCTGCTTTAGTGCCATTATGCAGGGGATACAGCAAGCTTCCGAACCCCGGCACCCCGGGAGGGTAATTTAATGGCCTGAGAACCCTGTCTTCTTTTGAGATTTGAGGGATAAACTCCTTTTTGTCCCAGACGTGGTTTCCCGTGGTTATTACGTGAACTCCATAGCTGAAAATCTCGGAGACTAATTTGTCAGTTATGCCGAACCCGCCTGCTGCATTCTCTCCGTTTGCAATGACAAGGTCTATCTTGTACATATTGACAACTGCCGGAAGCAATGCCTTTGTTGCATTCCTGCCGATCTTGCCTACAATGTCACCAATAAAGAGGACCTTCACCTGAACCCCTTATTTCTTAGGAGTCATTCTGGCCTGTCCGGTCGCCTGAGGTGACCAGACAAGCTGGAATGACATGAGCAGGGAAAACCATATATAAGGCTTTGCCAATATAAAAACATTATTTTGCATACTCTACATATCTTGACTCCCTGATGACAGTTACCTTTATCTGTCCGGGATAGGTCATCTCTGATTCTATTTTCTTGGCAAGCTCTCTGGAGATCATGGATGATATTTCGTCAGTAACATCCTCCGGCTTAACGATAATCCTGATTTCCCTTCCGGCCTGGATCGCATAGCATTTTTCGACTCCTTTATAAGAGAGAGCCATCTGTTCAAGCTTCTCGAGGCGTTTCAGATAATTCTCTATGCTCTCTTTCCTTACTCCCGGACGTGCTGCTGACAGGGCATCAGCCGATGCTACAAGAGCAGCCTCAACAGTCAAGGGATCTCCTTCTCCATGGTGTACCAGTATGGCATTCATTACTTTCTGATTCTCACCATACTTTCTGGCTATATTAGCACCGATTTCCTGGTGAGATCCCTCTATCTCGTGGTCTACTGCCTTTCCGATGTCGTGGAGTATTCCGGCCCTCTTCGCAAGTTTTACATCTACCCTCAATTCCCCGGCCATCATACCCGCGAGGTAGGCTACTTCCCTCGAGTGCTGGAGTACATTCTGGCCGTATGATGTCCTGTACTTCAGCCTTCCGATCAGTTTGATCAGTTCGGGATGGATACCGGAAAGCCCAAAGTCGAAAACAGCCTTTTCTCCTTCCTCTCTTATGTGGGTTTCTACCTCTTTTTTAACTTTTTCGACGATCTCTTCAATTCTTGTGGGATGAATCCTTCCATCCGTTATTAAACGCTCAAGGGACATTCTTGCAATTTCACGCCTGACAGGGTCAAAGGCAGACAAGGTTACTGTTTCAGGTGTGTCGTCCACAATCAGGTCGACACCCGTCGCAGCTTCAAGAGCCCTGATGTTTCTCCCCTCCCTGCCGATTATCCTGCCTTTCATTTCGTCGTTCGGGAGGCTCACAGATGTTACAGTCGAATCGGTAACGTAATCACTTGAATATCTCTGTATAGAGAGCCCTATGATCTCTTTTGCCTTTTTTTCAGCATTTTCCCTTGCCTCTTCCTCAATTTTCTTGGCGAGTTTTGCAGACTCAAACCTGGATTCCTCCTGGATTTTCCTGATAAGCTCCTGTTTTGCCTCCTCAGAACTCAATCCCGATATTTTTTCAAGCAGTTCCGTCTGTTCCTTGATCAAATTGTTATAAGTATTATCCTTGTCCTGAATTCCCCGTTCCTTTACGGTGTATTCCTTTTCTCTCCTGTTTAATTCCTGCTCTCGCTTTTCGATCTGTTCAAATTTCCTCTCGAACACTTCTTCTTTCTGCCGCAGCCTTTTATCGAGATGGTTTACTTCTGAACGCCGTTCACGCAGTTCTTTTTCAACCTCTGCCTTTGCCTGATACACAACATCCTTTGCCTCTACGTGAGCTTCCTTCCTGATACTTTCAGATTCCTTGTGAGCCTCCTCAAGGATTTTTGATTTTTCTTGTTCAAGAGCTGTTCTCTTGCTTCTCAGCTGTGCCTGGGAAATAAGAGTAATAATCAAACCAGCCACAATGCCTGCAAGTAACCCGATCAACAAATACATTGTCATGTATGTTAAACCCCCTTCCTCAATCTTTCTCATCAGTTGAGGGATATCCTGATGACGCAAAGACTTTACTTGATCTTTTTTTGAAGATTACTTTTTCGGCTGGATTATGACGTTAAGGAACCTTTTGGAGGTGAGAAATAGTTAATTTTGAAGACAAATTTCCATCTGCTCTCTATCATAATATTTATTTATAATCCTCCAAAAAGGTATTAGCCATAAAAAACCAGCCTGTTTGTATAAACCCACCCTGCCGTGTAAGGAGAAATTAGATCCGCCTATATAATAGGTGGGTGCCCTGAAAGAGCCTTTAGGCTTTCTCCTCAAAGGAGACCTGCACACCAACTCTTTACCCAAGCTCCCAAAAGATCTAACTTGCCGGATCAACATGTTCACCTTATCACCAACAGGGTAGGCAATTGTACAGAAACTGTAACAATCCCTCCTTAGTTATTTTTTTCTTTAATAACATTAAGATAAAATAAAACAGTATCTGATGGCAAGGAAAAATTTTTCATCCGAGTTTTTATTATTTAGAGTCTGTCCATAAACTGACAGATTCGTAAAAAAGTGTCATTCCCGTGAAAACGGGAATCCAGTGTTTTCAATAGGTTCTGGATTCCGCATCAAGTGCGGAATGACAAAAAACCTGAGTTTATAAACAGACACTATTTATATAAATATACTTTTAAAAAAATACTTTTGATGTAATAGAGGTCGGGAAACAGAAAACCTTTCAATAATAAAGAAAGGATGGCCAATGCCTATGAAAACGGGAAATCGACAGGGTGAGGTACTTAACCGTACCTTCAGACTCTCAGTAAATTCTTTGGTATGGTATACGTGCAGGAAGGATCTCCATCTGTTATGCATTCTTCACGATTGACGTCCTTCCCGAGGAGATCCCTGAACATCTGAAGATCGTACCGGCATACATCTTTGAATTCATTTGCTAATTTGTAAATGGGGCAGTTATAAAGTTTTAGATTATAATGGTTATTACTGTCATTGAGTTCGGCAAGGTATCCCTCTGATTCAAGAATATCTTTCAGTCCGTTAACCCGGTCATAAGATGTTTTTCTGTCGGCGAGAGCATCTTTTACATCCTTGATAATCCTGTTTCTGCGCCACTTGAATATTTCTTCTATCTTTTCCTGTCCCTCGTGTTTTTCGATATCTTTGAACAAATTCACGAGGAACTTATCATATGACTTGGGGAAGAGTTCATCGGCCTTTTCGGTAAGTCTATATAGGAAAGCTGGCCTTCCGATACCCTGCCTTTTTGAAACATAATCAATGAGGCCCCTTCTTTCTAAAGAAAGGAGATGCTGCCGAATTCCCATGGAGGTGATGTTTAGTTCTCTGCTGAGGTCATCAATGGACGTGGGCCCCCTTTTTTTCAGGAGAAGAATAATTTTCTCCCTTGTGGGGTTTTCATTCAGGACAGACCACATGTTATACATTAGCATAAATCCTTTCTTTTGTAAATAAATTTAATAAAAAAGTTATATTTTAAAAAATGATTAAAAAACAAAGTGTTATGATGCAACTTCGATCCGGTTTCTCCCCTTTGCCTTCGCCTCATAGAGTACAGAATCTGACGTATCGATAAGTTTTTCCGCCGAATCTATTGAATATGCAGGCATATTTGAAATGCCGATGCTGATAGTGATCTGTTTGTCTATATTGGAGAACGTATGGGTCGAAATACCTGTTAAAATTCTGGATGCTGCCTGCAGAGCACTTTCTTTGTCTGTTCGCGGAAGCAATACAACGAACTCCTCCCCGCCCCACCTTGCCACGGTGTCTACTGTTCTCAGACAGTTTTTTATGATTGCAGAGATCTCTTTGAGAACAGAATCACCCGCCCGATGACCAAATTCATCATTAACATTTTTAAAGTGATCGACATCTATCATGAGACATGAAATCGGTGACTTATATCTCACGCTCCTGTTGAATTCCTTTTCAATAAGAGACTCGAAATGCCTTCTGTTGTAAAGCTCTGTCAGCGGGTCGGTGATTGCAAGCAACTCCACTTTTGTGAGAATTTCCTCGAGTTCACGATTTTTCTTTCTCAACTCATCCTGTAATGACTTTGTTCTCAGAGAGGCATATATCCTGGCGGTGAGCTCGATTTCGCTATAAGGCTTCGGGAGATAATCATCGGCACCAGCCTTCAATCCTTCGACCTTTTCCATCGTGGAACCCTTGACGGTCAGCATTATTATGGGAATCCCTTTTGTATCCTGATTCAGTTTCAACCACCGGCATACTTCATTGCCGTTCATATCCGGTAAAACAAGGTCGAGCAGTATGATATCCACATTTTCAGTCTTTGCGATCTTGATTGCAGATTTACCGTCTTCAGCCAGTAAAACCTCATAGCCGCTGGCTTCGAGGAAATCCTTTGCAAACTTTGCCTGAATCTTATCGTCCTCTACAAGGAGGATTTTTGCCACTACCATATAAATACCCTCAAAATTAGGCTTTAGCTAATGTAAATAATTTTATCAGATTCCCGTATATTTTCAAATAGATAATGTTTTACTATATGTGGATATTCGGAATTTCTTGTAGATAATACACAGGATAACGCTGAGAAGGCAAACTTATCGTTGTCCCTTAAAGTACCTATCTGCTAAACTTCATTATGCTTACTGCTGACATGACCGGCCGGTTTCCGCTGGAAAAAAAATTATATCAGTTGATTATCAGCAGGCTTGATGGCGAAAAAATCCTGGAAGCTTCCTACCAGGATAATATAGTTAAACTTGCAGAAAAAGGTATCGGCGGGTTTATAATCTTCGGCGGCAGGAAAGAGGAAACAAGATCATTCATCAATAAAATCCAGAAAGTATCAGAAATACCTCTCTTTGTTGCTTCTGATATCGAACGCGGTGTTGGACAGCAGATACAGGGTACTACGCAATTTCCCTGTCAGATGGCTGTTTCAGCAGCTATCGACAGGAGCAACCCTGACGATGTCCGAATACTCAAAAGATTTATAAAAGCACTTGCAGATGAGGCGAAAGATGTTGGAATAAATATGCCGTTTATCCCTGTTCTGGATGTAAACAGAGACCCCGACAACCCTATTATCTGCACAAGGGCGTTCTCAGACGATCCTGAATGTGTGTCATGGTTCGGGTCAGAATATATCATAGAATTGGAAGGAGCAGGGCTCATCAGCTGTGCAAAGCATTTCCCCGGCCATGGGGATACCTCTACAGACTCCCATATCCTCATGCCTGTTATCAGCAAGTCTTATAAGGATTTGCTGAATGCGGATCTGGTTCCGTTTCAAGAGGCTATAAAGGCGGGCGTAAGCAGTATCATGATCGGACATTTGAGCATTCCGGACATTGATACGAAACCTGCCAGTTTGTCCAAAAAAATGATAACGGACATATTGAGGGAGGAGCTAGGTTTTGATGGACTCGTACTGACAGACGCCCTGATCATGAGTGCCCTGGACAATATTGATAATGTCCCGTTGCAGTGCATAGAAGCAGGTGCTGATATCTTGCTTCATCCTGCTGATCCTGATGTGACAGTCAAGGAACTTATTTCGGCAGCCGAGTCGAAGAGGGTTACCGAAGAACGGATAGAAGATGCATTTAAACGAATTATAAGGGTAAAGACCGGACTTCAGGGTGAGATTGATCATGATATTGATTATCAGAGAAATGCTGTACTCTCATCGCAGATTACCGATAGGTCTGTCAGTCTGATCAAGAGCACATCCGGAAAGCTGCTGGTTCCTGATTACAGCAAGGTTCATCTGATATTGGCAGGAGACAGTGAACTGTTTCGGTCATCTCCTTTAAGGAAATATTTTACCCATATTTCGACAATCGATGACGAAATAGAATTTGAGAACCGGTACCCTGTATTTGCAATATTTACCAGTGTCGCTGCTTGGAAAGGGAGTTCCGGAATAAGCGAGAGTAAAAAGGAAAGAATCCGGCAACTCATAAAAAAAGCCCGACGATCAATGGTCATATCCTTTGGAAGCCCTTATGTCCTGCGTCATTTCAAGGAAGCTCAGATCCTCATTGCCGCTTATGAGGCGACAGGGCAGGCTCAGGAGGCTGTCATGAAATGCCTTGAAGGACGAAAGGATTTCAGGGGTAAGATTCCTGTTAGCCTTGCCCTCTAAATTTATATGAAACTGGATACGACATCCCATCAGGGTCGGGACGATAAGCCTGCGGTCATATTTATCCACGGACTCGGGATGGACAAGGACATATGGGTAAATCCCTGCAGCTCACGCATTCTGGGAGGACTGTTCCCTTTAAAGATTTTAATCAGTAGGAATGAAGAAGAACAACAACCAGAGAATATTCAAACACTCTTTGATGACCTCAGACTCAGGGATTACAGTGTAATTACATGGAGTCAAAAAAAGCCTGCCGGTCCGATAGATTCCGCTGTTCCGGAGCTAAAAGAGATTGTGAGGACAGCACGTAAGATGACAGAGTCCGGCATCATACTTATAGGGCACAGCAGGGGAGGGCTTATCGCAAGAAAATATATGACAGAAGAAGACAGCTCTATCATGGGTTTTATCACCATCTCCACTCCTCATCATGGCAGTTCTATAGCCGGGATTGTCAAGTATTTGGCACCACTAGTCACAGTAATAGATCCCTTTTTCCCGACCGGTGAAAAGGGGTCGCTATCCTTTGCGGTAAAGAGGATATCGGAATTTCTGAAAAGCAGGTCACTGAAGGAGCTTCTTCCCGGCTCGGACTTTTTCACGTCCCTGCACGACAAGCCTTTGGATGGAGTATACTATGTCTCCCTTGGTGGCACAAACCCCACTCTTTTCAGCATCTATAACTTTTCATTTCCCGATGTATTAGAGAGGGTTATGCCCGAAAACTTTTATCCCGAAGAAATGAAAAAGAACAGGGGAGATGGTTTAGTATCTGCCGAGAGTTCAAGGATGCCCTGGTCTCATGAGCATTATAATTTTGCATTTAACCATGCGGAGATATTGTTTGATAAGGATGTGAGAAATATCCTGTGTGACATAATAGGACGCATAGCAGAAAATTTATGAATAATCTGATATCAAATAATAGGGAAGGGGCATAATTATGGAACGAGAAGTAATAGAATTCGATGTTATCTTTGCCGGCGGCGGGCCTGCCAATTTAAGCGGTGCAATTCATCTGACAAACCTCGTCCGGAAACATAATGAAGACATTGAAAACGGGAAACAGCAAGGCGAGAAAATCGATATCGAAGACAAAATTGCTGTTCTCGAAAAAGGTGCATATTTCGGCGCGCATAACATTTCCGGAGCAGTGCTCATCCCTGATGTGCTTTCGGAACTGTTGCCTGACCATAAGCAGCTTGGATGCCCCATTGACGCAGAGGTAAACAAAGAATCCATTTATTTCCTAACCACAAAGGGAAATATCAAAATTCCATTTACGCCGCAGTTTCTGAATAATCACGGCAATTATTTTCTTTCGCTTTCCAGATTTGTCGGCTGGCTTTCTCAAATTGCTGAAAAGAACAAAGTGATGATGCTTGAGGGAACGGCCGCAGTTGAAATCCTCTATGAAGGCACTAAAGTAATCGGCGTCCGGACGGACGACAAACGTCTCCAGGAAAACGGCGAATATGAGACTCCCGGGTATATTCTGAAGTCGAAGGTCGTTGTTCTGGGAGAGGGGAGCAACGGTACTTTGCGCAAAAGCATTGTTGAAAAACTGCATCTTGATAAAGGCAGGGCTCCTTCCATCTATGAACTCGGCGTAAAAGAGATATATGAGCTGAAGATTAATCCTCTCCAAAAGGGGGAATGTATCAATACACTCGGATATCCGTTCCGTAAAGGACTTTCGGGCGGCGGATTCATATATTGTATTTCCGAAAACAGGGTCGTCATTGGGCTTATCGCTCATCTCAGTTCCGAAGACCCGCAGTTCGATCCGCACAAGGAACTTCAAAAATACAAACAGCATCCGTTGATTACCAATATCATCAAGGACGGAAAACCCACGCATTATGGCGCCCGGACGCTTCCCTGCGGCGGGTATTTCTCCATACCTAAACTAACCTCCGACGGCGTTATGATAACCGGAGACTCCGCGAACCTTGTCGATTCGCAGAAGCTGAAAGGACTCCATACATCCATAAAATCGGGAATGCTTGCGGCTGAAGTTCTCTTTGAAGCGTTCAAGAGTAATGATTTCTCGGCAAACCAATTGGCAAAATATGAAGAGAAATTGAAAAACAGCTGGATATACTCTGATCTCAAAAAGAGCCGCAATTTCACTCCTGCAGTTGCCATGGGAATTCCATTCCCCGGCGGGCCGCTTCTTGGATTCCAGACTATTACCGGAGGCGCCACACCGATAGGTAATCTTAAAACAAAACCCGATTACTCGACAACCGAGGATATGAAGCATTTTTACGGCAGTAAATCACCCGAACCATTGCCGAGGGCGGATGACAGAATTATTGTAAGCAAATTAACTGATGTTTATTTCTCCGGCACTTCGCATGACGAAAAACAGAAGAGCCATATCCAGTTGAAAGATGATGCTGTATGCAAAAAATGTATTTCAGATTATAAATCGCCCTGCACAGTGTTCTGTCCTGCAAGCGTCTATGAACTGGAACAGGATAAAATAAGAGTGAACTTCAGTAATTGCCTGCACTGCAAGACCTGCGATTTGAAATGTCCTTTTCAAAATATCGTCTGGAACCTGCCGGAGGGCGGGGGCGGGCCGCGGTATAGCCTGCAGTAAGAGCAGAGCATTAGACATAAAATACTCTAACATTCAATTGTGTATTGCTTCCTGGACTCCGCCCCTTTATTGTTTGGTATAATGATGCATGGTACAACTAATAATCTTTATAATTTATTAGGAACAACTTTATTATGCCGAGTATTATTTTTTTACCTGATAATAAAAAAATATTAACCAAGGAAAATGAAACAATTCTTGAGGTTGCACAACAATCCAATATTCCCTTGACTCATGTGTGTAAGGGAAATGCGAGGTGTTCAACGTGTCGTATCCAAATAGTTGAAGGCATTGAAAATGTTTCACCTCGCACCGAATTGGAAGAAGATATAGCTGTTCAAATGGATTTTAGCTCTGACATCCGCTTGGCTTGTCAGAGTAAAATAATCGGAGATATGACCGTTCGCAGACTTCTACTCGATGATGAAGATATCGAATTGACAAATCTATTAGTCACTGATGCAAAATCAAATCTTGTTGGGGTTGAAAAGCATGTTTTGATTCTTTTTTCTGATATTCGCGGATTTACTTCTTTATCAGAAATGCTTTTACCATATGATGTAGTCCATGTACTGAACCGATATTTTCACATGATGAACAAAGTCGTTATTAAGCATGGTGGTTCTATCATCAACTATATGGGAGATAGTTTTATAGCACTCTTTGAGATAAAAGCCAAAGAACAGGATATGCTCCGTGGAGTTATGGCTTCACTCGAAATGCTTGATGTAGTACATAAACGCTTCCAGCCATATATAAAAAAATTGTTTGATAAAGATTTTAAGATTGGAATTGGACTACATTATGGTTTGGTTGTGGCTGGGACAATAGGCAGTCGTGACAATAGAAAATATTCCATATTTTTATTGCATATGTGAATCGGTAGTTATTGAAAACTAACCTCATCAAGTTGGTTTATTCCCAATTGAAAACGCCAACTAATGCAGAAAATCAGATATGCGTGTTAGATGAAAACATATGCTCTCTTTGCTACTTCCTGATTATCCGCACCTGTGATATACTCCTTAAAACAACAGGGTGCAACTGGAAATAAATAGGCAATATTTACTACCTTATAAAAAAAGAGGGAACGAATCATGAAGCCATTTACAACTATTGCTATTATCGTGTTCTCACTTATTGCCCTTATACATCTTCTCCGGCTGTTCTTTAGCTGGGAAGTTACCATAAGTGGCATGATTTTACCTATATGGATAAGTGCGCCTGGTTTTGTAATTGCATCAGGGCTTGCATTGATGCTATGGCAAGAATCTCGGAAGTAATCACAACTTCAGCTTTCATGCTTCCATTGAGGTTACACAAAAATTTAGAGTTCTTCCTCTTCTATGCATCTTTGAAACCTGATACAATTGTGCTGATAGCAATAGGAAATCAGCAATCAGTTGCTATTTTCATTGACACATGGAGAAACTTTTCTTATTTTAAACAAGCATACAAAAGAAAGAAATGCTGATCTATAAGGTTCAATGAAAATATTTATTCATAAACGATGGAAGCAAGGAAAGACAAAAGATTCAAGAAGAAACTGTTAGTGAGGATTTATTCAGGAACTAACCGCTTCGGTGGCATTACGAGTGACATTTCTAATAATGGCATGTTTATCAGAGGTGCACTCTTACCAAATGATATAGAACTTACCATTGCATTATATTTACCGGGCAACAAGATTTCTTCTCTCTTGGGAATTGTAAAAAGAAACGTCAAAATACCGGAGGCAAACTGGTTGTTTGGAACAGGGCTTGAACTCATAAAAAAAGATCATACATTCCATAACTTCTTGAAGACCCTAACATAAGATACCATCTGGTGTAATCCGCAGGTTTCTTTACTTGCTTCCGATGGCATACAACTGGAAATCAATAAGCTGAGAAACAGATGCGACGTAGAGATAGTTTTCAAATTGTAATACGCACATATCTCGTATGAAAATTTACAGGTAATTCCTTTTTATGCTCACTGGATGTAGGACAAACAACTACAGAAGAATTACATAAATACCGATAAAAAAATCAGACGGACACCGATATTTTATTTATGCATAAAGGACAATAATAATTATATCCAGTAATCAAATATTGATAAGAATGAATATGGAAGAGCTAACTTACAAAAATAAGATAAAAGAAGTGATAACAATTTTGATGGATTCCCCTTTCTATGTAGAAGTCCCCTTAGAAGAGAGGCATTTATTGATTAAAAAGATAATAGAAGAGTATCGTTTTTTAACAAAAATATAAAGATAAGAAAGTAGTGTTTAAGTGTGAAAAGAGGTGGCTGATTGAGAAATCTGATGGAATCATTTAAAAATAAATTTTTAGAAGAACTACCTGTTGAACTTAACGAAGATTATCCTACCCATATATCTGTGGGAACAATGATAGAGATCGTTTTTGAGGCTTCAAAAAAAGCAGGGATAGACAGCTACTTAGTATTAAAGCATTTCCAGTTTACTGAAGAGGAAATTAGAGACTATTTTGAAATACTCGGAAAAAGAACTGAAATCTAAACTGTAAAAGAAAGTATTGAACTTACAAAAGAGAGGGAAAATCTGAATAAAATTATAATTATTTCTATTTTTTTACTATCGATTATTGTGACAACAATTTTCTTTTCGATTTTATATGTTCTAACTGGGACAAATGTGGGAGACTGCATTATGAACTTAGTTATCGATCCGAAACTCATGCACAGAAATGCACTCTTTATTTCAGGGTTAATATCTAGCCGCTAATCCCTTGCGGATTCCTTCCTGAAAAGTTATTAATAGGACTTGCTATAATGTTGCTGATAACAAATGGTAATAGATATAATCCGTAAATGCCCTAATACTATCAAAGAGGAAAACTTATGAGGCTTAAATCTCGAAAAAATATCAACGGCAGATATCCTCTCCTGTTTGAGCATCATTGAAATGACAATTTCAGAATGGTTAGATGAAAAAGAAGCGGAAGGTGTTGATGTATCTCAAATAGTATTACCTGATGACCTCTCTTTTGACGAAGACCCCGACGAGACTATTTTTTTTAAAGAAATTAAACCTTGCGGCTTTCTCTGCCAGGGCAATCATCCATTTTCCACTGTCGAGCGTTTTGGACACTGGTATCTTTGTCGTGGTCAGGACAAAAAAGCTGGCATTCATTCTTCAGGAATGGAGTGGAGATTATTTACAAAAGATAAAGACCTCGCTATCAAAACAGCAAAATCCCACATAGAATAATCCATTCTCTGTGGCATGGTGTAGATGCAATGTTCCTTCCTGAAGTCCGTAACCTCAACCTTTTTCTGAGAATAAAATATTTCAAGTTAAAATTAATACAACTGAATAGGGATAAAACCCTCTGTTAAAGGAAAAAATGCCAGATATCGGACATATCTTCTATTCCGTAAACCTAAATAAATCAATAAGTTATATTTTGGAATTTTACATAATTACCGTCACCAAGCTACCCGACTACAAAATTGAGAACTAAGGTAAGACGACTCCCTGTTGACAAATAGATTATTTCTTGATATAAGATAATCAAGCATCCGCTAAGGGGGAAAGCATGGAATCAGGGAAAAGAAGGTATTCAAGGTCCGATTTCTCCCAAATAATTGCGTATTCTCTCCATCCTCATATTGATAATAAAGTTTCTACGGGATTGCTCCACGATTTCAGTTATTCCGGATTTTGTATAATAACGCAGCATCCTCTTCAAGAGGGTCAAGAGATATTGATAAAGAGCGGCCTGATCGATTCAATAACTGCTTTAGTTCGCTGGTGCGGCGATACGGGTAATTCTACATATAAAGTTGGATTAGAGTTTAAGAGATAAAAAACGATTTTCATCTGTAGGTACTAAGCACATTTTTATTGCTTCCTGAAACACTCAAAAGTTAAATTTGGAATAAAGGGGTCAGGTATCAACAGCCTGTTGAAAAAGTCTTTTTTCTGTCATTGCGAGCGAAGCGCGGCAATCTCGCCTTTAATAAAATCAATGGGTTAGAGATTGCTTCGTCGCAGAAACTGCTCCTCGCAATGACATGCGACGGGTTTTTCAACAGCCTGTCAACAATTGACATTATTCATAATCTGACCTCTTACTCTATATTCCACCTCGATTTATAATCTTTTCCTAAAAAAACAACTAAGGGAAGGGCTTCTTTTATATTGGAATAAATGAACCATACGGAGTGTAGTCAGTATCCTTAATTACATCAAATGTCTAATATTGAGACCTGACCCCTTATTCTACAAAATCAACGGTAAGTATATGTCTGATGATCTGTCAGCCTGAAGCTGATCGGCACTATAATCTCACCTTTGACGAATGGTAACGGAGCTGCGTTCTTCACTATTTTTATGGCTGCTGAATCAAGGATTGTATGCCCTGAGCTTTTTGCGATTTTAATAGTCTGAGGATGCCCTTTATTGTCAATCGTAAACCCTGTTATTACAGTCCCTTCTATCTTTCTCTTCCTGGCAAGGAGAGGGTAAATCTTTGCTTTCTCAATAGCATTTCTGATAATGGCGAAAAGGTCTTTTGTGTCTTGATCTACAGTATTTCCATCATTTTCTTTATTCGCCTGTAAAGTAGTTCTTTCTCCTGATATCCCAGGATGCTGATTTAATGAGACAGTCAGGGCACTTTTATCAGTACTATTTTCAGATACATTCTCCTTTTCTCTATCTTCATGGTTACTTATCAAATCTCTCGCATTATTGAGAATTGGTTCCTGCGCAACGCTCTCTTTGTTGTTTGTTTTTTCCTTTCTTCTTGGTGGCAGCTGATGCGCGGACGAAGGAGCATTCGTAATGCCCGTCATTTCCTTAAATAAGGAAACTACCATATAGGTTGCAGGGACACAATATGCTGTGTCCCTGATCCTGCACCCAACAAAGAGAACAGAGGCGATAACCATTGTGTGGATTATGATAGAGATAAATATGTTTTGTCTGATTCCCATTAGAAACTAAAACTTATCCCTCCGAATAATTGCACCGGTGGCATAGGATAACCTGTTAATGTCTGAAAATCTCTATCCAGAATATTTTTCCCTATAATGAAAATCTCAGCTGAACCTTTAGATAGCTTTACCTTTTGGCTGAGTTTTCCATCAAGCAGGAAGTAGCAACGAGGGTCTCCTGCCCGAACAGCATAATTTGTTACATAACTCCACTCTATGGCAACAGTTGTATCTTTTGCCGGATACAGAGATGCGGTTCCCTTTATTTGATGTCGTGTGCTGAATCTTATCTTCTGCCCTGTTGTTCTGTCTTCAGGGTCCAGGAATGTATAACTTAATCCTATGTCTATTATGTTGATATGGAGTTGCCCTTCTGTTTCAAATCCTCTTATCCTTGCTCTCGATACATTTACCGGGGACCATCTTCCCGAACTGGTCTCCTGCCATTGAATAAGGTCCTCAGATCTTTTTTCGAATGCAACAAGCCTGACATTTCCTGTATTGCCAAAAAATTTCTGGATGCTGCATTCATATTCGGTTGATTGTTCGGGTTTGAGATCAGGATTGCCTACAGCCCAGCCTGTATCAGGCCAGTAAAGGGCATTCATAGCAGGGACACGGAATCCCTTGCCGGCGGAAAAAGAGATGTTTGTATGATTTGACAATTTTATCAGGAAAGATGCCTTGGGACTGATTCTGTTCTTAGCATCAATATCGTCATATCTTGCACCAAGTGTTAAAAATAGTTTTTCAACTATCGATGTTTCATTCTGCAGGAATATGCCTTTTCTTGTCCTACTGTGTTTGCCAATCGAATTATCAGTATTTATGTTGTCAATGCTATCAATGTCTTCTTCCAAAAGTTCAATCCCGCCTGTAAGTAAATTTGATGATCCTATTGATATGCTGTGCTGTAAATCAAGCCCATTAACATAGTTTTTATGGGTGTTGTCTTCACTGCCAGGATTGATATAGTGGATCCTTGAATTATGGCTGTAGAGCTTTAACATTGTGTCTTTTATTTTTACAGTTATGCCGGCTAAGAGTGTTTCATCTGTTTGATCAGCAAAAGGGGTAAGCCATGTTATTGAGCCGGGAGAACCAGCATCTTTATGGTTATAGTCAACAGTTATATCCGCTCGTATTTCTTTCGATACATCAAAGGTGAGTTTGGTGTTCAGTGCATCGATATTGTAATCTGAATTAGACCTGAACCCTGCTGAGTTTTCCTCGGACAAAGAGAGATAATAACCCATCTTCCTGATTTTACCGGAGGTACTGAAACTGATATCCCTCGTGACAAATCTGCCGTAGGATGCAGTAAGATTTGTCAGAGGTTCATCGGGGATTGTTGTGATGATATTTATAACACCACCCATTGCATCAGCACCGTACAATGCAGATGAGGCACCCCTGAGTATTTCGATCCTCTCAATATATTCAAGAGGTATGGAAAGCGTATTGAAGTCTACCTGTCCATCACCTGGCTTGTTAATCCGTTTGCCGTCAATCAGGACAAGCACCTGCTCTGAAGTAGAACCCCTTAAGCTCACAGAAGCGGATGAAGCAAGATTGCCATATTCGAACAGGTTGAGCCCCGGGACATTTCTTATAACTTCTGAAATGTTACTGTAACTTCCGGATTCTATCTCTTTTTTTGTTATTACAGTCACATCCTGTGCGACATCTTCAACTGATTCTTCTATCTTTGTTGCAGTGACGATAACTTCTTCAAGATTTGTCCTTTCTTCTGCCCACACTGATGAAATCATCAGAAATGGTAAAAGTATTAAACATAATATATTCATAAAATAGTTTCTCCTTGAGTGCAATTTTTGATAAAAGGCCTACAACTTACTCCTCATTCCTTTTGTATACTATGATGTATCTAATCTCATGATTACCTCCTCTTCCCTCGAAGGGTCCAGTTTTGAGGTATTTAGGGTCTCCTGACTCAGGGCATCCTACTCGCCTGCCTTCCCAGCGGTTTCTACACCACCAGTGGATTTAAAACAGCTCAAGGTTTAAAGTTAGAAGTTTATTTTCTTTACTCCTAACTTTTTACTGTTCACCAATCACTGTTCTTCTTGACTTTCGTTCCCTTTACAGTTGCGGGGCAGTTCCCGGTTTTCACGGAATTCCCCTCAAATACCTTCTTATACTGTCAATGGCAGATTCAATGTTTTATTCCTTCTCCAAGCTATTCAACATCCCATTAATGAGTTTAACAACTGGATATCTATCCCAGAATTCAACAATATTTAATGCACCATAATCCTGTTCAATCCTGAAGATGTTTTCCAATGGTATCCCGAGCCAATGGGAGAGGATTATCCTATTTACACCTCCATGGGCAACTATAGCAACATGTTTGCCGTTGTGATTTTGAACAATTTCATCGAGGGCTTTCATTACGCGGCTTTTTACCTCTAAAGTGCTTTCTCCTCCCATGGGGCTGAATTTGAGAGGATTTCCTGCCCATGCATCAAATTTCTCAGGATACTTCTCCTTTATCTCATCAAAAGACATACCTTCCCAAATCCCGAAATTGCGTTCTCTTAAAGAGGGAACTATTATGGGATTAATAGAATGAGGCTCTGCAATAAGCTCAGCGCTCTTTATTGCCCTTTTTAAATCAGAGCAATAGACAGCATCAAGTAATCCCCCCTTGCCCCCCTTTAGTAAAGGGGGGGAGGGGGGATTTGAGCAATTTTTAATTTCTTTAACTATGTATGCTGAAAGCTGTTCCATCTGTCTAATACCATTTTCAGACAGTGGCACATCAGTCGTGCCTTTATACCGCCTTTTCTCGGCACCTTCTGTTTCACCATGTCTTATTAAATAGAGAATCGTGACCATACAATCACCAATAATAAAAAGATTACCTCTGTAATTTCGCTGATCGCACCAAGTGTATCTCCTGTAAGACCACCAAATTTTTTGTGAAAAAAATGTATCCATGCACGACATAAGAAATACATCGTTACCAGGAGAACAGCATAAAATATATACTGGCTGCTGGGTATGTAAGCACTGAAGAATAATTGCGGCAATGGCAATAAAAGAAGAAGTATCATAGTGGAAATAACGATTTCCTTAAGTCCTATTTTGTTTATGAAGATACATCCAAGACCATCTTCTCTTGCCGGCTTGCCATAAAACATGGATATAACCATTGTCCATTTTGAGATTACCGGAAGGAGCAAAAGAGAAGAATAGTATGTGAAACTTAAAAAATGAGTCAAGTTGTTTAAAGACAGGTATTTTAACCCCAAAGAAAATACTATCGCTGTTACACCTATGGGGCCTGTCGCAGCATCCTTTAATATAGAGAGCCTTTTTTGTTTATCAGCATTCAAAGTACCTTCTGATTTCGCTGCTATCGCATCAAAAGTATCAGCAAGTCCGTCGAGATGAAACCCCCCGTTGGATAAGACATACACAAGCAGTATTAGCCCGGTAACAAGGTCAGGATGAAAGACTCTGCCAGCCAAATAATCCGTTGTTATCAGAATAATGCCCTGAATAAGGCCGACTAAGACGAAGACTGATGAGCTTTTTGCAATATCAGCCTCGGTAACAATCATATTCGTTCTGACAGGGATTATAGTGAGCAGCTGTAATGCGATTAGTAATCTTTTCATGAAAAATTTATTTTTGAGCTTTTTCTGAAACCCCTGCTTCGCCAAAGGTAGCCATCTCTTTATATATCTTCAGTCCCGCCTCGATGATAAGCATTGCAAGTGCGGCACCTGTGCCTTCCCCGAGTCTCAGGTTGAGATCGAGAACAGGCTTTAAACCGATTTTATCAAGCATCGCTTTATGCCCTATCTCAACGGAGTTATGTGCTGCAAACATATAGTCCTTTGTATTTGGTTCAAGACAATACGCGATTAATGCGCCTGCAGTTGAAATAAAACCATCAATAACAACAGGAACGCTATGTGATGCTGCACCTATAATCAAGCCGGCGATACCCCCAATCTCGGCACCTCCGACTTTTGAAAGAACATCGATCGGGTCTGATGGGTCAGGTTTGTTTATAGAAATTGCATCCTCGATTACCTTAATCTTTTTCCTTAATGCCTTATCACCTATTCCGGTTCCTCTGCCTGTTACCTCGGATACGGATTTCCCGGTAAGAACTGCTGCTATTGCAGATGACGGAGTTGTATTTGCAATACCCATCTCACCTGCACCAAAAATTTTATAGCCTTTCAAGATATAGTCTTCTGCAAGATTTATCCCGACCTCTATACATCTTATTGCTTCCTCTTGCGTCATGGCAGGCCCATGTCGCATATTCTTTGTCCCCCTTATCACCTTTCTTGACACAAATAATCCCCCCATCCCCGCTTTATTAAAGGGTGGAGAGGAGGGATTAAAATCAAAATCCACCCCTATATCAATGACAACAACATCAGCATTTGCATGGCGAGCAAGCACGTTTATCCCTGCTCCTCCTCTGAGGAAATTAAAGACCATCTGTCTTGTTACTTCCTTTGGGAAGGCTGAAACACCTTCATCTGCAATGCCGTGGTCTCCTGCAAAAGTAAAGATGACCTTTTTATCGAGCTCGGGCATGGTCTCCCCGGTGATTGTTACGAGCTTCCTGGCAAACTCCTCGAGCCTTCCAAGACTTCCGGGAGGTTTGGTGAGGCTGTCAAGACGGCTTTGAGCTGCTTCGTAGAGTTCCTGCTTATCCGGTTTAATATGTGAGATAATGTGCTTAATGCTCATGGTACGTTATTCTCCTTAACCTTTTACCTTCAAGGGTATCCCGCTTATTAAGAGGTATACTTCATGTGCAATCTCTGCAACCCTTTGATTTAAAAACCCGGCTATATCCCTGAATCTTCTTGCCATATCATTTTCCGGGACGATTCCCATTCCGACTTCGTTTGAGACAATATAAAGGGAACAGAACCCAGAGCCCAGACCACAGACGGGAGATTTTTTAAAACGACTTAGGGAATCTAAAAATCCTTCGATTTCCATTTCAATTGTCTGTATTCTGTATCCTGTATTCTGTGTTCTAATCATGATATTTGATAACCACAATGTCAGACAATCAATGACAATTGCAGTATATTTACCTTCTATTTCCTTAATAATCTCTGCAATCCTTAATGGCTCTTCATATGTATCCCAATCTTTTCCTCTCTGTTTTTTGTGTTTTTCGATTCTCTCTCTCATTTCTTCATCAAGCGCCTCTGCTGTTGCTATATATGCCTTATTACCTGAAATCTTAGTCGCGTTACTAAGTGCATATGTACTTTTCCCGCTTCTTGCACCGCCAGTAATAAAGATTATCTTTTTATGCATGTACCACCCTGAAACCTTTTATATCCAGAAACCAATAGCCGTTTCTGCTTATGACTTCTTTTTCGATTATCTCGATCCTTCCCCTGAACAAGGGGCCTGCAACAACGAAGGTGTGATATTCTCCATTCTCACCGCATATATCTACTTCAGGTTTTGTCTTCAGATATTCCACAAAATCTCTGTTTACTGTTTTTCCTATCCATTCCTTGTCAACAGACCTTTCCTGCGCGCTTATAACAACTGCCTGAAAACCTTTCTGGATAAAATCCTGAATCAATTCTTCTGTATTTCTTTCCCACAGAGGTTCGATTGCCTCAATCTTGAGATCATTACAGACTCTTTCAACCCATTGTTTGTGTTCTTCAAGATATATATCACCAAAGACCATGCCTTTTATTACATTTGATAATCCCCCCTTCCCCCCTTTACTAAAGGGGGGTGAGGGGGGATTATTTTCATTATGTACAAGACTTCTTACGGCATCTTTGAATTCACTTTCATAGTTGTCCGGTGTTGTCTCTTTTTGATAGAGAGGAATTCCAGCAAGCTCTGATTGTATTTTTATTAATCCGCTCTCAATCCCATGAAAACTTACTCTCTTATATTCTTTTGATATAAAATTAATAAGGTATGTGATCTTATATCCTGCCTTTAATGCCTTATAACAAGCAAAGCAACTATCCTTGCCTCCACTCCATGATGCAATATACACAGTCCCTCCTTATTGGTAAACCCTCTGCCTTTCTTCAGATCACCTTCATTTTAAACAATCGGCTATCTCCTCAATCCCTTCGATAACCCTTGGACCGAGCCTGTAGAGACTATCGCTTACATAAAAGACTTTATTGTTTTTTACAGCAGGGACACTTTTTAATCTCTTAAGAAGTGTTGCTGAAACCTCCTGCATATTTGCGTGCCCCTTACCAATAATTATTACATCAGGTGATTGATGAATAATCTCTTCAATAGAGTATTTGGGATATGAGGTCTTTGCTTTCGATGCTATGTTTTTATTGCCGAGAAGAGTAATTGCATCGTCCATGACGGTACCGGGTCCTGCAACTATCAACGGCTCAGGCCAGATGATGAAGAGGATCTTTTTTCTCTGAGAATTGATAATGCTTGTCCCTTGTCTCTTGGTTTTTAATCTATTAATTGCAGTTTCTATCTGGCCGGCGAAGGAATTTGCATTATCTTTTACATCAAGTGCTAAACCCATTTCTCTTATAGCCTGGGATAACTCTGAAAGTCTGTGCGCTTTAAATACATATGTCCTTATTTTAAGTGAGTGCAACCTTTCTTCAAACTCTTTTGGATTGCCGTCAGTAGTCATAACTACAATATCTGGTTTTAACGAGACGACTCCCTCCAACGAAGGATTGGACATGCCGCCGATTTTTTGTTTCTTTTTTGCCTCTTCGGGGTAATCACAGAAATTTGTGACACCGACAACCTTGTCACCGAGACCTGATGCAAAGAGTATTTCTGTAATACTTGGCGCGAGGGAGATAATTCGCTTTGGTGGCTCAGCATAAACAGAAGTATGAAATGTGGAATGATAAGTGAATAGTAAAATAAAACAGAAGAGAATTATTGATCTCATTCTTTTCCTCCCTCGAGAAATTTTAGTTTTGATTCAGAGTATTGTTTTTAAACTCTGAACTTTTAACTTTGAACTCTTTTGGTCTGGACAGGTCTTCCGGCTCAGGGCGTTTACGAATTCATTAACCTACTCGCCTGCCTTCCCATCCCGATATATCGGGACAGTGGCGTATCCCAGGCTTTCGTTCCCTTCACGGCTGCGGGGCAGCGGGAGAATCACCTTGATCGGCTCACTCCTCTTCCCTGACTTCCAGCCAGTGGATTTTGCTATATGCTAAGTCTTAAATAGATTTCCTCTTTTCCTGAAACTAGATTGGCATGTTATATCATATTTCGCTTATTGGTTTCAATGTTCAACTATTGAGGCATACAAAATTATTTTTTAGGCGTGAACAGAATGCAAGATCCATCTCTGAGCCGGTGATGCTGAAACAGCACGCGGAAATATCGTGAATGCAACGCAATCGTTTTCAACAAAAGTTATAGTTTGAATACAAAATCAGTCCGGGATCAGCGATTGATCTTTCAGTGACTTTACCATCTGGTCAAATTTAGAGCGATGGGATCTGCCAAGAGCAACTGTTGCGTCATAGGGCTCCATTTGTCCGTTGATATCAACAACAGACAGAAATTTGTCGAAAAGATCTTCAAATATTTTTCTCTTATCCTTATCAAGATAAAAATCCTCATAGGCATTAAAAATCTTCATAGCCATGTCTTCAATCTCGCCCATTTTCTCTCCTTACCACAAATTATAAAAAAAAGTTTAAACATTATAACAGAATTTCACGGGTTTAACTTGCTATTTTCGTAATTTTACAGGCTGTCCGACAATTGTTATCCTGAACTTGTTTCAGGATCTATCGTAAATATACAGATTGAAAATACAGGATTCTGGAATGAATTCAGAATGACGGTGCCGATACCTGTTGAATTGTCGGACAACCTGCTTGCTGCCGATACTTCCATAATTAGGTACATGGACTGCCGAATTGTGTAGATTGTTACACATTCTGACATTCCTGCGAAAAAATTATGCTTTAATATCAAGCACTTGCTAATTGAAGATTCTGGCATGAAATATGCTCTTTATATAATAAATATAGAAAAAATTATAATAGTAAAAAGAGAAGCAAAAAAGGAGGTGTTGAAATGAAACAGGCTGACCTCGATACCATAAGTGAAATAGTGGCAAGATACGGATTTATTGAATGGTCACTCGTCGGATTTACGCCGACAGGTAATTATCAGATTTTTTCATATTTCACTGATCCATCAGTCATGCCGGTTTTTAAGATTGTTCTCATTTCAATGCTGAAAACGGTTGAGGAATATCTCGAAAAGAACCATATCTCTTATGAAAAAACTATTTATCATGTAGGGAAGTGTTGATAAAATGTTCGATTTCTTTTCAAATATCGTAGCGTTGATTATGAACCCCATAAGTCTGATGGTCTTTCTGATCGTAATGAGATATCTTGTAAAGAAAATGAGAAAAAGGGATAACAGCCAATGGTGGGCAAGCCATCAGGGAAGAGGAGTGTGACCAAATGGCCGATTTCCATGAAGATACTATTTTTTGCAGAAATTCAGGACTGAAAGGGATAACAGTACGCAAATGGTATTGCGAAAAGAGACACATATGCATAAAAACTTTTACAATGAGGAAAACTTACTTCTGATTTCCGGTCAGTTTATTTATTATTGTATTTTCGTATTCAGGAAAATCTTCAAAGTTGAGGGGTTTTTTCCGGGTTAGATTCAATTTTAAAAGCTTGAAATTCAATTCCCTGATCTTCTTTAGCCTTTCCTTGTCATCGTCGATCGTATTCATCAATGAGCACATATTGATGAGTTCATTCCTCATCTCTAATTCAGGGGGTATGCAGCCTGCATTTTTCAGGAACCTGTAAGCCATCCTCAGGTCTTCAGGGATCCAGGTATCATCCTCAAAAACGATCGGCTTTCCTTTTCCCTCCAGATCATCAAATTCGCCATTTTGGATGGCTTCAAGGATCCGTCTTTCAGCTATTCTGGAGAAAGAATCCATTAATTCATTACCTGATTAAGAGCATCCTGTCAAGTGCCTTTTTTGCCGGGATTCTTATTTCCTCAGGCACTTTAATAATGTAATTGTTTTCCTTCAGAGCCCTGAAAACACTGTTGAGCGTCGTCTTTTTCATATTCGGACAGATCATGTCTTTTCTCAGCGGATAAAATATCTTATCAGGATTTTCTTTCTTCAATCTATAGAGAAGCCCTAGCTCTGTACCGACTATGAATTCTTTCCCGGAAGATACCTTGGCAAATCTCAGCATGCCCGACGTACTGGTCACATGGTCCGCCAGCTCAAGAACATCGAGTCTGCATTCAGGATGTGCCATAAGAAGGGCCTTTGGATGCTCTTTCCTGGCTTTTTCCACATCCTCAGGTTTTACCCTTTCGTGCACATGGCAGAAGCCATCCCATGAGATGACCTTTTTTTTCGTATTTTTCTGAGCCCACATCGAAAGGTTTCTGTCAGGTACGGATATCACCGTCTCATCGGGCAGGGACTCGATGACTTTCACGATGTTCGCTGATGTACAGCATATATAGCTTTCTGCCTTCACATCAGCAGTCGTATTCACATATGCGACTACGGGAACATCGGGATATTGAGCCTTTATGTCCCGTAAGGTGAATGATGTTGGATATATGTACGGTGGAGGGTTCTTAAAGCCGGGAAAGCTCTTTCTTTCCCATCTTGGAGTGTCGACATGTATCATATCCGCCATAGGGCATCCCGCATCGATTTCGGTAAGGAGGACGGTTTTGTCAGGGCAAAGGATCGATGCACTCTCCGCCATGAAATTGACACCTGCAAAGACAATGACATCGCAATCGATCGTCGATGCAGTCCTTGAAAGCTCGAGTGAGTCACCGGTAAAATCGGCAATCTCCTGAACCTCATCCCTCTGGTAATTATGGGCCAGGATGATTGCATGTCTCTTGCTCTTTAATTCAAGAATCTCTTCCCGAACAAGGGCTTCTTCAGAAGTCATTTAGAACCTGACAGGCTTATTCGAAACAAAAGAAGAATTCGTGAAAAGGACGGTGCCGTCTTCCATGACGATTTTGTAAATGCGTTCGGGGTTTTTCTCCTTGTCACCACTACCTGCTGAAGGGTAGGACATCTTGCCGTTATAAAGGGAGAGTACTTTATTTACATACTGCCGGGTTTCGGTTATTGGCGGCACATATCCGAATTTTTCGACGGTTTTCGGGCCTGCATTATATGCAGCAAGGGCGAGAGTAAGATCTCCGTTGAAGCGCTCGATGAGATATCTCAGATATCTCGTGCCTCCCTCGATATTTTCTTCGGGATCGAACGGGTTGTGCACATCCATGTCAACTGCTGTGGCAGGCATGAGCTGCATGAGTCCTATTGCGCCTTTATTTGAGATCGCCCTGCTGTTCCAGTTCGATTCCGTCTTTATTACAGCCTTTATGAGTGATGGGTCTATATCGTAAACAGAAGCCTTTTCATGGACGATGCTGTGATAGTCGGATGTGCCTTTTGAATGCTGCCTGGGAACCTGTTTCTGTTCCTGGGATGAGGCGGTTTTATCCTTTTGTATCCTGTCGGATTTTTTGCCGAAAGGAGTATCCGTGTAGCAGAGTACACCATTTTCATCCGTATACTTGTATATGTCCGCATAGACAGGGGTAATAAAAACAAAAATCCCCAACAGCAATAATGATATGTATTTCATATTAAAATCTTATCATTAAAGGGTTTATCTGTCAATATGGTAAATGCTGTGCAACTCATGTTGATCACTTGCCCTAACCATCTTAGACTGTTTCCCTGTTAAGAAGATCTTTCCTGTGTTTCTGCCTCAACTTGTCCAGCTCCTTCTGCCCGTATTTTTTTATAAAAAGGAACTTTACTCCGGACCGGATTATTTCCGGTCTCATCTTATCCTCGTCATAGGCCATCCTGTCCAGCATCTCGAGGGTAAAGGCATCAACCCTCATCGTAAAGGATGTAGCATATCTGAACTCCTTTTTCTTTCTCGGCTTCCTTTTGCTCTTCTTATCTTCCATAAGTATATATAAATGTCTTACTATTTAAACAAATTATTACTTTCTATATAAATATTTATCAAAAAAAGCAGCCCTTGTCAAGAGATTTTTGTGTAAGATCATTTTCAGTCATCAAAAATTCAAAAGGTTGAGGGCCTTGCAAAAGTCTGAAAAAAACGCTTCTGTCATTCTGAGCTTGTCGAAGAATGACGGTAAATCAGACAGTTATAGCACCCTTCGGCATGCTCAGGGTGACAATTTAGGACTTTTGCAAGACCCTCGGTTGTTAAACATTGAATGCATATCCTGATCCTGTCCTCCTATCTGTTCGGATGGATTTACTAAGAAGTTCATAAGTAAAGCTACATTGAATGTCATTCCTCCGTCCGTTACGGACGGATCGGGAATCTTTCTGAAACAACCCCCTTCACCCCTTTTTGTTAAGAGTACCCACCCCTACACCCCTCCCAAGAGGGGATGCAGAAGGATTGCGGATCCCGAATGCTTTCGGACAATGACAGAAAGTGTTAAGAATGTCGCCTTGCTAATGACCTCCTTAGTATGTCTCTCACGGAGGTCTTTAAATGCAATACTTTCTTTCAGAAATATGCAGTAGAATGTCCTTCCCGTTATGTGCAGCTCCACATAATGGAATTTATGTGTGTTTTGTCGCAGTCGGAGCCCAAAATAAACTGCTAATTCGCAGTCGATTCAGCCGCCTTTCGCAACACAGATACCGAATGTTCCAATTGTAAATGCTCGTCTGCATCCAGTTCTGGTTCAAGCACGTGCGTTGCACCATCCACACTGACAATCGTGGGTAACGACAATGCAACATTCTCCAGCCCAAGCGCCCCGGTTTGCAACCGTGAAATTGTTACTATGCGCCGCTCTCCGCGCAACATCCATCGCAATAAAGCGGCTGTGACAAGACCGATGGCATGATTGGTCGAGCCTTTACGACGAATAATCTCATAAGCAGCGGTACGAACTTCCTGCGCGATGATACCTTCACGCTCCTGCTGCCATCCCGGCCACTGGCGCAAAGGAATACCGCCAAGCGCTGCGCTGGACCAGAGTACTACCTCAGAATCCCCATGCTCTCCTATGACCTGTGCGTGGATGGACCGCAAATCTACGTGCAGTTCCCGCCCCAATACCTGGCGCAGCCGGGCGGTATCTAACATAGTCCCCGTGCCTATAACCCGTTCCGGGGCGAGGCTGGATTCCCTGGTGAAAACATACGTGAGCACGTCTACCGGGTTCGTAACTACCACAACCAAACCCTTGTAGCTCCGCATCTTATGTGCGAGATCACGCAGGATGCCCGCATTATCCCGCAACAGTTCCAGGCGGGACTGACCGGGTCTTCCCCCTTTACCTGCTGCTATGACCACTGCATCGGTCTCATGCATCTCTTCAACCTTACTGCTTCGTACCTCTGCTGCCGGATAGAAGGAAGAGCCATGAGCAAGGTCCATGGCCTCTCCTTCTGCAAGCTCCTCTCGTATATCATAGAGGAGGAGCTCATTAGCAAAACCGGCATGGAGTGTAGACATTGCAACACTGGAGCCGACCCAGCCCATGCCGATGATCCCGATGGAAATACGTTTCACCATGTCTCCTTTTTATTCCAAGACGAATGAGTGCCTAACATGTATTATTATGCTGACTCAGAAATTGATACGTATGTACCGCTCTTCGAATCACAAATCTTTGTTTCATGCCTGTAACTTAAGGCCTTCGCCCTGAGCTCATTATCTTGCCGCTAAAATCTGTTAGTGTATGGGAAACACTTCAGTCGATATCGATATCACCCTCTACGAGAAGCTTACGGTCGAGAATTTTGACACCGATGATGACTGCATCTTCACCGCCGGCATTAATACAATTGCACTCAAGACGCTCAATCAGATTCTTGATATCAGCTTTATCGCCTACCTTCATATCAACCAAGAGTTGCAAAGTTGCAGATATGCGCTTCGTCATTGTTCACACCTTTCCTCTTTACGTTTGTTATCCCGTTCATCCTTTACATTGCTACTTTTTTTCTATCCGCACATCAACGTTCGTTCCATGGATCGTCACATCAAACACTGGAGAGAGCTTACTCAAGGCTTTTAACTTCTCGATATTTTTTTCATCAGTTTTGATCCTGAAGTTTACCTTGATGTTTTGATATCTTCTTCTGACTTCATCGGTTAATCCTAGAAATCCTTTCAGATCAATATCTCCTTCGAGATCAGATTCCAATTCGTCTATTTTGATCCCACGTATAGCTCCATGATATACAAGTGTTGTTGTAAGACAAGCTGCCAATGCATTGAGTATGATGAATACCACCGAAAGAATCGAAGAGAGGATGACCTGTCTGGATCACCATCGATTTGACATGTGTCCACTGGCGGTAGCCCTCGGGATAGCTCACCTGTTTTCCCGTCCGTCCGGCAGAGAATGTCGGGGCAAGGAATACGGACACTGCCAGAATAAACATCGCTGTTGTGAGAGAATATTTCTTCATAATTCATCTCCCTTATGGTCATTCAACTTTTATTTCCGTGCTGTTTTCCCAGAGCCCGTGAATGTTACATAGACTGAGCGCATAGACTGTTCCCGGTTGATTCAACTTTGCTGTTATGGTGGCACTGTGATGGGTATATGCCGGGCCCTTGTCCGCTCCTTCAACCGCTTCTCCATGTGCTGTGAATTCACAGTTTGCCAGGTGATAGGTGAATTTCCCTTCTCGCGGCTGGAAGAAGACCTGAATCCAGCGTATATGGTGATCCGTGGTGTTCGGGTGAGCAACTTCCTTACCGATGGTAACCTTGATATCGAACAGTTCGCCGCTTTTGACTGACGCACGACATTCGATTAAGGGAACGTGTTTCTCCGTTTTCCAGTCTGCTGATTGAAATATATCACCAAATTTTTTCATTTGTATCCTTTCTTATTTATGGTTATATTTTTGGGATCTTCCCGCGATGCAAGATGAGCCTGCCTTTTTTGAGAGGCCATCCATTATATAAACTGCTATTTTGTAAGTGTCCCCCTGGTCTTACAAGCCAAAAAGTATACACCCTTCAGTAACCTACTCCAGTAAATGAGATATTACCCTTACCCTGCGGCAAGGCTAAGCAGTTCTTCTGAAGACGCTACACGCTTCTTTCAGCTCTCACGGTATTTCTAGTTGCGCCAGTTTTCGCAGTCCGTTTCCTAAGCACAGCTGTTTTTGCTGCTTCCTCCTGCTTCTTGCTGTTCTGGGCCAGAACGATTCTCTCAGCTTCAAGCCAGTTGTCTATGTCGTAGCCGTTCATTCGCCCGCCCTTTTCATAAATTGCATACGCTATCCGCGCAATTTCATCGTTCATGTTCATGTTTCCTCCTATCCATTATTCAGTTGGTATTTTATTGCATGATGCATGTCTGCTCATTTCTCTCCGGTGCATCCAGTGTATAAACCAGAACGATCGCGGAGTCAAAAAGTGCTATAGACGTGCTCCGCTCATACGCTCTTCCCTGGCCTGACCGTACTGATACACAGCGCCCTTGATATGGTCGAGCGTCCTGAGCATGGAATGATGTTTCGCCTCATCTTCCATGAGTGCCTCAACGACAAAATCCACAAAGTAATTTTTACTCTCCACAACTGCACATGCATTTGCCAGAGCCATCGACTT
>Ga0299915_10000255_pt1 | contig 41868 bp, 38 predicted proteins | sample RVTome_13_FD_200263 | JGI IMG/M metagenome (GOLD analysis project Ga0299915, IMG submission 200263) | Soil microbial communities from uranium-contaminated site in the Upper Colorado River Basin, Wyoming, United States - RVT92D227 (version 2) ...
CAAGTCTCTTACGCAAGTCTGAGGCTCGACCAATCATGTCCAGCACTTTGATGCCCGTAGCTACAATTGACGGCGACACAGTATTGGAAAAGAGATATGGCCGCGAGCGCTGTCTCAGAAGCTCAATTATCTCCTTCCGGCCACTCGTGAATCCTCCAGTAGCACCACCAAGGGCTTTGCCGAGCGTGCTGGTAATGACGTCAACTCTCTCTTCCACTCCCCAATACTCGGGAGTGCCCCGCCCGCCCGGGCCAAAGAACCCGGTGGCGTGGGAATCGTCAACCATGACCAGGGCCGTGTATCTCTCAGCAAGATCGCAGATTTCCTTCAGTCTGGCCACATCGCCGTCCATACTGAAGACCCCATCGGTGGCAATCATCCTGAAACGTCTATCTTGAGTCTCCTTAAGGTGCTTCTCCAAGTCTGCCGTATCTGAATGCTTCATAACGCGATTCTCCGGAAACTCGATTGCTCCTGAACTGAGTTTTTTCTTGTGTACCATTCCCCAGAGCCGCACGCCATCAATTATGGTGGCGTGGTTTAGCTGATCACTTATCACTACGTCCTCAGGGCCAAGTAGAACCTCGAACAAACCTTCGTTGGCGGCAGCACAAGAAGAATAGAGGATCGTGTCCTCGGTCCTCAGAAACTGGGAGATCCTTCTTTCCAGCTCCTTGTGAATGTCCTGGGTGCCGCAGATGAAGCGAACCGAGGACAGACCGTGACCTCTCTCATCAAGGGCTTTCTTGGCCACAGCAATCAACTGTGGGTCATCCGCCAGGCCCAGGTAGTTGTTAGCACAGAGATTGAGAACCTCCCCTTCCTTCACTTTGATTCTTGACCCCTGAGGCGAACAGATGACTCTTTCTTCTTTATAGAGGCCGCTCTCTCTGATAGACTTGAGCTGGCCCTGTAGATATTCCTTCACTTCTTTCGAATACATACTCGCCTCCCTTGCTAGGGAATCAAAATGACCTTTCCTGAAACCTTCGGCTCTTCAGTCATCAAATCGAATCCCTTCTCGAACTCCTGCAAACGCATCTTGTGGGTGATAACCGGGGACACGTCCAGTCTGCCAGACTCCAACAACCGCCGCACTTCCTCCCACGTCCGCCAGATCAACCGCCCTGATATGGGAAGGATCTTCTTGCCACTCCTAACATATTGACCGTAGTTGTCTATTAGGAATGGCTCCCCGTGAATGCCGAAAGCCGACATCCTGCCCCCAATCCTGGTCCACCTCAGAGCAAGCTTCCCAGCTTCGGGGCTACCCGCCATCTCCAGGACGACGTCAAATCCCTTGCCGGCAGTAATATCAGAGATGATTTCCTCAGCCCCCTGGCCATCCTTCAGTGCCCGGTCAGCGCCCATTTTTCTTGCGATTTCAATCCTTTTGTCGTCCCGCCCCAGAATGATGACTGAGAGAGCTCCTTCGGCTTTTGCGACGCCGGCGGCCATTATGCCAGTGGGACCGTCCCCAATAATGAACACGCTCTTTCCCTCAAGGTTCTCGTCGTAATCCCCCAGGGCACAATAGACAGCATTACCCAGGGGCTCCTGGATGGCGGCGATCTCCGGTGGTAGTTGAGAATTGTTCTTCCAGAGGACCCGCTCCGGAATAGTGAAGTATTCGGCAAAGCAGCCGTTACAGGTTAGCCCGAAGATTCTGCCTGTCTCGCAGATATGTCTTTGATCGTTCCGGCACTGGACGCACTTTCCACAATAGATGTGGGTTTCTGCGGAAACATAGTCACCGGCCTTAAACTTCCTAACTTCCTTTCCCACTTCGACAATCGTGCCGGCGAATTCGTGACCCAGCACCTGGGGAACATTCTTGATGTAAACCTGCGCTCCGGAATCCCAGGCATATATATGGACGTCTGTGCCACAGATGGAGCCAGCCATCAGCTTCACCAGAACTTCATCAGCTTCAGGCTTAGGTACACTCATATCAACAAGTTCGGCACCTGGCGCTCTCCGAGTTTTAACTACTGCTTTCATCGGTTTCCACCTCTTTCTACGCGGTTAGGCTGCTTGATGCTGATTTAATCTGGATCCCAAGGCCTCTTTCTCATCGTACGGTCTCACACGTGCGACCTTTATAGTGCGAGCCTTTGGCATCCTCTGCCTCTGGAGAAAATGATGCCTGCCTTCGCCCACGAGGCCAGAATACACGGAGGCAAGCCATGAAGCATGTGACATTCAAACACTCCGGCGGGGACGGACGTGACCAGTTCGCAATTTGGGCCAAGAGAAGTGATTCAGCAGGAGACATTGAATGAGCCCTGAGACAGCAGCTCTTCGCTCGAGGCCTTGGGCCCCAAGGGAGTTTCGTCGATAGGGGACAACAACCTCACGGGTGTCATCATAGTTGATTACAGAGGCGATGTCAACACGATGTGCATGGCTTCTTCCCTGTCCGTAAACTGTGAATCTGACGGACGCTGCAACTGGCAAATGGTGTGAATCCACTTCCGGCTTCGTCAATTTAGCTCAGACGAAGCCGGAGGGAATTTCAGAGACACCACACCAATCAGGCGTGCTACAGATGGGATATCATGTTCCCAGAATGCCTGTTGCCCGATGGCGATTATGCCACTATAATATCCAATTGAAACTGGACTATGTTGTGCACGTCCGTTGCCGAAAAAGCTGGCAATTAACATGCGAAAGCGTATTTCATTTGTTGGGTACTTAGCCATTGCATTTATTGCGCTGTCAGGGATTGCATATTTCATCCATTATCTCATTTTTCGCGATATTCGCCACATATTCCTCTATTTGCTCGGCGACCTCGCCTTTCTGCCTCTCCAGGTCCTGCTGGTAGTGGTTATCATCGAGCGCCTCCTGGCCCGCCGAGAGATGCAGGCTAAACTGGAGAAGCTCAACATGGTGCTGGGAGCTTTTTTCAGCGAGCTGGGCAACTGGCTGCTTCAGGACCTGCTGAAACACTTCGATAATCGCGTGGAGATTGCCAGCCACCTGAACATTACTGAAAACTGGACGAAGAAAGACTTTCAAAAAGCTGTCGCCTTTGCCGATCACCTCAAAGTCGAGGTTGACTGCCGCAATGTAGACCTTACCGGGCTCAAAGCCTTCCTGGCACAGAAGCGGGAGTTCCTGCTGACGCTGCTCGAGAATCCTAACTTACTGGAGCATGACCGCTTTACCGACCTGCTCTGGGCAGTTACCCATCTGGATGAAGAGCTTGAGGCAAGACCCTCGCTTACCGCTCTTCCTGATAAGGACCTTGAGCACCTTGCCGGTGATATCCGAAGGATGTATGACCACCTGGCCAGTGAATGGTTAGACTACGTTCACCACCTGAAATCGAGGTATCCCTTCCTTTTTTCACTGGTTCTCAGAACGCATCCGTTCCAGGAACACCAGTCCCCTATAATAACCTGATAGAGCCTCGCCGTGTTATCTCCGAATGTAGAAGCCTCCACATTTGGGCTGGAAGATTTCGCTCGGTTTCGGCACGCTTCCGCTTGTCGCAATCTGGCTCAGAAGACGGCAAAAGGCAAAAGCCAAGCTTCAAAGCATTCCTGGAATGGCTTGGCAACTGCCTGACCACCCCACACCGTTCGCAGTAATTAGGCGACCAATCTGCCTAGTCGTTACACATCTCCAGAGTAATGAATATATCCTGTGTGTCTCAGGCAGAAACGAACGAGAAGGAGTCTAATACCTTCCCTGCCGTCCTCTGCTGGGTCCACCACCTCTCCTGTCGCCGTAAGACCCACCGCCGCCTCTGCTGTCAGAAGGTGGGCGAGCCGCGTTAACATTAAGCGTCTGGTCCTTCAGCATTTTTCCATTGAGGCCGGCAATTGCGGCCTGACCTTGAGATACCGATGCCATTTCCACAAACCCGAATCCCCTGGGTTGCCCGCTGTACTTGTCTTTTACAATGCTTACGGACGCAACTTCTCCAAAAGCCGCAAACTCCTCACGTAATTCCTGTTCAGTTAGCTCACGGGGTAAGTTACCGACATAAATCTTCATACTAGTGCTCCTCCTTTTGTTTAATCTCGTAATCTTTGCCTCGAAAATGGCGGTGGCGCTTTGCCTCGCCCAGAATTCCACCCATTTGCATCATCCTTCGCAAGCGACACAGCAGACAATCCTGGGATTCACCCTAACGTCTCGAGACTCCCATTGAGATGACGCGCCGCCACATTCGAGAGACCTACACGGGCCGGGCATCCCCGGCCCGTGTAGGTTCATGGTCAGACCGGCATTATCTACTCACTCTGACTTTTTTGTAGCAATCGCTACAATAGACGGGCCTGCCACTGGTAGGCTCAAAAGGCACCTGGGTGTCTTTGCCGCAGTCGGCGCATGTGGCAGAAAACATCTGGCGTGGGAGCCCGTAGCTGTTACCACCGTTCCCATTCCGCTCTGTCTTCCTTGTCTGTCGGCATGAGGGACAGCGCTTGGGCTCATTAGTATAGCCCTTGGTTTGAAAGAACTCTTGTTCCCCAGCGGTGAAGCTGAAGTCAGTCCCACAATCGGCACACTGGATGGTTTTGTCTTGAAAACTCATTGGATGACCTCCTCTCTTTTAAATTTTAGTTAGAGCCTGGGTCATCCAATACTTGATATGAATCTGATAGAATCCTAAGAAGCTTGTAATAACCTAAACCTAAACTACTAAATACATCATACACCTATCATTGAGATTGTCAAGTCCCGCTGCGGTTCCATTCGCGTTTTGAGTCCACCTCAAGCGCTACGCGTGGCGAAGTGAACAATCTGACGTTGCGAGTAGCGTGTGAACCACGGTATCAATTCCAGCCCTAAGACGTCTCAACAATAAGCCATAGTCTATTGCTTTGCGCTTCGCCGGGCAGAGGCGATATCCCTCAACCGTTGTGTCTGGGTGAGCAATTTCTTCCTCAACCTGATATTCTCAGGAGTCACTTCAACCAGTTCATCCTTGTTGATAAAGTCGATGGCTTGCTCCAGACTCATTTGCACAGCCGGCGTCAGCTTTATGCTAATGTCCGACGTAGATGAGCGCATATTGGTCTTTTTCTTTTCTTTACACACGTTGATGGCTATGTCCTGTGTCCGTGGATTCATCCCCACTATCATACCTTCGTAGACCAGTGTACCGGGTCCAATGAAGGTGAGCCCCCGCCCCTGAGCATTGTTAAGGCCATATGTGACAGCTACGCCCTGCTCCGATGCTACCAGAGCACCGCTGCGAGTCGAAGTTATATCTCCATGCCAGGCTTCATAGCCAAGAAAAATGGTATTCATGATGCCTTCACCACGGGTGGCAGTAAGAAAAGCACCGCGAAAACCGATGAGTCCCTTTGTAGGTATATGGAATTCCAGACGTATATTATCATGGCCATCGTTGCGCATATCAGTAAGCTGAGCTTGGCGCTTGCTCAGCATCTCGGTTAAAACTCCAACGTATTCCTCTTTAGTATCGAGAGTAAGGGCCTCTACGGGTTCCATAAGTCTGCCGTCAACTACTTTGGTAATAGCTTCTGGCCTGGAGACCTCAAATTCGTAGCCTTCGCGGCGCATGGTCTCAATCAGGATAGCCAGATGCAGTTCTCCTCTCCCTTTTACCAGGAAGGTGTCCGGGCTATCTGTATCTTGTACCCTGAGGCTGAGATTAGTTTCCAGTTCCTTGTAGAGTCGTGCCCTTAACTGGCGCGTGGTGCTGAAGCGCCCCTCGCGGCCGCCGAACGGTGACGTGTTTACTCCAAAGGTCATCTCCACCGTTGGTTCGCCAACTTCTATGCGTGGTAGAGCTTCAGGCTGCTCCGGGCTGGCAATGGTATCCCCAATGCCGACTTTTTCGAGGCCGGTCACAGCTACTATGTCACCCGCCTCGGCCTCTGCTACCTCCAGGCGCTTGAGACCGAGATATGTAAGTATTTCACTGATCTCATAATGGCTTAGGCTCCCATCGGCACTCAGACAGACTACGGGGTCGTGGGCAGCAACCTTGCCTCTCCAGATTCTACCGATAGCTATTTTGCCTTTGTGGCTGTCATAGTCCAGGTTAGAGACCAGCATTTGAAATGGCCCGCTTTCAATTTGCGGTGGTGGTACTCTTTCCAAGATGCACTCGAAGAGAGGAGCGATGTCACTGCCTTCAGTACCTGGTTCGCTTACGGCTGTACCTTCCGTGGCACTGGTATATACCACCGGAAAGTCAAGCTGGTCAGCTCTGGTAGCTAATTTCAAGAATAGGTCCTCGGTGAGCTTAAGCACCTCTGCTATCCGCGAATTCTGTCTGTCTATTTTATTGATAACCACGATGGGCTTCAGACCCTTTTCCAGAGCCTGGCGAAGGACAAACTTAGTCTGGGGCATGGGACCTTCTATAGAATCCACCAGAAGCAGGCAGCCATCAGCCATGTTGATGACGCGCTCCACTTCACCGCTGAAATCAGCATGCCCGGGGGTATCGATGATATTAATCTTCACTCCCCGGTAAATCACGGCGGTATTCTTAGCCATAATGGTAATGCCTTTTTCACGCTCTAAAGCGTTCTGGTCCATTATTAACTCGCCCACTTTTTGGCTATCCCGGAAGATCTTGCTTTGTTTAAGCATGGCATCCACCAGGGTAGTCTTACCATGGTCGACGTGGGCAATAATAGCTATATTTCTTATGTCGTTGCGATAATTCATGTATGTTGGCGAAATCTTGCCTTTGTCCAGTCTTATTTATGGTCTATGCCTGTCACTGCGACTCTGTTGTCTCCAGTCTCCCATGACCGAGCCAGTATTTTTGCGTCATTGGTCAGGCTTGTATTAGTGTAGGCCCTCTGTTTGGAAGCGGCGAAGGTAAACGTAATCGCGAAGTCGCCACATTCTAGAAAAACACACGGGCCAGGTATCCCCGGCCCGTGTATGTCCATGTCAAACCGGCATTATCTACTCGGTCTGACTTTTTTGTAACAATCGCTACAATAGACTGGCCTGCCACTAGTAGGCTCAAAAGGCACTTTGGTCTCTTTGCCGCACTGGGCGCATGTGGCAGAGAACATCTGCCGTGGGGGCCCGTAGCTGTCACCACGACTTCCGCCCCGTTCTGTCTTCCTTGCCTCTCGGCATGAAGGACAGCGCTTGGGCTCATTAGTATAGCCCTTGGATTGAAAGAACTCTTGTTCCTCAGCGGTAAAGCTGAAGTCAGTCCCACAATCGGCACACTTGAGCGTTTTAGCTTCAAAACTCATTGGATGACCTCCTTTTTCAAAAATTTTAGCTGGGGTTTGGGTCATCCAATGCTTGATATGAATCTGATAGAATCCTAAGAAGCTTGTAATAACCTAACCTTAAACTATTGAATACATCATACACCTATTATTAAGATTGTCAAGTCCCGCCGTGGCTTTATTCGTGCTTTAAGTCCGCCATTAAGCGCCAAGGGATAAATTCAATTCCGTTCGGCCTTAAGTTTTTGTTCCCTCTTTAAGGGTTAAGAAGTCCGAGTCATATTCCTCAATCAGTCCGGCATCGGCAAAGCGATACTAGACGACAGACAGAATTTTATGCTATTGTTCAGTCTCAGTGTATGGTCGAACCAGAATCGCATGATTTGTCTACCTGGATTGCATAGATTATCCACAATCAAGTGTGACCCAAGCCCATGGCATCTTGGCGCTGCTAATTTCGTGAGATGGTCTGCAGAAAAGACGACTCGTTGGAGGATAAAGAATGAAGACAAATAAAGGAGAGGACCGCAAGGCTTCGCCGGTCGAATCCCAACCCGCGGTCCCAGTAAAGAGAACCTTTGCCCAGGACCTGTTCGATGGAGTTGCCCCCTCGTACGACACCTGGGCGCAAGTGCTGACTTTCTTTCAGTACCTTCCTTGGCGCAGGTTCTTAGTCTCGCAAATGGCTCGTCGGCCGGGAAACCTTGTGCTTGACGTATGTACCGGCACAGCCGGCGTCGCCCTGGAGATTGCCGACCACCATGGTGGCCGAATCGTGGGGCTCGATGCTAGCCAGTTGATGCTGCAAGCCGGCCTCCGCGCCGTCGAGAAGAAAAATCTGGACGGCAGAGTCCAACTTATCCAGGGCCGCGCTGAGCGTTTACCCTTCCCTGATGGGACCTTCGATACAGTCGTCTTCACCTACCTGTTGCGTTATGTCCAGAACCCTGATGCAACAATACGGGAGCTGTCTCGCGTACTGAAACCAGGCGGGGAATTGCTCTCGCTTGAGTTCGGCCTTCCAGAAGCTCTTTGGGTAAGAGCTCTGTGGGAAATCTATAACAGGGTCGTCATGCCGGTAATGACCTTCCCCGTTTCACGAGGTTGGCATCGTGTTGGCTGTTTCTTAGGTCCGAGTATCTCGGGCTTCTGTCACCGGTATCCTGTTGATCGCCTCGCCGCAATATGGCGTGACAATGGAATCCCGCTGGTAGAAATAAGACCCCTGCTTAAAGGCGCAGCAGTTGTAATGTGGGGAACGAAAGGAAGATAGAGACCGAACGAATTCCAGGGACACCACACCAATCAGGCCTACTACAAATCAGGTATTACGTCCCCAGAATACCTGCAGAATTTAGCACAAGTTCACGATTAGTCTGCGTCCGACTTAGGGGCCGTTAGCGCGACATACACCACCGGTGGTTTTCTCGATGTATCTCGTTTGAGCGTAAATGTTTCTGGATATTTTCTAATCAGAGACTGCAGTTTCTGATGACCGTAAGTACGGGAGTCAAATGCTGGGTGCAATTGCCGAAGAACCAAGCCTAATGCCGCCAGATGAAGCCATTCCTCTTCTTTCGCAGCTAGATTGAACCCTTCGAGAAGAAGGTTCAACGGGTCAGATACATCAGACTTCTCTTTCTTTGCTGCTTTCCTGCTCATTTCCTCGGGTCCAACTAGGTTTTCACAGTAGATGAACTGGTTGCAGGCGTTGGTGAAAGCTTCTGGAGTCTTTCTATCCCCCACTCCAATAACGAGAAGGCCTGCCTCTCTTATTCTTGTTGCCAGTCGTGTGTAGTCGCTGTCGCTGGCGACAAGACAGAAGCCGCCTACATTGTGACTGTGGAGTAGATCCATCGCGTCAATTATCATTGCACTATCTGTGGAATTCTTGCCAACCGTGTACCTGAACTGCTGCATGGGCTGAATTGCATGTTTATGAAGCGAAGGCTTCCAGCTATTCATGTTTGTAGTGGTCCAGTCTCCGTATATCCGCTTGACCGTTATCAGCCCGACTTTGCTGACCTCGGCCAGGATTTGAGGAAGAAGAGACGCCTGGGCATTGTCACCATCAATCAGTACTGCAAATCTCAGTTGTTCTGATTGGTCGGCCATTGTACACCTCTCTGGTTATCGACTGACGCCAAACCCCTATAGGCATAAAGTCTATGGGGTTCCTTAAGTCAATTCACCACGTATTTACGGAATTTTACTCCGTATGTACATCAAATAACAAGAGGCAACAAAATGACGTTTTGTGCAGTTTTCCAGTCGCTTTTAAGCGCTAAGGGATAAATTCAATTCCGCTTTGGCTTAGGTTCTTTTCCCCTCTTTGACGCTTACGAAAACCGAGTTATATTCCTCAATCAGCCCGGTATCGGCAAAGCTTTTTTTGTTATTGCGCGCTTGCGACGGTGCTGGGCTCGGTAGCCGCTTTCCGCCCACTGAGCATTCCACCGATAATGGCGAGGACGCCGGGAAGCAGCATAATACCGGTCAGTGCCATAATTGCCCCTCCGGCCACACCCCTTTTAAGTCCGGATTTGTCCACTTTTGTCTTCTTCCAGGCGACAAGGGTGAGAACCCAGCCGGGGAGTCCGAGAAAGACAACCGACGTATTAAGCAGGTCGGACCACCAAGACTCAGGATCTATTGCAGGAATGCCTCTACCAATACCGACAGCTAGAAGAAGCATCGCGGCCCCTAATGCCCAAATTATTCCCCCCATAATGAAGCTGACCAGCAGTATCGACCTCCCCTTCCTTTCTTCTGTCAATGCTTTCCCCCGAAACCTATCCCGGAGGCTGCCGGTCAGTGTGCCAAAGATTAGAGCGGACATAATGCTAGCCAATGCCAGGCTAATCGATGACAGGTCAACCGTTCCGCTGTAGTAAATTCCAGTATGGATGATGCCCTGCCAAGGCCATCCAAGAGTCGTGTAAATAGCCCCAACTAAAGCGACTATGCAGAGCGACGCCGAGAGTACCACTCCCTTCACAATGCTGGTGACGCCGGGCAGATAATCGTACAGGACTGCAAAAACCGCCCCAAATATGATTCCGCGGATTACATATTGAAAGTGGAAGGAGAACACGAATGAGGGATCCGCGAACTCCCCTAATATGAATAATGGGGCGAGTCCGGTTCCGTATATAAAGTCCGGGACGGACGAAGGATTATTCTGGTAAATTGCCCCAAGTATCCAAGCGATAACAATGTAGACAAGTCCGGTGGCCATGCCAGCTTTGATCCCTCGGTCGAAATCAGCCATTTATCTCATCTCACTATACATTCAATAAATCCATATGATTTATGCAGTTGACTATAGTTTCGCCGTGCTTGCTACCACTCGCGAGTTCTTCCTTCTTTGAGGCTCGAAAAGTCCGAGTTATATTCCTCAATTAGCCCGGCATCGGCAAATCTGAAGTATCTATTCTCGCCTATTTAGTACGTCAGGAGCTGTGTCTCTGTCACAATGTGCTCTTTTTTGCTTTTCTCGAGATTAACCATGGAATGGCCAGCGCAACGCCTATTGAAATGAGCAATACTGCTGGGACAATAACCCTCTCTTTCGGTGCGAGCGTTGCTAAATCCCTTATCTTCGTTCTTACTGTAACATTATGAGAGGATGGATTGGCAACTATGACCGTGACGGTAAGGACATCTGCTGGAAAGAACTCGTGGGACAATGTGCTGCTCGGCGGTGACTGCCACAGGACAATCTCAGGGTGTGTCTGCAGACCCTTGTCTAGCACGGATACGTTCCACACGATATCCATGATATCCTCGATTTGAGGATCCTCTAAATCGGGGTATGCTTCCTTAACAAAAATCAGCGGCACGGTAAGGGCTTTAATCCATATATCATCTAAATTAGCATATGCCTCCCTAACCTGTGCTCTCCAGTCCTCGAGTTCAAGTGAGGTTAGCCCAAGGAGATAAACACGTAGACTCTCACTAGACTCCACCGAGATTTGGAATCCAGTTTGAGACCTGTAAACCCCTGAGTCCTCAATCTTATATTCCTCAGCAGACATAGATCCTGAACTTGAAGATTCGTGTGGACTGCCGGCCGGAGGGACCCAGACGACGATGAGAGCTAGACCGACCATCAAAAGTACGGTGCCTGTTCTTCCGAGGAGAGTTATCCACCTCATATTCTCAACCACCTCTTGAAATAAACGTATGCAATTATGAAAATCACAGCGACCAGTAAGTAGCCGGCCAATACATAAAGAAGGACCTCAGAAAAGCTCGGAACCCAAATTTGAGAGGACAAACCCAGTGTGCCCAGGCAATATTCTTGCAGAGCTAGGTTAGGGGTGATTACAGCGTAGATTCTCAGGCTCCAATCGGAGCCTGTTCCGTAAGCAATGGAGTTCGCTATCGAATTGAATATCACAAACAACACAAAGCAAAGAGTCAGCCCGGTAAGCAGGGCTGGCACTCCTTGTTTCAACCGCAAAGCCACAAGGAGCAGGAGACCAGCTGTCAGAAGCACTGGGCTGAGTTGAGCGGCATAGGTTAGGAAAACCGTGCCTGGGTTGGCGACGATAATGTCTGGAAAGAACAGGAAAAGACCGAAGATTGAAATTCCCAAGAATAGAAGCAACGGGATGACTAAAGCTGAGAGAAGTCTCGCCGTCAGAATGTATCCCCTCGTCAAAGGGTATGAGAACAGAGTGTGAATTATGCCTTTCTCTACATCGCTTCCTAAACCATAGGCTATATTCTTCAGAATCGGAATACCAACCAAGATTATCAGTGGCCACGTGTATGAATAGATGAGGTTGTGTGTGAAGGCTTCTACAGTAATGAAATCGGAAGAGGAACCGGATACTCCCGCAAGACCAGCACTGAAGAAAGTCCATAGAGCGCAAAGCAAAACAAGAAGCTCCAGAATCGGGAACCAATAATCTTCGCTGAGCGCACAAGTGAAGACTTCTAAGAAAGGTCTGCCTTTCCCCATCTGCGACCTCCTCCTTGTCCGTACTTAACGGCTACTCTGAAAAGCTCTTCAAGGGAAGCTGTTCCGGTCTCTATTGCCAGAATCTTGGCTTTCGCTTCCTTAGCAAGTCTGGGAACGTCTTCGTAAAGCCTTTCATCATCGCCGGTAAGCACCCCTACAGAAACTCCTCTGCTGTCTACTTCCACCCGCTTGACATACTCCAGTTCTCTTACCAATTCTCCAAGCGCCTCAGGATTATCAGTAGATATCCTTGTACCTCTGGCTCCAAGCCTCTCTGAAAGTTCTGTCAAACCTCCAGAAGCCCAGACTTTTCCCTGGTTGATTATCGCCACGGATTCACAGACCCCGCTTAGTTCAGGAAGTATGCGCGAGGAAATGAGAAAAGTCACATTCTGATCGCGGTGAAGCTTCAGGATTAAATCTAGCAAGTCGCTCGTAGACTCGAGGTCAAGGTTTGATGTAGGTTCATCGGCTGCAACAAGACTTGGCTCGTTGATCAGTGCATGGGCTATGGCGAATTTTTGGAGCATCCCAGCCGGCAACGTCTTTATGCTTCTGTCATGGGCATCCTCAAGTTTTGTTAAAGCTAAAACTTCGCGGGCTCGGGACTCAGGTTTGCTAAAGATTCTACACACTCTCTGCAGGTAGTCAAGTACCTTATGATGGGATGGAAAGTAGGCTCTTTCGTGGATTATTCCTATTCTTGATTTGACGTCCGGGTTGTCCCATGGCTCCTCGTTAAAAACCCTCACACACCCCCTATCCGGCTTCAGCACGCCTACAATTACCTTCATTGTGGTGCTTTTTCCCGCACCGTCGGGACCTATAAGCCCCCTAATGTCACCTTCCTCCACCCTCAGAGAGAGCCCATCCACAGCAACCAGCTTGCCGTAACTTTTAGCTAAATCATCCACCTGTATCAAACTCATGCGACCCGCCTCGCCAAACACAAAAACACAAAGTCCGCCTGCGAACAGTTAAGGTAGGGATCTGCTATAACAGATTTGCCCACACCGTTCCACCCCTTGATTATTCAGGTGCATACTAAGGTTCTAAGTTGACCTTTTCATTATAGCACAATATGCTGAAATATACATACTCCTAGCAATGCACAAATTGACGGATTGCGCACTTTTCCAGTCGCCTTAAGCGCCAAGAGATAAATTCAATTCCGCTCTGGCTTAAGCCCTTTTCCCCTCTTTGAGGCTTAGGAAGTCCGAGTTATATTCCTCGATTAGCCCGGCATCGGCAAAGCTGAAGTACCTGTTCTCGCCTATTATGATGTGGTCAAGGACCTTAATCTGCATAATATTCCCGGCGAAGACCAAATCCTGGGTTATCTGTTTATCGTTGTCGCTCGGTTGAGGATTCCCGGCTGGGTGGTTGTGGACAAAGATTAGGGCCGCAGCATTATGTTTGACGGCGCCCTGGATAATTCCCCGAGGATAAATAGCACTGGCGTTCAATGTCCCTTCAAAAAGGTCCTCAATCTCGATAACACCATTCTGGGAATCAAGGAACATGACCTTGAAGACTTCTTTTTTCAGGTCCCGCATAGAATGGTACAGGTAATCGAAGACTTCCCGGGACGACCGACAATAGGGTTTACCAAGGACTTGCTCTTTAAGAAACTCCCTGGCTATCTCCTGCATGAACTTGATGACGAAGATGTGAGTTGGGCCTATTTCCTTGATTTTCAGTAATTCCTCGGGAGGAGCTTCCAGGACGCCTCTCAGGGTCTTGAACCTCTTTATGGCTTCTTTGGCTTGCGGTTTACAATCACTGCGAGGCGTCCCCAGTGTCAGCAGCAGTTCCACAATTTCATAGTCGAGGAATGCTGACAGCCCCGATTGATTGAACCTTTCCCGCAGTCTTTTCCTGTGCCCTTCCTGGCTTTTAGCTTCCATGCTTGAGAACGATTGCTGTCACCTTGAGCGATAGCGAAAGGTCTTAAAGATTCTTCGCTGCGCTCAGAATGACAAAAAATGGTTAAACTGCTTCCATGCTTCCGGTTTTTCTAATTATATATTTTAACTATGGTTATGGGAATTACGTTATACGTCGGCAAGGGAAGTGCTGATATAATACTGGAGCGATGAATCTAGCACGGCAGATAGAGGAATATCTCCCCCAGCACCTCCTGAAGCCAGTCCAGGATATCAGCGGACAGGCTGCTAACCTGGGGCAAAGGGTGTATCTCGTCGGTGGCGTAGTACGAGACCTGCTGTTAGGCTATCCCAATTTCGACCTCGATCTGGTGGTCGAGGGCGATGCGGTGAAACTGGCTCAAAAAGCGGCGGAAACCAGCCGGGCCAAGCTGCTGGCGCATCACCGCTTCGGCACCGCCAAGCTTCGATATGATAATTTCACCCTAGACCTGGCGACAGCACGAAAGGAGACCTATGCCAGACCCGGGGCACTGCCTGCGGTCACCCCCGGCACCCTTAAGAATGACCTTGTCCGCAGAGATTTCTCTATCAACGCTATGGCTATATCACTGGCAGCAAAAGATTATGGCGAGTTAATTGATCCCTATCAAGGCAAAAGCGACCTCGAGCGCCGGCTCATTCGTATTCTGCATCCTGCAAGCTTCACCGACGACGCCACCAGGATCTTGCGGGGCGTGTGTTATGAACAACGGTTCGGTTTCGAGCTTGAAGCAGAAACCGCCCGGCTGCTTAAACGGGATATCCCTATGCTGGATACGATAAGCGGCGACCGAATCAGGCACGAACTGGAACATATTTTTGAGGAAAACCGACCAGAACTCGTTATCGAGCGCCTCGGCGACCTGGGAGTGCTGGATAGGATAAGTCCCTCCCTCAAAGGCGATGGCTGGATAGCGGAGAAATTCGACGAGGCGCGGCGGCTCAAGAAGCCCGCCCAATTGCCATCACTCTATTTCTGCCTTCTTGTTTATTCGTTTGGCGGAAAAGATATTGAGCAGTTTCTGGCCCGTCTTAATATACCGGCAAAACTATCGCGAGCTATGCACGATACGCTCCGTCTCAAGATCAGTCTTCCCCTCCTGGACAAGCCTTCCCTGAAACCCAGCGAAATTTACTATCTGCTCCGGCAATATGAGCCCCTGGCGATACAGGCAAATGCCATAGCCACAAAATCGTCAACGGAACACCGCCTTCTCCAGCTATTCCTCACAAAACTGCGCTATGTGAGAACTTCCCTCGATGGGGATGAATTGAAAAAACTGGGGATCTCCGCCGGACCCAAGATGGGAAAAGTCCTCCAGGTACTGCATAAAGCAAAACTGGACGGAGAGGTTAGAACCAGGGCCGACGAAAAGAAGCTAGCCCTTTCTCTCTCGGGCAGGTCATAGGGGTGGAAGGGGTGGAAGGGGAAGAAGATTCAGAAATGCCTCACCCAGGAAGCAGCCCAGCAAATACTTGGGGAATTTTCCTGCCCAGCAAGGCAATATGAATCTCCATAATGGTATTCTCGAAGCGCCCGAGATAAGTCCAGCTATATCAAATGGTATAATAGGCTGGAGGGACAGAAGAAAAACAGCCAAGAGGCCATGTCGCTTCATCCAACCCACAAGCTTTTGGTATCCCGGCGTGTTCTCAAGGTGTACGATTCTCTTCCCTAAGTAGCCGGCATAGTAACCACTCGTTTCCCCCAGGGCACCAGCCACGCTGGCTACCAAAGCTACGAGAACAGGGTCAAGGAATTTTGCCGCTGCTATCATCAGGGAAAGGTAGATGAATACAGGAGCAAAGATGGATGCGTTACATGCCAAGGTAACAGCGAAGACAACCAAATAAGCTGTTGACGCCAATCCTTCTATTGAAATATCGAAATAATTGATTAAGTATTGAATCAAGTAGGCAAAGCCAAGACTGAGGCAGGTGAGGACGACAAGGTAAAGCACCATCCTCGGCCAGGTTTTTTGTTTCAGCCTTTCTATTACCATTGAGTTACCTATCTACCTCGCGAAAGGAAATGCCAGGTAGCATTCCAATCCCTGTTTTTTCAGCCGTGAAAACAGCTCACCGGCTTCTTTCGCATCTGCGAAAAGGGCAAAAAGACACGGCCCGGAGCCGGCGAGATAAACTCGTGGGGCTCCCGCTTCCTTCAAAATCTTCCGATATTTGTCCAGCCCGGCGAAGAAATCAAAAGCTATGCTTTCGAAAACATTAAACATAAGACGATGCTCAATCTCCTTCCCTTGCCTCAAAGATGCCAGGGCTCGTTGAACAGACTCGCCTCCGGTGAAATCAGCGACGCGCAAATTACTATACATTTGCTTCGTTTTGCCCGGGATTTTAGGTAATGGCGGCACCAGCAACACAAAGCTGGTTGAAGGCAGGGATGGCAGCGGCGTTACCTTTTCCCCCTTCCCTTCTATTAAAGCCGTGCCTTTATGGATAAAGAAGGGAACATCCGAGCCCAGCTTCGATGCTAAACGGACCAGCTTAGAAAGCGGCAACCCCAATCGCCAAAGTTCATTTAGAGCTAAAAGGGTGGCTGCAGCGTCGCTGCTGCCGCCCCCCAATCCCACACCCCACGGTATGGACTTGCGAAGTTCGATTCGTGCCCCCAGATTACATTTCGCGCTTTCCTTAAGCAGGCCGGCTGCGCGTTTCACCAGGTTATCGCGCTTTAAGCTGGGCTCGTCACAATCAAAATATATCTCCTTGTCCAGTTCGAAGTTGAGGACATCGCATAAGTCTATGGACTGGACGATACTGGAGATTCGGTGATAATCATTATCCTTGCCCAACACCTCGAGGACAAGGTTCACTTTAGCCGGGGCATACACAGTCAACATTGCAATCCTTTAACTACTCACCCCTAATGTCATTCTGAGGAGTCCCGATACATCGGGACGACGAAGAATCTCGAGATCCTTCGCTTCGCTCAGGATGACACAAGAAGGGAGCAAAGACTTTCCAGAGCTCCCTCCACTCCTCCAGGTTCAGAGTTTCAGCCCGTCGTTTGGCTTCTATGCCGGCCTTCTCCAGTAATGAAGCCACCTGACCGGGCGGCATCTCCAACGAGTGAGCCAGGGAGTTGCGAAGCTGCTTACGAGGAGCGCTGAAACCATGCATAACTATATCAAAAAAACTGGCGACATCGGATACCTCAATAGGCGACCGAGAGTAAACATCCAGGCTCAATATGACCGAATCCACCTTCGGCGGGGGATAGAAACTCGCCGCCGACACATACGACACAATAGCAGGCTTGCTGTAAAACTGGGCCTTGACACTGAGCAACCTCATCTTGCCGGGGGCAGCAGTAATAGCTTCGCCGACTTCCTTCTGTACCATTACGACCATTTTTGAAGGACGGGGCTGCGCCTCGAGAAAATGACTCAGTACCGGTGAAGTAATATAGTAAGGAAGATTAGCGATGACTTTATAGCCCCGCATAATTTCGGAACCGGGTAGATTGTCCTGGAGAAGTTGCCGAGGGGCCACCCTAAGTATGTCCGCATGCACAATTTTGACATCAGCAAAGCCAGCCAGTCGTTTTCTCAGCAGGGTAACCAGTTTGGCATCGAGTTCAACAGCAACAATCCTGGCTCCTTGCCTGGCTAGCCCCTCAGTCAGTATGCCCAAGCCTGGGCCTACCTCAACTACAACGTCCCCGGGGCTAAGTTCGGCAGCAGATAGAATACGCTCTAATACAGCTTCATCTATAAGGAAATGCTGTCCTAAGCGTTTTTTCGGTTTGAAGCCAAATTGGCGGAGCAATTGTCGGTACAAAAGTATCAGCCTTGTCCAAACAACTGATAGAAGCCCTTGCCCGCTTTCCTTCCCGTGTACCCGAGCTCGACCATCCTCTTCAATATCGGAGCCGGCTTATATCTTTCCCATCCCGTCTGCTGGTAAATTCCTTCCAGGAGGTCGACCAAAACGTCTATACCGACCATGTCCGCCAGCTCGAACGGGCCCATCGGCCAGTTGTGTGATAATTTCTCTATTTTGTCTATATCTTCTATGCTGGCCAGATTCTCCTCCAGTAGCTTGGCGGCTTCGTTGATAACCAGGGTTATTATCCTGTTGGTCACAAATCCAGGGGAATCCTTGACTACGACTGTTTCCTTGCCCAGCGATTTGACGAAATCTAGGCTTACTTTCAAAGTCTCCTCTGACGTAAGGAAAGTCCGCACTATCTCTACTCCCTTCATCAGCGGTACCGGGTTCATAAAGTGCGTGCCGATGACCTTATCGGGACGCCTGGTGGCGGATGCCAGTAGACTTACCGGTATTCCGGATGTATTGGAAGCCAGAATTGTCTCCCGGGGGCAGATCTCTTCAAGCTGCTTAAATATCGGTAGCTTTACCTCCGCCCTCTCAAATACCGCCTCTATGACATAGTCAGCATCCTTAGCCGCATTCTTCATGTCAACCGAGGTATGAAGTCTGGCCAGAGCCTTATTCATATCCTCTTGCTTGATTTTTTCCTTTTGCACAAATTTGCCCAGGCTGGACTTTATCATGTTCATACCACGGTCCAGAAACTCTTGTTTTACATCAATCATGGTTGTCTCGTAGCCCGCCTGCGCAGACATCTGAGCTATGCCGCTGCCCATAGTCCCCGAACCGATAACACAAACTCTCTTTATTGCCATGTGTATTGCCTCCTAGGTGATTGAATTCTCTATACCATGGTATAACCACCATCGACACTGATAGTCTGTCCAGTTATGAAGCTAGCCCGGTCTGAGGCCAGGAACAGAACGGCATTGGCTACATCATCTGGTGTCCCCAGCCGTCCCAGTGGGATGCCCTTGGCTATTTTCTCCAGCGCTTCCGGGGTGCCGAATGTTTTCATCATATCATCCGTCCACATGCTCTCCGAAGTAGTGACATCCTTGCTAGCAGGAACAACAACACCCGGACAGACCACGTTGACGTTTATCCCATAGCGGCCGAGCTCCCTGGCCAAAGACTTCGTCATAGAAATCAAAGCACCTTTGCAGCCGCTGTAGACAACTTCTCTCAACTGCCCTACCCTGGCAGCATCAGAGCCGATGCTGATGATCTTTCCGTACTTCCGCTCAATCATATGGTCTAGAACAGCTCTGGTGCAGTTTATATCGCTCCAGAAATTGCGGGCTATCTCCTTTTCCCATTCCTCTCTAGATTTTTTCACAAAGAGCTCATCCCTGACCCAACCGACAACGTTGACCAGTATATCTACCTGACCAAACCTGTTCAGTGTCTGTTTCACCATCGTCTGCACCGAATCCCAGTCGGTTACATCCGTCCTTATGTTTTCAACTTTGCCCTTGCCCGGAGCATTGGCTTCTCTGGCTACTTTGGCCCCTTGAGCTTCATCCAGTTCAGCTATGACCACGTTCGCTCCTTGCACAGCGAAAGCCAGAACGATGCCCCGCCCAATATTGGAGCCACCCCCGGTGACAATTGCTATTTTACCTTTGAGCCCTAAGAAATCCGTCTGTGAACTCTGTTCCATCTGTTTCGAGTTTTACGAGCCGTGCACCTGCTCTCGATCTCCAAACCGGAAAGCTGTCTCTGCCAGCTAGCTCCAACCAGGCGACTCTATATCACACCAGAAATACTACTTACCGCTGCTTCCTTCCGGACCTGACGGGGTTCATAGCCTCCAGCTGCATAGAACCCGATTATCAACGCCGCTCAGCAAAAACAAATCTAGCCGGCTGTCAACCTCAAGGAGGAATTCAGCCCCGCTATAGCGGTTTTCGGGTACAGGGCACCGCTAGTTCCCCGCCTAGCACGGCTCAGTTCATGATGTTAGCAATAAGCGCTAATTGCGTCAACATCGGGATGCCTGCCATTCCAGGCGTACGTTACTGTATAGCTATTGCAGATAGATTCGGCGGCTGAATCCACATCTTACGTATGGCAGTTCTGGGAAAAGGAAGTTGAATACTTGACCTCTAATTTAGAGACTTGAAGCAAGATGTCTATCCAGTCGTCTGTGCCGACTTAGCTGATGAGCATCCACACGCCAAAATCGCACTGCCCGTACTCGTTGTCTCCCACGGCTACCACGGTGCCGTCGGACTTAACCCCCACCGTATTACCGTAGCCTGCGGCAACTTGAACGCTGCCCGTCCAGCCACCGACATCGCACTGACCGTATTCATTGTATCCCACGGCGACCACGGTGCCGTCGGACCTAAGACCCACGGTATGGTCGTAGCCTGCTGCGATCTGGACGATGTCCGTCCAGTCGCTGACATTGCACTGCCCGCAGTAGTTCTCTCCCACGGCGACCACGGCGCCGTCGGACTTTAGCCCCACCGTGTGCTGCGAGCCTGCAGCGACCTGGACGATGTCCGTCCAGCCGCCGACATCGAAGTAGCTGTAATCATGCCATGGCGCGGTGACCACGGTGCCGTCGGACTTAAGTCCCACCGTGTGCCACTGGCCTGCGGCGACCTGGACGATGTCTGTCCAGTTGCCGACGTCGCACTGCCCATGGTCATTGTTCCCCACGGCGACCACGGTGCCGTCGGCCTTGAGCCCTACAGTGTGGTCTGTGCCTGCGGCGACCTGGGTGATCTTATTCCAGCCACCGACATCACATTGCCCGTAATAGTTGTCTCCCACAGCGACTACGGTGCCATCGGACTTAAGTCCCACCGTGTGACTCGAGACATACCCGCCTGCTTCGACCTGGGCGATGTCTGTCCAGTCACCGACATTGCACTGCCCATCACCGTTGTACCCTACGGCGATCACGTTTCCCCAATCCCTAAGTCCCACCGTGTGAGCCCAGCCTGCGGCGATCTGGGCGATGTCCATCCATCCGCAGACGTCGCACTGCCCGTAGTAATTGTATCCCGCGGCGATCACGGTACCGTCGGACTTAAGCCCTACCGTGTGATATAAGCCTGCGGCGATTTGGGCAATGTTCGTCCAACCATGGCTGCCGACACCGCACTGCCCATCATCATTGTTTCCCACCGCGATCACAGTGCCGTCGGCCTTAAGCCCCACTGTGTGAGAGCTCCCGGCGGCGACTTTGGTGATGCCTCTCCAACTCCCAACATCGCACTGCCCGCAGGAATTGTCTCCCACAGCGACCACGATGCCATCCGACTTAAGCCCCACCGTGTGAGCCTCGCCCGCAGCGATTTGGGTAATGTTCGTCCAGTTGCCAACGTCGCACTGCCCATCATCATTGTTTCCCACCGCGATCACAGTGCCGTCGGCCTTAAGCCCCACCGTGTGACTGGCACCCGCCTCGGCCTGGATTATGTTCGTCCAGTTGCCGACATTGCATTGCCCGTATGAGTTATCTCCCGCGATGACCGCTGTGCCGCCCGACTTAAGCCCCACCGTGTGAAGGGCGCCTGCGGCGGCCTGAGTGATCCCCCTCCACGCAGCGATATCGCACTGCCCTTCAGTGTTATCGCCAGCGGCAACTAGGGTGCCGTCGCTCTTAATTCCCACCGTGTGCCCGTATCCTGCGGCGACCTGGGTGATGCCCCTCCAGCTACCGACATTGCATTGCCCATGGGAGTTATCTCCCACGGCGAACACCCTGCCATTGTCCTTAAGCCCCACCGTGTGGTTCCCGCCTGCCGTGACCATGGGGATACATTCGGGCCAGAAGTGAGCCGTTATAGAGCAGTCGCGGCCTATCATGATCCAGCCTATGGCAGCGTCGGGGTCGCGAGGCAAGTCCCAGTCGCCAGTCCACTCGACAAAACGGTAGCCTTCATCAGCCTCGGCTACCAGGTCCTGCGTCGGACAACATTGCATAGAGATATAGGTAAAAGTCCCCTCTCCAGGGGTGGTTACTGATCCTCCCTCGGTGCTGTCGATAGTGAGTGTGACAAAAGGGTAACAGCTTACCATCCCGACAATCAAGACTATCATGACCAAAAAGATGCTAACTCTGGCCAGGTAATTGCTTTTGCTCCAACTAGGTATTATATTCATACCAGATATCCGCCTTACAGTACTCAGGATACTATCATATGATAACATTGTTAAAATTTCATTAAGGAAGTTATTAGTAGTTTTTGTGCGGTGTCCAAGACATACTATGGAGCTAGAGAGTCACAAATCGCTAGTCTGTTATCTGATGCTACAAAGCTATCAAATTGCCCACCTTGTTACAAAGACTGTAAGTGGGCTTGGAATTCAGCCGCAATATTGCCACGCGCCAATGGGTCGGGGCTCACAATGATAGAAAGCAACGGCTCTTGCAGTTAGTTTTGGGACAGCCCTCTTTCTTTGAGCGTCTTTCTAGATATCTTCCCCGAGCTGGTTCTGGGTATGCTGTCTACAAATTCAATTCTCTTAGGGAGTTTGAAATCAGCCAGGTTTTGGCAACAAAGGTCAGACAGCTCTTTTGTCGTGGCATGTTGCCCTTCTTTAAGCACCACGAAGGCCGTGGGTATCTGTCCTCCATAACCATCGTCAATACCTACATAGGCTGCTTCGGCTACGCTAGGGTGGCTCAGCAGTAGGAATTCAACCTCTGACGGACCGATTTTAAGTCCGGAAGACGTAACTATTATGAAGGACTTCTTCTCTATATACTCAAGGTAGCCTTCCTCGTCCATCCTCACCAAATCACCGGTATAAAACCAGCCATCCTTAAGCACTTGGGCCGTGAGTTCAGGCGCTTTGTAATATCCCTTCATCACCCAGGGGGCATTGAACACAGCTTCGCCTATTTCGCCCCGGGGAACTTTCTTGCCGTCGTCATCCACTATCTTAAGGCGGCAAATTGGCTTGCCAACAGTCCCCAGTTTACGACTCGTAGATGTGCTTATGGAAACGGCTGAAGCCTCCGTGAGACCATATACCTCATAAAGGGATAATCCGAACTTGTCTTCCAAGGTCTCCATCAACTTGGGAAACGACTTTGCCCCAGCGCTAACCGCCAATCGCAGTGAACTCAGGTTATATCTTGTCAGGATTTCGTCACGCACCATAGCCAAGGCATTGTACATGGCAGGCACGCCAAAGATGACCGTGCCTTTTTCTTTCTCTACAGCCTCCAGAACAGCTCTGGGAGTAAAATTGGGGATAAGTACGACAGTAGAGCCTGTGATAATCGAACCAAAAAGGACCTCGAATAAGCCATAAAGATAAGAAAAGGGAACAAGGTCTATAATGACGTCTTCTCTTTTCCGTTGTATGCCTGCGGAGACTATGGGGGGAGTTCCCATATGGGAAGCATGCGTATGTACGACGCCCTTTTGCTTCCCCAGTACGCCAGACGTGTAAAATATAGTAGCTTCATCATCGTCTTTTAGATCGATAGCCGGTGATACGGAAGCAGCCTTAGATACCATTCTGGCATAAGAACCTGAATCAACTTCGATTACGTGCTTCAGCAGAGGAATGTGAGGCAAAACTGGGGCAAGCATCTGGGAGAATTTTTCCTCCGTTATCAGAATCTCGGAGTCGGAGTCCCGCAGCAAAGAATCAAGTTCAGGTGCTTTGAGCGCAGTGTTAAGCAGCGCAGCTACACCACCACCTTTAATGACGCCAAAATAATTGATGACCCACTCAGGGCTATGGGACAGCAAGATAGCCACATGGGTGCCCTTTTTCATCCCCAGCTTCAGCAGGGCATTGGCTGCCCTGTTGGAAGTCGCATCCAGCTCACCATAAGTAATCCTCCGAGCACCAAGGACAATGGCTTCTTTGCGTGGGATTTTGCTGGCAGTATCTTCCAGGGTCTGCTCAATATTCATCTCGGCCTCCCGAAAATCCTGCGGAAGAGTATATCGTAATACAAGGTATACCGTAAAGCCCTCGTCCTCATTCAGCAGCCCGTCACACCTTCATTCTGTTATTGCGAGGTTGGCGAAGCCAGCCGAAGCAATCTCTGAAACGGAAATCACAAATCCCAAGCACCAAATCCTAAACAATATCAAGGCACCAATTACCAATGGTCAAAACGTTTAGGACTTTGAGTTTTGATATTCGAATTTGTTTAGAGTTTAGAAATTGGGATTTAGAATTTGGGCATGGCAATTGCCATGCCCCGACAGGCCAGCAGACGCATTTGCCCCTCAGTGTGGCAGCTTCGGCAGTTGTTGTGGTTGTTGTTGCTGGAATTGTATGGCAATCACTTCACTGCCTTCCTCAAATAGCTTTGAATTGATCTCGTGCACCAGGCCCCAGGACTGCGCCTCTTCTGGATTCAAAGTTATCCTCTCAAACATGGCATCGATAACGTCTTTGGCGCTCTTGCCGGTGTTGGCTGCGATTACCTTGGCAATATTCTCCATGTCGATCCTCAATCCCTTTAACCTCTCCTCCAGCAGTTTCTCATCTAAATTCTGTTCCCCTCTAAACTGGGCACTAACGCCGTGAAATAGGAATCTCGCCTGGGGCACCGACAACCTTTTCGAACCAGCACAGTACAGGACGATGCCTATCGAGTCCACACTGCCGAAATTGTGCGTAGTTATGGAGGCAGGCAGTCCTTTCAAATAGTTATAAGCGCTTAAACCATGGATAACAGAGCCGCCCGGCGAAGAGATAAGAATGATGAAATCTTTCACCCCTTGCTTCATTTTCTGGTCGACGGCGCTCATCAGAGCATTGACCGTGGCATCAATCACCGGGGCAAAGAACCTGATTACAACCGGTTTCGTAGCCATGTTGTCTCCTCCTTCTGGCTTGTACTCCATCTTTTGTAAATCTGCCTTGATTATAGCAAATATCACGGACCTGAACCCCGCGTCATTGCGAGTCCTTCAGCACAAGGACGCGGCAACCTCTGAATCCCCCTCTTAAGGTAAGAGGGGCTAGGGGAGTTATTAAGCCTTGATCATTTGTGCTTTGGGCTTGATTTGACATTTGGGCTTTGTAATCTGTCATTGCACAGGCGGGCCTACCCGCTCGCTCTTGCCTTAGCTATGCTATACTTACACACAGGAGTTAGCTATCAAAGATAGGGGTAAGGTGAACCTTAGAGACAAGCTGGAGTCTCTGGCCAAGGACATGGGGGCAACCTACTTCGGTATAGCTGACCTTACTCCTGCCCGACAGCCCATTTCCGAGCAGGGCGGAGAGTTTCTAACGCAGTTTCCCCAAGCCGTCTCTCACGGCTTCGTTCTTGCGGACGGCATTGTGAATGCGCTGGTACATCATAAGAATGTTGCCGCCCTGAGCAGTTACTGGTACTACGTGTATCAAATCGTAAATCCTCGCATAGACTCAATTTCCCTCATGCTAGCTCAATCGCTGGATAGAGCCGGCTTTCAGGCTTTCGTTGCCCCCTCGTCTCAAACTGTGGATAGAACCCGGCTTACCGGTGTCTTCTCTCACAAATTAGCAGCTCATCTGGCCGGGCTGGGATGGATTGGCAAGAGTGCCCTGCTCATTACACCGGAGCACGGTCCTCGCGTGAGGTGGGGAACGGTGCTCACAGATGCTCCGTTGGAAGCGGGAACGCCTATGGATGAGATGTGCCGCGACTGCGATGCATGTGTGAAAGCTTGTCCGGCCCATGCCTTTACCGGACAGGCCTTCGACAAGCCCAGACCGAGGAGCGAGATATTCGCTGCTGAAGCATGTGACAACTATCTAAGCAAACGAGAGACTCTGCGCAGGGCTTGCGGTATATGCGTTTATGTCTGTCCGTTCGGGAGAACCGAGTGAGCAAAGACTTTCCCAGGTAGTCTCCACAGCTAGCTTTTCGAATTCGAAAAGTCAGAACAGCAAAAGCCAGGAGCTGAGAGTTCATATTTCAAGCTATTCGAGGTCAGACACGTTAGTGGGTACTGGATCATTTTGAAATCAAGGCCATTTATCTTCCTGATAGAAACTGTTCAGCATTCGATACGATCTCATTCGAGACTATGTCAGTTGCGTGAGAGCCACTGCCGAGGAAGTTTTGGATAGTTGCATCTTGATGTATTTGTCTTTCAAAAGGCAGGTAATTCACCCGCTGTAATGCTTTGCCCATTAACCAGATAGAACACTCTTGGCCGGTTTCCCCATATATTGCTGACTGTTGTTTCGCTGAATACTTTGAGCTCGCTTCTACTATAAGGTCCCCCAATTGAGTTTCGGTTAGGTTGTCTAAGATCTTATTCTGAGCTAATAGGATTTCGACATTAGCTATACTAAAAGTATAGGCGCCTTTTTGTATGTCCCCCCAATTTTCTCCAATATCCTGTGGGTTCATTTTACTGTATATAACTAACAGTTCTGTTCCGGCATCTTTGCGATTGAGTAGTTCTGATAAACCGTTGAATCGAGAAGCCACTGCCTCGAAGCCCTGCTGTATACTATTATATGCATGTATATCCCCCAAAAGCGGGTACTCCAGCACAGTCTCCACCAACGCTTTGGTTGACATGTTTTTCAGAATATCCTCGGGTATCTGGCAGGCTTCTAACATCTCATCGTGGGTGGTAAAGGCTCTCCACCCATCTGTTCCCGGCTTGATTGGATAATCATAAGCGTCGCTGGCAGAAGCAGCTTGTGCTGAGTTCATCTGAACGATTGGGTGGAAAGGCATCTTTAGCATGAGTAGAGCAAGAGAGAGGATACCAACAAAATAAAGCCATTTGTTATTTTTGATGTGCATTTTAATTATCACTCGAATAATTCTTCTAAGTATAACATCTTTTCAAAAAAAGTAAATACCGAGCCCTGAACCAAATTGACCACCGCCAGTTATCCTGTGAATGTCCCGTCATCCCTACATCCGGAAAGTTTGTGTACACTTGTCTCCAGCCACCCTGTCCTCTGCACTTCCCTGCTGTCAAACTCAGGAACATACGGTTTAATATCCAGGAGGGGTGTCCCATCTACAATGTCCACATCTTGAATATGGAGCATTTTCCCTTCAACCTTGACGAGCTGCACCACTGATATGCCAATGCGGTTGGGCCTACCGGGGCCGCGCATGGCAAAAACCCCATGCACTTCGCTATCCATATAGGGCTTCACTATCAATGCTGCCCCTTTGGATAGATGAAAGTGGTACAGCAGAATAATGTGAGAAAAACCTTCAATATCTCCCAGCCCTTCAACGTATTCCGGGAAGATCTCGACTATCCCATTGATACCTTTGGCCGCTGCAGGCTGTATAGGTGTCCCTTTGGGTTCCTTGAACGGAGAATGAATAATTCCGATTGGCTTGTACTTTATCTCATTCATGCTTTCGCCCTTCTGTACATGCGAACCTGGATATTGCCTCCAGATGAAGCAGAAGAGATCAACCCTCTCCTTGAACTTGTCTGATTTTGGCACATGGCACAGGCCTAATCAGTCAGAGAAGAGATAGTAACAGGCCAGGATTGAAAGCGCACAGTTTTGTTATACTATAGATAGGGATTAGCTTCATGAAAGAGGCAGGCAAAGCCAGGCAGCGAATAGAAGAGCTGCGAAAGACGATCAATTACCATAACTACCGTTACTACGTGCTGGACAGCCCCGAAATCAGCGACGCAGAGTACGATGAGTTGATGAAGGAGCTCAGGCAGCTTGAGTCTGAGCATCCTGAGCTGGTTACACCGGACTCACCAACGCAAAGGATTGGGGCGCCTCCTGTAGAAGCGTTTGGAGTTGTCGAGCATCCCCGGCCTTTGTTGAGCCTGGCCAATGCTTTTTCCTACGAAGAACTGGCAGCCTGGCATAAAAGAGTAAGCAACCTTTTAGGTGGGCGCCAGTTTGACCTTGTTTGCGAGCCCAAAATCGATGGGCTGGCAGTAGCCTTGACCTACGTTGATGGCCTGCTTGTCACAGGAGCAACCAGGGGAGACGGCTACCGGGGTGAGAACATCACGCAGAACTTGAAAACCGTCAGAAGCATTCCCCTTTCCCTGCCCAAGGAGGCGCCACCCAGATTTGAAGTCCGGGGTGAAGTCTATCTTCCTAAAGCTGGTTTCAAAAAGCTCAACGAGGAAAGGGCTAAAGAGGGGCTGCCGCTTTTTGCCAATCCCAGGAATGCCGCTGCCGGCTCGGTAAGGCAGCTTGATTCCAGCATCACTGCCAGGCGCCCTCTCGACATATTCGTCTATGGATTAGGTTGGGCTGAAGGCAAGGCCGTGCCCGACACTCACTGGGAAATCATGCAATACCTCAAGTCCCTGGGCTTCAAGATAAATCCCAATATCGCTTTGGTCCGTTCCCTCGATGAAGTGGAGAAATATCATCAGAGCTGGGGAGAGAAACGCGAAGAGTTTCCTTACGAAGCTGATGGCATAGTGGCAAAGGTCAATTCTATTGCCCTCCAGCAGGAGCTGGGTACTGTTGCTCACGAGCCGAGATGGGCTATTGCTTATAAATTTCCCGCTGTTCAGGGCACCACAAAGCTGCTTGACATCGGCATAAACGTGGGGAGGACAGGGAGTCTCAACCCTTACGCTATTCTAGAGCCGGTTCGAGTAGGCGGTGTAGTTATCAGTTCAGCAGCGCTGCATAATGAGGAAGATATCCACCGCAAGGATATCAGGATCGGAGACTGGGTTGTTTTGCAGCGGGCTGGTGAAGTCATTCCTGAGATTGTCGAACCGATTGTCAGCCGACGTACCGGTAAGGAAAGAATCTTTCACATGCCCGGCCGCTGCCCTGTCTGTGGCAGCGAGGTGATAAAGCCCGAAGGCGAGGCCATGCACCGCTGTACCAACGCTGCCTGCCCATCTCAAGCCCTGGAGAGAATCAAGCACTTCGTCAGCCGCGGTGCCATGGATATAGATGGCGTTGGTGAGAAGCTATGCCAGGCTTTGTTCGAAGCTGGCTTGATCAAGGATGTTGCTGACTTATACTACCTCACCAGAGAGCACCTTCTCAGTCTGGAGAGAATGGCAGAGAAAAGCGCCTCCAATGTGCTTAACTCCATCGAGAGAAGTAAGAACAGGCCCCTGGCCCGGGTCATCTTTGCCTTAGGAATCACCCATGTCGGTGACCAATATGCCGAACTACTGGCCGAGCATTTCGCCAGCATAGACGACCTGGCCGAAGCGAGTGAGGAAGACCTTCCAAGCATTCCCTCCATCGGCCCCAAGATAGCCGAAGGCATCGTGGCCTTCTTCAGACAGAAAAGAAACAGGCAGATTATCGAAAAGCTGAGGAAGGCCGGGGTGAAACTGGAAAAACCCGAGAAAGTAGGGGAGGGTCTTGCACCCTCCCTTCCCTTAGCCGGCCTGGAATTTGTTTTGACCGGGAAGCTCGAATCCTTGTCCCGCCCAGAAGCAGAAACGAAGATAAAGGCTCTCGGCGGTAAAGCCGACTCCGATGTTACGAAGAAGACCTCTTACGTGATAGTGGGCGCGGACCCCGGCTCCAAGTTGGCGAAAGCAGAGAAGTTGGGGACAAAGACACTCAGCGAAGCTGAGTTCCTGGGATTACTGGATAAGGCTGTCGGCAAATCATAGAAATTCTCTCAACTCTAGCCTTTACCTCTCTATGCTTCCGTTCATGGCTTCCAAGAGCAGCAAGAGTACCAAACTCCAAATTACAAATATCGGCTAAGATTTGAAAAGATTTAGAAAAGCGTAGAAGAGATTTACAACTCTCTATACGGATTACTGATTAGCTTTCTCGAGGAAGTGGACCTCTTTGGCTCGGTATACCTCTTCTAGGCCACAGTGTGGACATTTGACCTGGAAGTGCACACCTTTCTTTGATTCATACTCGAGTCTTGCCACGTCAGGAATCTCAATGGCAAACATAACCCGTTTTTTACAGTTGTGACATTTAACGTAGGGATACTTCAAGTGCTTCTCGCTTCCATTAAGCAACTAGAATCGGTCGCCTCCTTCATTCATGGTCCTTCTTTTTTATTGCCAAAAGATATAGTGCTATTTCATGCATTGTCCTCAGAACCATAGCTAGTTCTTCAAATTTCAGTTCATAGCTTGAGACTACAACGGCATCCCAGTTCTCGCTACCAGCCGCCATTATCGGCTTGCCCGCACCTGCCTCACCCTTTAGAATTAGCTCATCCATGTGCTCTATAGCACCTCGAATTCTTACTATTGTCTCCTCTCTTGTCTCTACTTGTCTTCGCAGTTCTCTTGGTAACCCTGGCGATTGTTTTTCTGCCTTGATTCTCTCTAGTAGCTTGTACAATCGTCGAACAGCATTAATGCAATTTTCGATGTGGTCTGTGAATGTGAGGATATATATGTTCCGGCCATCTCTACTCATTTCTTCCGGTGAGCGATTTATCTCCGCTATTTCTGCGAGAATAGCTTCCCTCGCTTCGTGATACTCCCATAAGGCTTTATCTACGAGACGAATGAAGTTTCTTCGATACAGGCTTGTTTTCGGACTTAAACCACGCTCTCCAGCCAATAGTTGAACAATCAAACGGCTTACAAGGGGGGGAATCTAAACCTGACAAGTCAAGCATTTTGCATTCTGACGGAAATTCCATTACTTCTCCCCCTACAATACCATGATTATACCTCTTGCTAGCTCAGTGAAGTTTGAGGATAGCCTGAGGCTCCACAGGCCACCCACGGCCAAGCTTCTCAAAGAGACTTCTTTGCTTTATGGAGGGCTTGTTGCGCAGCCTTGGTAAGTTCAGGGCCAGTGGACAGTCCAATGCATTTGTCCAGGTCACTGATAGCTTTGGGCATCTCGCCTTTCTCCTGGTATGCCAGACCTCGGTTGTAGTAGGCATCCGCATCGCTCGGGTTCAGTTCAATGGCTTTGTTGTAATCAGCTATCGCTTGGTTATACTCGCCTATTTCATCGTAGGCATAACCTCGGTTGAAGTATGCCAAGGCATCACGGGGGGCCAAGTCAATCGCTTTGCTGTAGTCAGCTATCGCCTGTCCATATTCGCCCGTTTCTGCATAGGCGTCGCCGCGCTCGTTGTAAGTAGCAGCATTGCTTGGGTCCAATTTGATGGCCCGGTCATAGCCAGCCATAGCTCTACTCTGTCTTCTCTGTTCTCTGTACCAACGCACCACAAGGACGATTATTACAATGAATGCAATAGGCTCGCTTGGTACAGCAATCCTGAAAATCCATGCAGCAATGTTCACAGAGAAGAGAGCAACCAAGTTTACTATGCCAAAGACAATCCAGAAAAGAAGAAATGGACCACCGATAACACCTAATAGTAATGTCCAGTTAAGGTGCCTTCCAAACCAGTTCCTTTCCTTAACAGGTGCTTCAGGCTGGTTGACAGACCTTCGTTTTTCTTCTAAATCAAAGCCCGTAAGCTTTTGCCCACACTGTGGGCAGAATTTCACTCCTTCGACTCCTGCCTTTCCGCAACTAGGACAATATTTCACCAATAACTCCACCGTTCATTTTGCCACTTTGACAAGCTACTTCAATATACGAAGACTCCTGACTATGGCATCGAAATCATCTTCCCACTCGCTATACTCGTCTGGTAATGCTGTACACGTTACAGTCCACATAGTCCTATTCATAATACAACACATAAATACATCGTGATATGTGCCTAATCCGGTGATAGTTGCTTGGCATTCTATGATTGTTGCTGTTCTATTATCAATGGTTGTTTTAACTCGTGAGAACTCATGGTAGTCTGACACAACTAATTTGAGCGATTCGATTGCTGCCGTCACCACTTGGTCATGTGTCCGCATTATTCCAGAGAGCGGTTCTACTATGATGTTAACATTAGGATTGTGACCTATGATAGTAGGTAGACCGGCCATGAAAACAAAGTGAGCTTCTCCCAAAGGAATGTCTGAGGTTATACTGCTTATTATTTCCTGTGAGAATTGCTCAATTTCTTCCATGGACTCTAGGTCGAGTTCCCATTCTGGTGGGTAAGAGATGCTGAAAAGGCCCAGTTCGTCTGTATAAGTAGTAAAGTGGGTGGGAATTGCTGGCTCAGGCTCTATGGATGTTGGCGGATGTGTAGCTATGACTACTATTACGATTATAGCTATAGTACACGCTGCGATAATTCCTGCCAGCTTCTTCTTACTCTTTCCTTTAATAACGGCTTGCACTATCGCCAGTGGACGCCCACACTCAGGACAAAACCGAGTGTCTTCGCTCACTTCAGTTCCACAATCAGGACAAAATGGCATTTCTTCACCTCCTATCCTGTTGAGACATCATATGAGAACCAATAAGAACTGTCAATACGCCTCTCTGAAGACAACACAAGTTCTCCGCTTTAACTCTCATTTTCTGGGATGGCTTAAGTCAGTCGGTTTATGCAGCCTTTCTAGGATAGAAACAAGGCGTGTGGTATAATAATTTTGGAGCGACTCAACGCAGGTGTAATTTGTCGAGCCTCCAGGTCTCGCCATGAGGTTGCTAGTCCAGTAGAATTTTCAGGTAGATTGTATTAATAGTTATGGCGCAAACATGGAAAGACAAGTGGAAAAGCATTAACAGCAAATTCGCTACCTGCAAATCTGAGTGCATCACACGCTACCGTTCCGACGATAAGTGCAAAGATAGCATTGAGGCAGTCATAGCTGATATTTGGAATTTGAGGGATTGGTTGATCAATGACCCCACGGCCTGTGTTGCAGAAGCCGATATTTATGCTTTCTTGGATGCGGAAGGCTTCAATATCCGCGCCTGTGGAGACCTAGAAACAAAGCAGAAACATTACCGCGTCACCAGTCCGCGGCGTGAAAACACAGAGTTAGTCTGGGAAGGTAATCATAATCACCCAAGCGGTCTTCCAGTTATCTTTAGCGTTACCCGCAAATATAAGGATAGTGATTCAACAGACCATTGGGAAGATGCCTACGACCTAGCGCGAAGAGCCATAGAGGAATGGAGGAAATTCCTCGTTAGAAGAGGATTGCTCCCTGAACAAACAGCCAGCCAAAATGTTACCTCTCCAATCAGGCTTGCTAGCCTACTCATGAGCGAGATCAGAAAAGTAGTAGGGAGTATCCAGAAGTTTCTGCGCTTTAAGTTTTAGTTTCCATCTATCCAGCCTAGGCCAGTTAGTTTATGCAGCCTTTCTAAAAGAGGATACTCTAAAGTGTTAAGGCTAAATACTGGCGAATATACGGCCATTCGTCCAATCAAGCTTGAAAGTAGGAAGACTAAAGCGAGTCTGGCCAATCAATCTTGCTCCTGGTCAGTATAACTAGATAACTAATTTGTAGTAGGCCTAATTGGTATGGTGTCCCTGGAGTACTGAGTACCGCCATACTCGCCATGTGTGTACCGGAAGCCTTGAGCCGCTTTTGCTGAGGTATCAACTCAGTGGAGGATAATAGTCGAGATAAAAATCATATTCTGTTCCTTCAACACGGTTCACTTCAGTACCGTCTTTAAGCAAAATAACCGCAATCGACTTACCTGGCGTTTTGTTCCTGATCACACAGGAAATTTCTATTCCCGGTACGGCAAATTCAAAGGTATTCTTGTCTGCCGTCATTTCACCTTGGAGGTCGGTCGCCTCGGTTCGACTGCCTATAACATATTTCACCTCATGTGTACAGAAGCCTTCAAACTCTGTTCCTTCGGTGCCAATGACCTTAACAGTAAACCCTGCGTTTTCCCAGCTCCTGATACCGGGACAGACGGCAAGACCAACCAAGACGCCCACAAGCACGAGGAGAACAACTATTGCCAATCTTTTTCGCATATTCCTATCCTTATTTTAGTTCTTATGTGACCCCATGTCAAGAACAAAGGCAAGGTGCATGGAAGATTAAAGCAAGTTAAGCCAATCGATTCTTCTTGGTCGGCTGTAACTAAATTGCACAACAGTTAGAATTGTTGGGTCACAAAATAGGCTAATGTGTAATTTCGCCCTCAGGAATATTCTATTTTTGACCCAACTGACTGAGTTCTAATAACTAAAATTAACACCTCTCGCCCTAAGTTGAGGTATGTATGTGTTGATGGACTCTGAATTCAATGGACTCCATGACATGAAAACAATATCCCCCGTACCAAGTCCCTCGTTCTGTACCAAGGGACCGATATCGCTTATCTGGTTCTCCCGGAGGTCGATATCAGCTAGGTTGATGAGGTTGGCTAGAGGGGAGATAACGCTTATTTGGTTCCACCCGAGTTGGAGGTATGTCAGGTTGGTGAGGCTGGCCAAAGGCGAGATATCGCTTATCTGGTTATGCGTGAGGTCGATGTCTGTCAGGTTGGTGAGGTTGGCCAGGGGGGAGATATCACTTATCTGGTTAGAGCCGAGGCCGAGGTATTTCAGGTTGGTGAGGTCGACCAGAAGAGGGATATCGCTTATCTTGTTAGAGACGAGGCCGATGTATATCAGGTTAGTGAGGTTGGCCAGAGGTGAGATATCGCTTATCTGGTTAAAGTTGAGGTAGAGGTCTGTCAGGTTGGTGAGGTTGGCTATAGCGTAGATATAGCTTATCTGGTTATACCCGAGGTCGAGGTATGTCAGGTTAGTCAGGTTGGCCAGAGGGGAGATGTCGCTTATCTGGTTGCCTCCAAGGTTGAGGTCTGTCAGGTTGGTGAGGCTGGCCAGGGGGCAGATATCGTTTATCCGGCTAGAGGGAAGGCTGAGCGACGTTAGTCTGGTGAGGTTGACCACAAGCGCGATATCGCTTATCTGGTGACCGCTGAGTCCGAGCCCTGTCAAGTTGGTGAGGCTGGCCAGAGGGGAGATATCGCTTATCTGGTTAAGCTGGAGGTCGAGGTATGTCAGGTTGGTGAGGTTGGTCAGAGGAGATATATCCCTTATCTGGTTAAACTCGAGGTCCAGGTGTGTCAGTTTGGTGAGGTTGGCCAGAGGGGAGATATCGCTTATCTGGTTATAGTGGAGGTCGAGGTCTGTTAGGTTGGTACAATACTGAAGCCACGATAAATCTTCGATTTGTCCATAATCAGCCGAGAGGCTCGACAGCCCAGCAAGCTCAGAGGCATAAATAGGTTCGACCCATTTGTTCAGGGCCAATCTTATGGCTGCCTCTAGAAACGGGTTTGTGAAAGTGACCACCGGAGGTTCTATAATCTGTACCAGCTTTGTGTAAACGAAGTTGGCCCCGTTTTGGAGTGTTGCATGTATCTTCAAATGATACGAGACATTACTGCTAAATCCTCCTCCGATTAGAGTGAGTGTATCGCTAGTGCTTCTGTTAGGCTGCAAAGGATTCGAAGGAGTAACATTAAAGGTGAAGTCGAAGGATCTATTTAGTTCAAGAGTGGCAGTTAACGAAATAACAGGCTCAACAGCCACATTCTTCAGAGTTATTTCGACTGCCGGCCCCCCGGGATTAGGGGGTCCGATAGGGCCCAACACAGACGTGATTTCAATCGGTTGCCGGTTTTGCGACGTTAAGCTAACATCCACACCTCTCGCTCTAAGCTCAGGTACGTATATGTTGATGGAATCTGAGCTCAGGGGGTTCTCCCAGAGGTAAACCGTAGTCAAATTGGTGAGATTAGCAAGGGGAGAGATGTCGCTTATCTGGTTATCGGATAGACTCAGCCTTTTCAGAGCAGTTAGGTTCGAGATAGGAGTAATGTCAGTTATTCGGTTGCTACCAAGGTCAAGATGGAGTGAATATGAAATCATCTCCCACTCCTGGGTACCTAGACCTACTAGATTGGACAGAGGAATGACGTCATCTATCTGGTTATTGTCAAGATGCAGCATTGTCAGATTTGTGAGACTGGCCAGAGGACTGATATCCCTTATCTTGTTATCCGACAGACTCAACTTTGTCAGGTTAGCGAGGTTAGCAAGAGAGGTAATGTCACTTATATTGTTATCATCAAGAATCACCCACTCCAAGCTGGTTAGGTTTGAGAGCGGGGACATGTCACTTATCTGGTTGTGGCTGAGGTCGAGGCAGGCCGAAGGCGGGATTGAATAGAAAGTGTGCTTACCCAAATTCACCAGATTAGATAGTAAGGTGATATCACTTATCTCATTATCGGCAAGGTAAAGGTAGCTCAGATTAGTGAGGTTTGAGAGAGCACTGATATCGTCTACTTGGTTACCATTAAGGTCTAGGAGTTCAAGATTGGTGAGGTTTGAGATAGGGGTGATGTCACCTATTTCGTTGTCCTCCAGCATCAACTCCGTCAGAGCAGTGCAGTGCTCCAGCCCGCTAAGGTCGGTGATATTCATTCCGAAAGCCTGAAGGGAAGTGAGATCTTCCAGGTCTGAACTGTAGATGGGGCCATCGGGTTTGCCAATGTAGTCCCTGACTGCTGCCTCAAGGTTGGGGTCGGCGAAAATGCCCGTCGGTGTACGTACGGCTACTATTACGATTACGATGACAACTACAATACAACCTGCGATGATTCCTGCCAGCTGTTTCTTACTCATCCCATCCTCCCTTCAACATCGTAATCCACCACAACCACAGTATGCATCCCAATCTCATTATACCACTTGCTAGCTCACTGAAGCTTAAGTCTAGGAGAACTTTACAAAAAATAGGGTATTCTAAAGTGTTAAGGCTAAATACTGGCGAATATAAGGCCATTTGGCCAATCAAGCTTGAGGATGGTATAATCTAATTAGTCATACTGATAATACCACCGGGCTATTGAGACGGTTGCCGGTCCCTCAGCATCACTTTTAGCCTATCTTGCTTCTTTCTGTACCGGTCTCGCAAAAAAGCGAACGCAATCTCAATAGCGATAAAGCCAAGAGCCACATTCGTCATGAAGTCCCACGTCGCAGGAATAACCTTCCATAGGGCAAGTCCACCAACCAGAAGGCACAGAAACGCAATTGTTACGAATGGAATCATTACGACAGTCCATTGTGTGGCTCTGAATCTGGCATCATGAATTTCCTCCTGAATTCTTGCCACTTGGAGTGGAGTCATTTCGTGATCGCTTAAATCCCACCCGCACCTCGGACAAAACTTCGCATCCCTTGGAATTTTCTTATCACACAGCGGACACTTGCGCATTTTAGACCCTAGTTTTCGACGGGAATAGCTCCCCTCGCTTCTGTTGTTATTATATCATAAATGATTCTCCGCTTTAATTCTCATCTTCTGGGACGGTTTAAGCTAGCGTGGTTTATGCAGCCTTTCTAAACTAGGATATTGCAGAGCGCCAAGGCTAGATTACACAAAAGTCAGACTTGTTCAATCATAATTCGAAACATCAAAGAGCGTGTCTAACTGTGGGTTAGTAGTTTGAACAGCGATTGATTTCCACGCAAGTGGAAGTCAATCCTTTGTTAACGTTTGGCCTGCCCAAGTTCCTAGGAATGATAGACCTTCGTGCTCTTAGCGTTTTAGCGCCCATATCTGCACTATTCGTTCGCCAAGGATTGCCTTTGGATATGGTTCGACCTCAACAACTTCCAAATCTGCCCAGGCAACAAGAGTTCTCATTTCTTCGATTCCATAATAAGCATAGAATCGAGGCTTTCCGCCATAAGACCTCGGATTCTCTTCCAGTTGCTCACCGCTACCTACCTTGAAATTGAACGACAATACCCCTGATGGCTTAAGAACATGTCTCATTTCCGATAGAACGCGTGTCAATTCCTTCTTTGGAACATGATAAACGCAGCCATTAGCCCAGACTCCACGAAAATGACTACCAGACAAACCAAGTCTTCTCATATCTCCCTGGATGAAACTGACGCTTGGGAAATGCCTACGAGCCTCAGACAGCATCGCAGAAGAGTAATCCAACCCAATGGAAATGATTCCTTCTTTCTGAGAAAGATAATAAGCATCTTTCCCGTACCCGCAACCAATATCTAGAATCTCTGCTGTCCGCTCTCTCTCCGCCATGACCAAAGTCACCAATTTGTCCAGCAAAGACTTCTCAAACCTGCCAATCCAAGTATCCGATACCAGGTCGTTAATTCTTCGGGCATAACCCGACGCGATTAGGTCGTAGGTTTCACGGGTAACCTCAGTGACATGAACTTCATCCGGTTTCATTGAAACGGCCGATCATAATGATCGTATGCTAAGTAAACAGGTATTCGGTCGATGAGTCTTCAATGCTGAACATCATACACTTGCGAGGTTCTACCATCAAGAGAAGTCAAAAGGATGAATGATTGGACAATTCGTCATTCTGTGCAATACATCGCGTGCGCTAAGGTAGCGACTTGGGTAAGAATGACCTTTCCCGAATGTCCGTTGAAAATGACGGGGTATGAGCGACCGAATCTTCACTCGAGCTGAAAGGCTATTCCATGTTATGAATTACATCAAAAAAGTGCAAAAAAACGGCGTTAATATTACAATCGCGTCATGGTCAGAATGCTTATTAGGTTCTTGCTAGTGCTGCTCGGCCTGATTCTGGTATTGCCCTTTTCTGCTTGCCAGTCATCTAAACCTGAAACGAACTCAACAGACTTGGCGGGTACGATCCAGCAAGACATTATTTACAGTTCGAAAGATGGCGCTGATCTCAAACTAGATATTCACTATCCTCAACTTGTGACTGGACCAATTCCAACCCTAGTATATGTTCACGGTGGCGCTTGGATTCAAGGCGACAAAGAAGAAGGCGCGGGGACAGTAGATATACCAGCGTTGTTGGAGGCCGGTTTTGCCGTGGTAGCCGTCAACTATCGGCTTGCCCCCCAGCATAAATTCCCAGCTATGATAGAAGATGTGAAATGTGCGATAAGGTTTCTCCGTGCCAATGCAGACCGATATGGCCTGGCTACTGAAAAAATCGGAGCATACGGTGGCTCGGCTGGAGGACATCTGGTCTCGTTGCTTGGTGTAACAGATAGCAGCGCAGGTTGGGACTCAGGAGAGTATGCCGAGTACTCCAGCCACGTTCAAGCAGTGGTTGATATGTTTGGCCCAACCAATCTGACAGGACCATTTCTGGCAGAAGCCCCAGTTAGGTGCGAAGATGTCTTCGGTACATGTAACGTGAATGACCCGGTTTTGCGTGATGCTAGTCCAGTAACCTGGGTATCCGCAGATGATCCTCCGTTTCTGATTCTCCATGGCGATAAGGATGAAGTTGTGCCACTGAGCCAGTCCGAGGCACTATACGAACGTTTAAGAGATGCTGGTGTCGAAGTCACTCTTGTGGTTGTGAAAAATGGCCAACACGGGCTCTGGCCCAAGGCCGATATGGAGCCATCCAGAAGCCAGTTATCCAGAATGATAGTAGAGTTCTTTGTAAGGCATCTCCCAAACAGTTAGCCTTGGGCACTGTGGGGTTCACGAGAAACGTTTAGGCCTAGACGCTCTAGCTATGAAGGTCACAAATACCGTATCAGAAATTAGCTATTGAAGCGGTAGTCCCACTGGAATCTAGCTCCACTGAAGAAACATCCGGATAAACGCGTGGACGCAAAAGCCAAAACTGCACAGAAAGCCACATTGTTGCCTTGGCTATTTCCGCCCCGCGGTCTTTCCTTTTTCCCCACGATTGAGTTTCAGTTCATACCCAGCCGGAAGAAACACCTTTAACATCCGTCTGTACATAGTGGGGTCTTTTGTAAGACTCTTCTTAATGATTTCCGCCTTATCCATTTCGGGATTCAGATAGCTAGTTAACTCGCATTTTAGCGTCTCAAGCGTATCGGCCAAGGCACGCTGCTCATCGTATGACACCGCTGACAGGAATCTATTCATGAACTCCCAAACCGCTGGAATTGCGGGTTCAACGGCTTCGTTCCCCTTATTGGTCAGACTCACAAACACTGCCCTGCGGTCCTTCCTGTCCCTCGTTCTTCTGACCAGACCAGCTTTGACCATACGGTCCACCAGCATACTCATGCTGTTTGGGGCACGTTCTAGGACCGCTGCTATATCAACTGGCCTCATAGGTCCCCTGGATTTGATAACGGAGAGCAATCGAGCCTGCTCGTTACTAATACCGTATCTGTTACTCACCAAATCGAGGCAAAGGTTAAGCGCATCGCCTGTTCGGGACAACAGAAGCAACAATCTCAGAACTGTCTTTTCCTGTTCAGTACTCACTGTCATATCTATATCCTCCTCATTATTTCGCGACAACTTGGCCGATTTGTCGCCTATATTACACAAAAGTGTTGCTTGTCTACAACTGCCCACCTTATCAGACAAAGAGCCAGACTGTGTCTGTCGGATCTACCTGTGTCGGTTTACACGTTGATTTCTGCTCCGTTCCGCCTCAGTTCTACTATCTTGTATCTGCTATCGCCCTTTTCTCTTTAACAGGAGCCAATTCCTATCGCCCGTGTGAACCAGAGCGTACTCCCCTTGTAGTCTATCTCCATGAAGTGTGAATGCTAACAGATTAGGCTCCGTTTGCTGGAGTTCATATTCACCGCTGTCCCAGATTTCGACCTTGCCAGCGCCGTACAAACCTTCCCCAATGTCGCCTTCAAAATCTATGTAACTCACTGGATGGTCATCTACCTGAACGGCCAATCTTCGAATACCGGACTCCGTAGGAGGGCCTTTTGGCACGGCCCAACTCTTGAGTACTCCTTCCATTTCCAACCGGAAATCATAGTGTAGACGAGTTGCATGATGTTTCTGAACTACAAATCGACTCATTTTGAATGCGGCTTGCCTCTTCTGATTTCAACCGGTTTCTAAAGGAGGTAAGCTACGCAGGAAATTGATGGCATCTTGAGCTGTGGCGACCTTAATTACCGTAATGTGTGTGGCCATAGCCAGAGCATCCGGGTAATTTTCAGCTGGTGAAAGGAAGTACCCGGCTCCCGCCCGTTCCGCTGCCACTACTTTCTGCTGAACGCCGCCTATTGGACCTACGTTCCCCTCCAAATCCATAGTACCGGTGCCGGCAATCTTCCTTCCTCCCGTGAGGTCCGGGTCAGTAACCACGTCATAGACCCCCAGAGTGAACATTAGACCCGCTGAAGGCCCGCCATTGACTTTCTGCGGCACGATCTCGACCGGAAACGGCAGACTAAAACCACTGTTATGCTGTACAATAGAAATGCCTATGCGCACCGGCCCACCCGCTTCTAGAGGTTCCATCGTGGGTACACTGACATCCATTGTGTGTCCATGGCGTTCGATTGTTAAATTAAGGGTTGACCCTGGAGTTACCGATTCCAGCTGCTTAGTCAGGTCTGCCGGAGAGATGACAGGGTTGTTATTGACTACGGTAATAACATCGTCGGGTTGTAGGACCGCGATCGCCGGGCTTGAGGGCAAAATGGAAACGATGCTAGCTCCATCGTTGTTAATAACTACCGGATATCCGGCCAGGCGCAGACCTACGATGACTGCAGTTGTCGCACTATCCTGAAGCATCTGATAGTTCTCCTGGGAAACGCTTTGCGCCGTCTTATTTGAAGGAACAATTTCAGTCTGGGGCACAAGTCTTATCGAGCGGTCCAGATGGGCGTAGGCCCATTCTCCAGCCAGGATGGGAGCCTGGGGAATCACCGTCGTCAGGATGAGGCTTCCGGTCGAGGAATGGCGATACTGTGACGGCAGTTGCACCATGGGTTCCACGGAGGCAGTGAATCCGGGAGCCTCAAGACCACAGTTCAGGGGAACAAGGCTGAAAGTGACCGCTGCCAACGGAAGCAGCAGCAAGACCACAAGAGAAGACCGGGCAACCATCGCCGGCAAACTTAACCGGGCTACTCGTTCAGGCCGGTCCCATTTCCAGCCCCTCCAAAGAGCTAGACTAATTACAATCAGAGCTCCAATGATGAAAGTAGACGCGCTAGTTTCAAAGCGAAAACGGGCTTGTTGGGAAATTAGGACAATACCCCACACAATAAGTCCGGCGGCAATAACCCATCCGAGGCGAAGTGCCAGCCGGGTCGCTAAGCCAGGTAGCCCTAATAGCCGCCAGATAATAGCTCGCATGAGCCGGCCCCCGTCGAAAGGAAACGCCGGGATAAGATTGACGGCCATTAATCCTAAATTGAAGAAGATCAAAAAGAAAGCCA
>Ga0299915_10000256_pt1 | contig 41868 bp, 30 predicted proteins | sample RVTome_13_FD_200263 | JGI IMG/M metagenome (GOLD analysis project Ga0299915, IMG submission 200263) | Soil microbial communities from uranium-contaminated site in the Upper Colorado River Basin, Wyoming, United States - RVT92D227 (version 2) ...
CGGCGATGCGCTGCGCGATGATCGGGCTGCGCGTGCCGTAGACCCCGCACAGGTGGGTCGCCGTGTCCGCGTCGAGCCCGTGCTCCTCCATGAGCCGGCGACCGATCGCCGCGACGCCCTCGAGGTCAGTCTGCTCGAGCCCCGCCGCGCCGGGGAGCGGGCGGTCCTTCGTGGACGCGCGCTTGGTCTCGACGGTCTCGCCGAGCTCGCCGAGCAGCTCGAGCGTCTTCTCGACCGCCTCGCGCGCCATCCGGCGATACGTCGTCAGCTTGCCGCCGGCGATGATCACGAGCCCATCCTTGCGCGTGAACACCTCGTGCTCGCGCGAGATCTCCGATTCGTCGACGTTCGGCGGCGCGGCGATCAGCGGCCGCAGGCCGGCCCACGTCGAGATCACGTCCGCCGGCGTGAGGTTCGCGCCCGGGAAGTAACCGTTAGCGCTCTCGCACAGGTACTTCACGTCCTCGGCGTCGGCGGCCACCTCGTCGGCGCTGCCGGTGAAGTCGGTGTCGGTGGTGCCGAGCACGGTCCGCTCGCGCCACGGGATCGCGAACATCACGCGGCTGTCGACCGGCGAGATCACGGTGATCGCGCGATGGAGCGGCAGCCGCTCGCGGGGGACCACGATGTGCACGCCCTTGGTCCGCCGCAGCAGGGGCCGATCCATCGGGATCTCGAACCGGCGGATCATCTCGTCGGTCCACGCACCGGCGGCGAGGATCACCACGCGCGACGTCACGGTCGACGTCGTGCCGGTGAGCCGATCCTTGACGACGACACCGGTGATGCGGGCGTCCCCGCTGCGCTCGAACCGCAGCACCTCGGAGTACGTGTGGCAGTCGGCGCCGAGCGAGCGCGCGTCGATCGCGTTCTCGAGCACGAGGCGCGCGTCGTCGGTGGCGCAGTCGTAGTACTCGAGCGCGCCGCGCAGACCCTCGGGCTGGAGCTGCGGCTCGAGCGCGAGCGCGGCCTTGGCCCCACGAAACGTCTTGTGCATCCGCGGCGCGCGGAACAGCGCGAGCGAGTCGTAGATCCACAGGCCGATGTTCATCAGCTCGAACCCGGGCTTCGCACCCTTGTAGATCGGGATGATGAACGGCAGCGGACGCACGAGGTGCGGTGCGACGCGCGTCTGGACGCGGCGCTCGGAGACCGACTCGAACACGAGCCCGATCTCGCCGTGCTCGAGGTAGCGCAGCCCGCCGTGGACGAGCTTGCTCGACTTGGACGACGTGCCCGACGCGTAGTCACCCTTCTCGAACAGCGCGACCTTCATGCCGCGTAGCGCCGCGTCGCGCGCGATGCCGGCGCCGGTGATCCCTCCGCCGATCACGACGAGGTCGTAGGCGGGCCCGGTCATGCGCCGACGATCACCTTCGCGGCGGGTCGCGTCAAGGCTTGCTACGTGACAGCGCCACTGTCTGGACGTCGAAGTACACGAGCGCACCGACGAGCTTCGCGAGCGCCCCGACCGTGGTCTTCGGCGAGACCTCGATCGCGACCTGGCCGGCGGCGAGCTTGGCGCCGAGCGCCTTCACTTCCTTGATCACGACGTCGGGATCCTCCGCGAGCTTGAGCCGGATGGCCTGCGGGCTGGGGAGCGTGGTGAGCGTCACCGGGATCGTCCCGGAGAGCGACCACCCCGGGGGACCGCCGTCGGCTGCCACCGCCAGCCGCCATTGGTGATCCAGGCGGAGTGCCTCCACGAGCCGCGTGGCCGCCATGCCGCGCGGTGCGTAGACCGCGATCGAACCGGCAGCGTCGACGGCGTTCGCCGTTCGGAGCGTCTCGAGTGCGGCCTCGAGGTCCTTCGCGGACTTCACGAGCATGCCGGGATACGGCTCGCCCTTGTTCATCAGCGTCACGCCCGCCGGGCCGAGCTTCGCGCGCGGCACCGCGGCGATCCGGATCTCGGTCGCGGTCACGCTCAGCGCGAACGGACCGGTGTCGGGCGCGGTGACCGGCGAGCTCGGGAGCTCGAAGCCGGAGCCGCTGATCGAGATCGCGGGGAGCGGCAGCTCGATCGCGTCGAGCAGCGGCGCGAGGTCGGGGCGAGCCGCGACGGCGCGCGCGATCCGATCGAGGGCGAAGTACGTCGCCGACATGAACCGCGCATCGGGGACGGCGCTGACTTGTTCCTTGCACATCTCTCCGAGGAACCGCCACGGGCCGCGGGTGCCTTTGCCGCGCGCGGCATCGAGCGTCCCGAGGAAGCGCTGCTTCGCGTTCGCGTCGCAGTAGCCCTTGCAGGCGAGCATCGCGGCCTCGATCTGGGCGCGCGTCGGACCGCCGTCGACCTGCTGCTTGTCCCAGGTGAGCAGCGGCGTCCAGTCGCCGCACGGCCTGCACGCGTCGAGCAGTACGCCGACCCGGCGCGTGGCCGGCAGCTTCGGCGCGGATCGGAGCGCGTTCTCGCACGCGATCCAGTCGCTCGCGGCGGCGTCGGCCGGGACCGCGGCGTCACCGGGCTTGTGCGGTGGCGGTGGTGGCGCGTCCTTCACTTTGCACGCGACGAGCACGAGCACCACGAGCGCGGTCCGCATGATCACCGGGACAGGCGAACGGTGACGAGCTCGCGTGACAGGTTGTTCGTCCACGTCACGAGCGTCGTCGACGCACCCTGCGTGGTCACGTCGGTGATCGCCCAGTTGACGCCTGCCTGCAACGAGATCTGACCCGCATGCTTGGTGACGTGGATCTTCGTGCCGACATCGCAGCGGAGCTTGCCGTCGGGGCAGTCGTTCCAGGCCGCCTCCGGCTCGCTGGAGCCTCCGGACAGCCGGATCGCCACCGAGATCACGAACGGCGTCTTGTCGGGCACCCGGATGAGCTCGACCTTCATCTTCGTGCCCACCGGCAGGCCGGGCTTCGAGACCAGGGTCATCCGCGCCTTGTCGCCGTCGAAGACCATCCAGTCCGTCGCCAGCGGGGGGGCAGGGACCGTCGCGCTCCCCGACCCGGGACCGGGCGGCGCCGCACTCCCCACAGCGGCACTCCCCGCAGCCGGCCTGGCATCGCCCGGCGCCGCGATCACGCCCGCGTCGGACGGCGCTGACCCCACCGGGGCGACCCCGGCGTCCGGCTTGTTCACGTAGTCGACACGCTGGACCTGCGACTTGGTCGGCGACAGCGAGCACCGGTCGTCCTGGCACACCGGTCCACAGCCGGGCGCCAAGGCCACGAGCGCGACGAGGCAGGAGGTGAGGATCAGCTGCTTCATCCGCGCTCGACCTCGAGCCCGTACTTCTTCACGAGCCGGTGGATGTAGTTGCGGTCGATGCCGGCCTCGGCCGCGGCACGCGAGATGTTGCCGCGATGGCGCGCGAGCAAGGCCGTGAGGTAGTCGCGCTCGAAGCCCTCGACGAGCGCGGCCTTCGCTTCCTTGAACGGCAGGTCGAGGACATCTGGATTGGACGGCCGCTTCGGCTCGTCTTCCTCGGCGACCGGCATCCGCGCACCGCTGTCCGCGAGATCCTGCAGGAACTGCGAGCTCCCGGTGTGGCCTAGCGAGAGCGCACGCTCGACGACGTTGCGCAGCTCGCGGACGTTGCCGGGCCAGTCGTGCTTCTCGAGCTGCTCGAGCAGCGCCGGTGACTGCGCCCATCCGCCGCGGCCCATCTTGTCGGCGAACCACGCCGCGAGCGCCGGGATGTCCTGCTTGCGCTCGCGCAGCGGCGGTACGTGGGTCGAGACGACGGCGAGCCGGTAGTAGAGATCCTCGCGGAACCCGCCGGTGCGCACCAGCGCGCGCAGGTCGCGGTGGGTCGCGGCGATCACGCGGATGTCGACCTCGACCGCGTGCGTCTCGCCGACGCGGCGGACCTGCCGGCGATCGAGGACGCGCAGCAGCTGCGGCTGCAGATCGATGGCGAGCTCGCCGATCTCGTCGAGGAACAGCGTCCCTCCGTTCGCGGCTTCGATGAGACCTTGCTTGTCGCTGGCCGCGCCGGTGAACGAGCCGCGCGCGTGGCCGAACAGCTCGGACGCGATCAGCTCGTGCGGGATCGAGCCGCAGTCGACGACGACGAACGGCCCCTTGGCGCGCTTGCTCGTCTTGTGCACCGCCTCGGCGATCGCCTCCTTGCCGGTGCCGGTCTCGCCCTGTAGCAGGATCGTGGCCTCGGTCGGCGCGGCCCTCGCGAGCAGCGAGAACAGCCGGTGCATCGGCGCGGTGGTCCCGAGGACATCGCCGAACCGGTCGCCCTTCCAGCCCTCGAGGTCGATGCTGGTGTCGATCGGCTCGACATCCATCTCGGTGTGCTTGCCGAGCCGCAACCGCGCAGCCCCGACGAGCACGACCTGGCCGACGCGGGCTCCGCCGTGCTTCGTGCCGTTGGTGGTGTCGAGATCGCGGATCTCGATGCCATCGCGCCGCACGCGGATCTCGAGGTGGTAGCGCGAGACCGTGGCATCGGTGAGCACGAGATCGTTATCGGCGTGGGTGCCGACCATCGTCGTGCCCTCGTCGAGCGTGTGCTCCTTGCCCTGGTCCGGACCGGAGATGACGCGAAGCCGGAACATTCGCTCGACGAGCACGCCGCTGGCGTCGTCGGTTAACAGCTGCGTGTGGACCTGGCTCACGTAGGGGCAGTTGTACCGCGCCGGCGCAGCAGCATAAAGCCCACGGATGCCACGAGGATCGGCAGGGTCGGGGAGGCTGGTTGATCGTGCCCGGAATCGCAACAACCACCCCCATCGCCGATCCCGGGATTCCCGCCGTCGGGGCGGAGTCCCCCGTCGGCCCCGTCTGCGGCGTCCTCGGGTACCGAGCCATCCGACACGCCGGCATCGGGTGGATCCAGGCCCTCCTCGAGCGGGATCGAGTTGAACTCCATGTCCCCCGAGGGGACGTCCTTGCACTTCGTCTTCGTCTTGAACCCCGCCTTGCGCGCGGTCACGCACGCGAGCCGCGGCGTGATGTTCGGGAAGTCGTAGAACGCGTCGCTGCCGACGACCATGACGCGCCCGTCGTCGAGCGTGACCTCGGCGCCGGGGAGCTGCTGCGCCGGGTTATTGCCGCAGCCGACCACCGTGGCCCGGCAGATGAGCCCGATGAGCTGACCGCGCGGCAACGCTCCGAACTTCACGGAGAGGTGGTTCGCGACCGTGCGCGCGACCCCGTCGGACGGGGAGTTCGTGACCGCGCCGTCGAGCACGAGCGTGGAGGATCCACCGCCGTCGAGCGCCATCGCCATGTAGGGGTTCTTCGTGGTGCGCAGGAACGTCGCGAGCTCGCCGGCGGTCATGCCGATCGATCCGGCCTGCCAGCCGTCGACGGTCACGAGCCACATCGTGTTGCCATCCTCGGACAGCGCGATCGCGGAGCGGGGGGCGCGCTGGTACGCGATCGTGATCGGATCGTTGGGGAAGTTCGTCTCGATCCCACCCGCGCGGATCAGCAACGGGCGGCCCGAGATCGCGCCCTGGGTGTCGGCCGGCAGGTCTGCCAGCGTGGTCACGACCTCCGGTGTCACGATCGCCGCGACGGTGCGCTCGCCGAGCCGCCGGTAGTGGAACACCGACGATCCGGGATCGTCGGCGGTGTTGGACCAGGCCGCGCCGTCGCCGATCGCGAGCCCACGCGGCCGGTAGCCGGCGACCGCGAAGGCGTCCCCGTTGATCGCGACCTGGGCATCGAGGCGCGCGGCCTGGCCGGTGGTCGTGATGCCGCGGTCGCCCTCCTTCGTCGCGTAGAGCCCGACCTCTTGCGAGGTCAGGTCGATCTGGACGATGTGGATCCGGGCCGGCATCGCGAGGTCCTCCCACATCTCGTGGACGATGCCCGGGTGCGTGCTGACCCTCGAGCCCAGCGCCGGCGCGGCGCTCGCCGGCGCCGAAACGGCGGCAACAGCGACCAGAGCCAGGGCAACACGCATCGTCGGGGAGCAGCATACCGGGAGTTACCTTCTGGCAAGCGCATCCACGATCACACTGGATCGCATTGCCTGTCGGATCGCCTCGTGGGTAGCCTCTGCGCGGGGGGAACCATGGCAAAGACCAAGCGAGCCGCCACCAAGGCGGTCAAGTCGAAGGCTGCACCGAAGCCGAAATCGAAACCGGCTCCGCGGACCGCGAAGGCGCCCGCGAAGCACGCGAGCCCGGGCTGGATCGATGCCGGAAAAGGCTTCGAGCTGGGGATCCGCGACGGCTCGCTGACCGCCCGCAAGGACGGCAAGCCGTGCTCGGTCCCCAAGCCGCTCAAGGAAGGCCCGCTCGGCGAGCGCCTGATCTCGGCGGTCGATTTCCTCGAGGACCACGCGCGGACGTGCCTGCACACCGTCGAGACCTGGATGCTGCGGTCGTTGCCGGTGCCGCGAGGTGTGCTCCAGGCGGTGATCGCCGACGACGCGTGGGCGACCGCGCTCAAGGATGTGTGGATCGTCGCCGTCGGGCCCGATGGCAAGGTCGATCGCGAGGTCGGTGGATTCTTCCGCGGGGTCGACCCGGCGAAGGGGGTCGGCGTCGTCGATCGCGATGGCGAGACGACGTGGCTCGCCACCGAGAGCGTGCTCGTGCCGCATCCGATCCTGCTCGACGAGCTCGATGATCTGCGCCAGATGGCCGTCGAGATCGGCGCGTCGCAGGGCACCTCGCAGCTGTTTCGCGAGACCTTCACGCACCCGGCCGCACCGACCGATCCGATGTCGATCGATCAGTTCGCGAACGCGGAGTTCAGCATGCTGCAGGTCGTGACCGGGCTCGCGAAGCGGCTCGGCTATCGCGTCAGCGGCGGCGCCGCGGTGTGCCGCGTGCTCGAGCGCGGCCGGTTCGTCGAGGCGCGCTTCGATCTCGGCGAGGGGGATGGGATGGACGAGACGACCACGGGCGACCTGTCCTGGGTCGACGACAAGCAGCGGCCGGTCGCGATCGCGGACGTCCCGCCGGTCGCGTTCTCCGAGGGCATGCGGATGGCCGCGCAGATCTACGCGAAGCGCAAGGTCGACAAGGAGGGCGGAGGTGATTGAGACCAGGCTCGTCGCACACGACTCGAGCGCGGTGATCTCCGCGGGCGGCATCGCCGCGATCGGCGCGAAGCTCGCCGAGGATCAACGCACGAGCCCGGTGACGGCTCGCGCGTATCGCCACCCCGCGATGGACGACAAGCTCGTGATCCGGCTCGAGCCCGACGCCGTCGCCGGTGGCACCGATGCCGAGATGGCCGCGTTCGGCTTCGAGGCGCCGAAGGTGACCAAGGCGCTCGGTCAGGTCCGCTATCGCACGCTCGGGTTCCCCGCGTGGGCGCTCGTCCACGAGCCGAAGAAGGCGAAGGCCGCGCTCGATGTCACCGAGGACATGCGCAAGGCGAAGCGGCTCGTAGCCACCAAGCCCGGGCACGCCAAGGACGCGTTCGAGAAGATCGCGAAGCAGCTGCAGCGCACGGCGCCGCAGTTCCTGCCGTCGTTCTGGGAAGAGGTCGGCCGCGTCGTCGCGGATCAGGCCTCGTCGACGATGGCGGCGCAGTGCTTCGAGCGCGCGCGCCAGGCCGAGCGCGCCTACAAGCTCGAGATCGATCCCGAGGACGGCGATGCCGCGTTCGTCGAGTTCGCGCTCCTCGGTGCGCTGTCGGCGAAGACGCTGTCGGCGTATGCCAAGGATCTGACGAAGTCGGCGGGTGGCGCCGAGGCGTACCGGCGATTCCGCGCGATCGTCGTCAAGCGTGCGCTCGGCGGGATGCCGCCGTACTCCGGGATGGGCAAGGACCTGCGCGCGCTCGCGAAGGCCGCTGACCTCGACGCCGCGGCCGAGGACGACTCGCTCGCCGCGGAGCTGATCGAGGCGCCGGGCGTCGGCAAGGCCCCGATCGAGTTCTGGACGACCTACCGCGAGTCGCTGCTGCGGCTCGGCAAGGCACGTCCGGAGATCCGGGCGCGGCTGCGCATGATCTGGCCGGAGCCACGCGGTGGCAGCGACGAGACGCGCGGCGCGTTCACCGGGACGTGGATGGAGCTGCTCGACGAGGTCGGCGCGCTGACCGATCTGCCCGACGACGGGCTCGGGGCGTGGGTCTCGCGCATGATCAAGTTCGGGGGCAAGACGCCTCGAGTCGAGGCCGTGATGCGCGCGGAGGCCGAGCGGCTCGGCAGGCTGAACCAGCCGATCGCGGTGCTCGCGCACATCCGGTGGGGCGACGATCTGCACCTCGATCTCGCGGAGCTCGCGCTCGAGCTCGGCATCCCGCTCGCGGAGCCCGGCGAGCACGACGACTTCGCCGCCGAATCGATGACGTGCGATCCGGTGCGGGTGGCAGCCCATGCGGTGTACGGCACGAAGCTGGTCAAGGCCGTGGCGTCGATGATCGGCAATGCGGAGCACGAGCACCGCATGCGCAACAAGGCGGGCTTCACCGCCGCGCGGCGGCGCTGGATCGAGGAGCAGATCGCGGATCTCGAGACCGATCCATTCCCCGAGCTCGCCGACAGCATCGAGACGCTCGACAACAAGACGACGGCCGAGACGTTCCTGCCGTTCCCCGATCTCCGCGATCGGCTCGCGAAGACCGAGCTCGCCGCGACGCTCGCGAAGCAGCTGCGCTCCGGCATCGTCGACGAATTCGGCTGGCCCGCGTACGAAGAGGCGGCGCGGGCGCTCGGCAAGCAGACCAAGACCGGCGGCGCGTTCCCGATCCTGACGGTGTGGAACCAGACCAAGGTGATCGCGTTCGGGCCGAGCGGCGTCGTCGGCGAGCACGACTTCGTCTACAAGCCGAAGGAGCACAAGCTCGTGTCGGCGTGGTTCCTCGACGGCCAGTTCCTCGTCGAGCTCGAGGTGGTCAACGAATACGAGACCGTGCGTTACTGGAGCAGCAACCCGAAGCAGAAGTTCGAGCAGAAGGGCGGCTTCCGCACGTGGGGCGGTAACCAGCCGAACCAGTGGTCGCCCCCCGGGGGCGGCGTCACGCTCGGTGGCAAGACGTTCCGCGCCGGCGACACCGAGCAGTCGGACTCGCAGGACTTCCTGTGCGACGGCACGTCGATGTGGATCGAGGACAACGAGAAGTTCTACGCGTACGACCCGATCAAGGGCGCGAAGGGCAAGCTCGACACGCCGCCGTTCGTCGCCGAGTACCAGCGCGAGGGCTGGAATGTCTCGGCGCTCCTGCTCCCGGCACCGCCGGGGCTCGCCGGCTCGCCGCTCGGGATGCGCGACGGCATGCTCGGGCTGCGGACCCGGACCACGAAGGACTACGACGACGATCGGCCGAACGAGATCGAGCGGATCGATGGCCTGCAGGTGAAGACCTCCGGGTCGGTGTTCGCGCTCGTCAGCTTCCCGGGCGACGATGCGCCTCGCATCATCGACGCCGAGGAGGCGAACAACGCGCGGTTCCTCGGGAACGAGGGTCCGGGGATCGAGCTGCGATCGGCGGACAACCACCGGCTCTGCCTGGTCAACCAGGATGACTGGGCGGCGCGCGGCTGGGGCGAGGTGTTCGTGCCGCCCGCGACGTTCTGGGACTACCTCACGCCGCGCGATCCTGCGGGCAGCAGCGCGCTGCGCGCGATCACGATCGAGGCGGCGCGCGCGATCCTCGACGCTGCACGGCGGGACGTCGAGACCGGCGAGACCACCGGGCGCTCGATGGAAAACGCCGAGGTCGCGATCCGCGCCGCGTTGCCCGAGGTCACCGATGCTCGGCTGGTGCGCGGGATCGCGGGGGTCGCCGAGCGGGCGGCCGAGCTCGCGAACCAGGTCAAGCTGCTCGCCGAGGCGCGCGCCAAGGACCAGGCCGATCCGGGCGGGCAGGGCCTGCTCGGCGACGCGGCCCAGCTGCGCAAGCTCGCGACCGCGCTCGCGGCCGGCCGTCCGACGAAGCTCGCCGACTTCGAGGTCGATCCGAAGCAGTGGCTCACGAACGTTCGGGCGCGCGCCGCGATGTCGCTGTCACCGCTCGCCGACGAGGACGAGCGGCGCAAGACGCGCGAGATGGTGCAGGCCCTCGCGGGCACCGTGTTCGCCGATGACCTGTCGCGCATGCGCTACTTCGACATCGAGCACCCCGACGACGACCACGACGTCGACGACTACAGCGTGCTCGTGATCCAGAAGCACGAGGAGAGCGTGTTCGCGATCCACGCCGGGAATACCTGGGCGCTCGAGCTCACCACCGACGGCAAGTTTCGCGTTCCGCCGGCGCCGGCGACCTCGGCGTTGCCGGCAGGTGCGACCTGGAAGATCTCCAACGAGCTGAAGCTCGGCAAGGGCATCGGGACGCAGTGGGCGGATCGGTTCCTCGAGCTCCCGAACGCCGCGGTCTTGTGGGATCCGGCGATCGCGGTCCGCGTCGCCGAGCGAGCCGACCTCTCGATCCCCGAGGCGACGCTGCTCGCCGTCGGCGCGCCCGACGTCAACGGCTACGGCAAGGACTTCCTCGGCAAGAAGCGCCGCGAGCTCCTCGGCCTCAAGCTCGGCGAGGCCGACGCCGCGCGCACGACGTTCGCGGAGCTCTCCGACGACAAGATGCTCGCGTTGATCGAGAGCGCGGTCCCCGACGATCCAGCGCTGCTGGGCACGCCGCTCGCGAACGGCGGGTTTGCCGAGCGGCTCGGCGACGCGTGGAAGGCGAAGTTCGGCAAGCGCGCCAAGATCCCGCAGGACCTGATCGCGGCCGCGAAGAAGGACCTCGATCTGTCCGACGAGCTCGCCAAGCTGCTGCCGGCGTTCGCGGGTGCCTCCGACGATGCGTGGTTCTTGCAGCCGGACCTGCGGCCGCTCCACGATCTCGGCGGCTGGGACGAGAAGGGCCTGAACGAATCGAGCGCCAAGGAGCTCGCGACGATGATCGCGTGGCTGTTCCTCGCCCGTCCGGTCGGCTGTCCGATCCGCGCCGGCATCCCGACCATCGTGAACAGGCTGCGCGAGATCCTCGACGACGAGCGGCTGATCTGGCCGTTCGAGAGCTGCTACGTCGACGACGATGACAAGCAGGACGTCGCACGCCAGCAAGGCATCCTCGAGGCGGTCGGCGGCAAGCCGGTCGAGATGCCCAAGGATGGCAGCAACGAGTGCATCGGGGCACGCGACGACGGCACGTGCGTGGTCGCCGCGTACAAGGACAGCACGTACGCCGGATTCCGGCCCTCGCGGCTCGACGCCAAGACGCGCAAGAAAGTCGAACAGCTCGCGAAGTTGATGTTCGACGAGGACATGGGAGGCGACGGCCTCGAGCACGTCAGGCTGCTCGAGCTGATGCGCGGAGACGGGTTCGCGGCGTTCGCCGCGCGCGTCACCGAGACCCCGGTTGCCGAGGGCGGCTTCGAGGCAAGTCCGTTGTCGTCGGTCCCCAAGCTCGTGGCGAAGGTCGCCAAGGCGCTCTCGATCGGCGACGACGCGGCCGCGCTGTACTTGCAGACGCTCGCGCTCGCCGAGCCCACCCAGGCGCGCGTCACCGCCTGGAACGGCTGGAAGCCCAAGCAGTACCAGGCCGCGGCGGCCGAGCTGGCGAAGAAGAAGCTCGTCGTCGAGGGCAAGCGCGAGCGTGCCGGCCGGACGATCTTCGTCAAGGGCGGCTACAGCAAGGGTACGGGCAAGAACCTGCCGATGGAGGAGTGGAAGCAGCCGTTCTACACGGCGCTCGCCCGGCACCTGCCGGTGGAGCCGTGTCACCTGCTGTTCGCGCGGGCGTGGAAGCGAATCGAAGACGGCGACAAGCCGTAGCTCGACGGCTTCCGCAACCGGCACCATGCGTCGCGGCTCGTTGATCGCCTTGCTGGCCTCAGTTGGCCACGACCGTCGCACCCGCCTTGACGACGACGGTGACCGCCCGCGCGCCGGCCTCGTCGCTGATCGTGATCCGCCTCGGTCCGACCTCGAACGCCGCGCGCTGCACGCCGGGTCCGACGCCGAGCTGCAGCAGCTTGCCGGGCCCCGCCTCGACGAAGCCGAGCTCGATCCTCAGGTCGACCTCGGAGCCGGTGAGCTGTACGGTCCGCACGACGCGCGCGGCCGCCGGGATGACGAGCTCGACGATGTACGTCCCCGCCGAGAGCACGCACTCGGCTGGTCCGGGCAGCGCCTGGCAATGCGGCGCGCCCGCGATGCTGACCTTGCCATCGAGGTTCGACGACACCCGCAGCGCGAAGCCCTCGACGAGCTTGCCGCCGCGCACGAGTCCATCGGCGCCCCGCGCCGGCGTGAGCGGCTCGATCACGAGCGGCACCTTGTTCGGCATCGTCAGCACGAAGCGCACGGGCTTGCCGGCCTCGACGAGCACGTCGGTCGGCGTCGTGACTCCGGCGAGCCGCTGGCCGTTCTGCACGACCTGCGCGCCCGGTGGATCCGAGACGAGCGTGACGCGCGCGAGGTCCTGCGACACGGCGAGTGGCTGGATCAGGCGCGTGTCTTTGCCGGCCTTGGGAACCTCGAGCCGGGTCGTCGCATCCTGGTAGCCGGCCTTCTTGAACGTGATCGTGACGGAGGTGCCGGGTGCGAGCGACGCGAGCGTCAGCGGCGTGGTCCCGACGGGCCTGCCATCGAGCTCCAGCGCCGCGCCGCTCGGGATCGACTCGAGCGCGAGCGTCGCGGTCATCGGCACCAGCGCCAGCGTCACCGCGTTGTCGCCGGTCCGCGGCTGGACGACCGCTTGCTTCACCTCGTGACCCTCGAGCCGCGCGACGACGGGATACGCGCGCCCCACCTCGAGATCTCGCACGACGAGCGCGGGCGCGGTCGCCGTGCCGACGTGCTTGCCATCGAGCTCGATCGTCGCGCCCTCCGGGACGGTCCGGATCGCGACGCTGGTCCGTCTGGCAGCGCCGCCGCCGAACAGGCGAGACCACGCGGCGATCCCGACGAGCACGAGCGTGGCGACGATCGCGAACGAGAGCACGGCGATGACGCCGCGTGGCGCCCCCAGCGTCCGCGGCGCGCGGCGCTCGACGGGATGGGGCGTGCCGGCGGGCAAGCGACGCGAGGGTCCCGTCGCGAGCCGGCCGGTCGCATCGATCTTCTCGTTGAAGAAGCCGAAGCCCTCGAGCTGCACCTTCGGCGACTCGAGGTGGAACGTGCACACGGCCTCGGTCGCGACGCCCGGTAGCACGTTGAAGAACACCTCGGTCGACGAGTTCGTCATCATGTACAGGCCGAGGCCTGCACCGCCGACCTTGCGATCGATCTGCTGCTCGTTGTGGAGGCACTTGTGCAGGTACCGGAGCACGGTCGCGCGCTCGAGCGTTCCGAACGAGTCACGCACCGAGATCGCGAACTGCGTCCCGTCGCACGCGAACTGCACGACGACCTTCTGCTCGACCCGCAACGAGATCCGCGTCTTCGTCGGGATCTCGGCGAAGATGTGGCGGCCCTGCTCGTCGATCGGCGCGTCGTACAGCGCGTTCATCAGCATCTCGTCGAGACACTGCTCGATCGACTCGCGGTACTTGCGGCGCACGCCCATCAGCTCGGCGAACTCGGAGACCTGCGCGATGCACAGCGACTTCTCCTGATAGTCGCCGACGAGGCAGCTGTGGATCTGCGTGCCCCACAGGATCAGCTTCTCGAGCCCGAAGATGTCGCCGGCGAGCGCCCGGGTCGCCATCGCCGACAGCCGCCGCATGTCGAAGTCGTCGGCGACCATCATCCCGGCCACGCGCTCGGACGACTGCATGATGTCGACGACCGCGGCCAGGTTGGTTCGCGGGAGGATGACGATCACGCGCGTCTCGCCGGTGAGCCGGGTGATCACGGGCGCCGCTCCGGCGAGCTCGCCGTCGAGGTGCAGCACGAGCAGCGCGGCCTGCAGCTCACCCTTGCCGAGCTCGTCGAGCGACAGGTGCGCGTCGACCGCCCCGCCCGCCGCCTTGAGCGCCACGGCGAGCTGCTTGCCGAACGCCTTGTCCGGCGACACAGCGATGATTCGCCGCGCGAGCACCGCCGCGGATCGTAGCGTACCGACCCGCTAGACGACAGTTCCGTCGTAGCGGCTGAGCCAGCGCGTCGGCTGGAACGTCGGGATCGCGAGCGGCTCGAGCAAGCGAGCCTGGTCCTGCCAGAACGACCGGAATGCCCGCTTCTCGCCGGTCTTATAGAAGTGCATCAGGTAGGCCGTATCGCACGCGGCGAAGTCCGAGACCCACTGATCGAGGTCGCGGATGCCGGCGTCGTGCAAGAGCTGCAGGCTGTAGCGACACGCCTGCAGCTCGTAGTCGGCGACCTCGCGCAGCTGCTCCTCGGTCCACACGGCTCGCCTGGCGAACCCGATCTCGCGCGCCTGCTCCGACACGTTCCACTGCACGGTGTGGCCGAACAGATGGATCAGGATGAAGACCGCATCCTCGACGTCGAGATCGTACTCGACGAGGATGCGCTCGCCGTCGAGATCGCCCGTGAACGGATTCGGCACGTCGGTGACCGTGACCGGGATCCCCCACCGCTTCTCGATCAGCGGCTCGAGGTGATCGAACACCGCCCGCAGCCGAACATCGTCGATCATGGCTCGTTCACTGCTTCGCGGCGACCGCGTTCTGGACGCGCGCCTGTGCCATCTCGTGCAGCGTGCGCATCACGCTGTAGGCGGTGATCTCGGCGAGCAGGCGCGTGACCTTCGCGTGCTGGTCGTCGTCGAGCGAGCCCTCGACCGCCTTCATCGCGGTGACGAGGTTCTTCTCCTGGGTCGCGAGCTCGCTTGCATCGATCACACCGTCGGCGAGCGACTGTGCGAAGTGATCGAGCTGTCCGACGTGGGCGTCGAGATCGGGCGTGGACTCATCGTTCAACCAGCTGACACGGGCCATGGTGCTCTCCTTTGTGACCTCTCGCGCTCGCTCGGCCGGACGGCCTCGCTCGCCTTCGGTCAATCAGCGTTCTTCCAGGATCTGCTTGATCGCCGTCAATCGCTCCTGCAGCTTCTCGCGGCCGCCGAGCCGGTCCATGCGTTCCTTCTTGCTCGGAGGCAAGAACTCCACGTCGGTGCACTCGATGATCGCCGCGAGCTCCTGCGCCTCGCGCTCGAGGGTCTGCGTCGACGGCATGAAGCTCGCGAGCGCGGCCTCGAGCGCGGCCTTCGTGATCGTCCGCGAGCCGGCGAGCAGCGAGGTGCGAAGCGCGCGGCCGACGATGCCCTCGATGTCGGCGCCGGAGAGGTGGCCCTTGTTCGGGATCTCCATCGGGATGTCCGCCTCCTCGACCGACGTCCCCGACTTCTTCGCGAGCACCTTGATCATCATCCGCAGCTCGGCGTTGTCGTCGGGATAGAACAGCGGGATGTGGACCTCGGCGCGGCCCTGCCGCTTGAGATCGATCGGCAACAGGTCGGGGCGCGCGGTGAGTAGCATCCACACGATGCGCCCGCGGTACGCGGTGTCGCCCATCTGCGACGCGATCATGCCGAACGTGCGCGCGCCGACGCCGGAGTCACCGCCCTGGTCGCGATTGCCGAGCATCGCGTCGGCCTCGTCGACGATCACGACCACCGGACCCATCGAGCGCAAGACGCCGAGCACGCGCTCGAGGTTGCCCTCGGTCTCGCCGACGTACTTGCTGCGGAAGTTCTTGAGCACGACCGCCGGCACGCCGATCGATCCGGCGACGCACGTGGCGAGGAAGCTCTTGCCGGTCCCGACCGGCCCGCAGAACAGGTAGCCCATCGGCACGGTCTCGAGCTCGCCGCGCCTGATGAGCTCCGCGTCGTCGATGAGCCGCTGCTTCGCCGCGTCGTGACCGACGACGGTGTCGATGCCCCACTTCGGCTCGACGAACTCGAGCATGCCCTGCGCCTGGCGCTCGATCAGCCGCTTCTTGAGCTCGCGGAAGTAGTTCTTGTCGAGCCGGCGGTTGGACTCGATCGCGGACCGCACGAGCACCTCGAGATCCGTCAGGCCGATGCCCGCGGTGAGCTTGCCCAGCTCGGAGGTGCCGTAGTCGGAGAACGTGGTGATCTCCTTGCCGTGGGTCTTGACCTGCGCCTCGAGGAACGCGGTGCGCTCCGGCGCGTCGGGCAGCGGCAGCTCGAGCGAGGCGACGTGCGGGTTGTTCGAGAGCCGCTCCGCGATGCTCGACAGCCGCGGATCGATCAGCACGAACGCGATGTTGAGCCGCTTGACGTAGGGACTCGACGCCCAGTTGAGGAGGGTCACCAGGTGCGTCTGCTCGTTGAGATCGAGCGCACCACTCGGCGCGACGTAGCCGGCGTGATCGATGAGGATCGCGGCGCGCAGCCGATCGTCCGGATCGGCCATCACGTTCTTCTGGACGAGCAGATCGAGCGCGGCGAGCCCCTTGGTCGGATCGCGCGGCAACGCCCGCAGGTCGCCGAGCCACTTGCCGGAGGTCTGGACCATCTCCTGGAGCCGCTTGCTATTCGACCCCGCCGAGCAGCGCAGGCCGCGCGCGAGGTCGTAGTGGATGACGAGGTCCCACCGCCCGAACAGCTGCTCGGAGAGAAAGTCTGCCAGGCCGATCCAGCGGTCGGGTCCGGCACGCACGACATCGAACGTGTTGCCGTGGATGATGAACATCGAGGTCGTGCCCGAGAAGTACAGCTCGGCGAGCTTCATCGCCCACGGCGGGAAGTGCGCCGGGAACTGCGACGACTTCGTGAACCCCTCGGCCCCGGCGAGCGTCTTGGTCTCGGTCTTCGGTTGGTCGGTCATGAGCCTGGCCCTCGTCGGCCGGCAGCGCCTTCGACGGCCATCCGTTGTGGTGAGAGATCGGTGTCGAGGATCGACGGTGTGGAGTCGGCCTCACCGACGCCGGTGATCTGCTGGAGCTCGCGGATCGTCTCCTCGGTCTGCGAGATTCCGTCGGAGATCGCGTTGATCCGGCTCGACATCTCGTCGGGATCCGCATGGCTGACGGCCATCTCGGTGACCGCCTGGATCTTGTTCTCGAGACGATCGAGCTCGGCGGCGACGAACTCGGCGTTGTTCCGCGCCTTCTCGATGTTCTCCTTGCGGAGCTCGACGGTCGCGAGGCTGTCGTCGAGCGATCGGATGATCTTGTCGTCGGCCTGGTTCGCCTCGCCGACGGAGTCCGCGCGCTTCTTTCGCCTCGCCTTGAGGTCGCCGACGCTCTTGTCGATGCCGGCCTCGTCGGCCGCTTGCAGGAACCGCGCGATCGCCTGCTCCGAGAGCAGGAGCCTCAGGAACACCCACAGCAGACGATCGAGCGCCGGCGTGCGCAGCTCGCTCGACGCGCCGCTCGAGTCGCGCGTCTCGCCGCGCACCGCGTTCGCGATCCGCGACATCTCCACGCACCGCGCGCGCAGCCGCAGGAACCGCGAGCGTCGATCCTCGGTCAGCGACTTCAGCACCTCGAGGATCTTGTCGCGCGCGGAGATCTGGTTCTCCGTCGGCTCCGCGGTGGTCGAGCCGCCACGCATCTCGGCTCGCGCCTTCGCGTCGATCGCACCCTGGAACCGCGGCAGCGTCGTGAGGCCCGCGAGGTAGGTGACCTCGACCGCGGCGACGATCGGCAGCGCGATGTCGGGGTGTCCGGACACGACCGCGGCGACGGCGGCGCCTCCGAGAAACAGGAGGTTCCACTTGAAGAGGAACGCTTCCTTCAGATAGCGAACCAGTCCGGCTTTCTTCGGTTCGGCCACGTCAGTCTCCCGCTCGGTTCGACGACTCGAGGTGATCGATGGTCTCGCGGATCCCGAGCACGGTCTCGATGAACTTGGGTTCTCGCTGCATCACGATCGAGGGCCGGTCGGGTGGCGGCACGCGCAGCTCCTTCAAGACCGTCCCCGGTGAGTTCGAGAAGATCAGGATGTGATCGCCGAGGAAGACGGCCTCTTCGATCGAGTGGGTGATGAAGAAGATCGTCGGCGATTGCTCGCGCCACAGCGCCACGAGGTTGTCCTGCATGCGCGACCGTGTCGGCGGATCGAGCGCGCCGAACGGCTCGTCCATGAGGATGATGCGCGGCTCGAGGATCAACGTGCGGGCGATCGCGACGCGCTGGCGCATGCCGCCGGACAGCTGGTGCGGATACTTGTCGGCGTCCTTCTTGACCGAGAGCCCGACCTTCTCGATCCAGTACTTCGCGCGATCGTAACGGTCGGCCCTCGACAGCGACGGCACGCGCACCACACCACCACCGCTCTTCGCGTCGTCGCCCTGTTGCTGGACCGTGAACTGCTTCGGGTTCGGTACCTGGAGCACTTCGATCTTGCCATCGAAGCTGCCGTCCCTCACGCCCTCGATGTTCGCGTGGGACCCGCGGGTGAATCCGTGCGGCGACAGCGTCGTGAACGTGGTGACCGTCTGCTTGCGGACCGCACCGTCGGTCTCGATCGGGCGCTCGAGGCCGCGGCACTCGAGGCCGAACGCGACGTTCTTGAGGACCGTGCGGTTGTCGAACGAGGTGTAGTCCTGGAACACCATGCCGCGATCGGGTCCGGGGCCGAGGACTCGCTTGCCGTCGACGAGCACGGTTCCCGAGGTCTGAGGAAACTGCGGGAGCAGGCCGGCGATCATCCGGATCACGGTCGATTTTCCGCAGCCCGAGGGGCCGAGGATCGACACGAACTCGCCGCGGCCCGGGTGGTCCTCGATCTTGAACGAGACGTCCTTGATCGCGGTGAACGCGCTGCCGCCCGTGCCGTACGTCTTCGTGACCTTGTCGAACGCGACGACGGGCGGCTTCGCCAGCGGCTTGCCGAGCTCGGCCATCAGCGGCTTGCCGCCGCCGGTGATCTTGGCCGCCGGCTCGACCGCTGGCTGCTTCGCGGGCGCCTCGGCCTTCGCGGGCGCCTCGGCCTTTGCGGGCGCCTCGGCCTTGCGGACGGGCACCTCGGCCTTGCGTGCGAGCGCGTCCTTCGCTTCCGCCTTCGCCATGTTCTCGGCGGCGCGTGCGGCCGGCTCGTCTTGTTCCGCGAGCGCCTTCTCCTCGGCCTCGAACATGGCGAGCGCCGCGGCCTCGGCCGCCGGATCGCGGGCGGGCGGGGTCGGCTTCACCGATGCGCCGCCGGCGGGCCCGGTTCCGGTGCCGGGCGGGAGCTTGGTCGGATCGTTCGTGCTCATAGATCGCGCCGCCACGCGAAGAGCCCACGCTGCAGCGTGCGCAGGACGAGGTCGATCATGAACGCGATCGTCGCGATGACGAAGAGCAACAGGTACACGTGCTCGTAGGGCCCCTGCCGCTGGCTCCCCATGATGAGCTTGCCGAGCCCGTACTCGGTGTTGATCTCCTCGGCGAGCATGATGTAGCCGAGCGCGAGCCCGAGCTGAAACCGCAGGCTGGTGATGATGTCGGGCAGCGCGAGCGGCACGAGCACCTTGCGGATGATCTGGAACCGCGACGCGCCGAGCGTCTGCGCGGTCTCGACGTAGCGCTCGGGCACGATCGAGACCGCCTTCACCGTGTCGGAGAACACGAACGGGACGATCGCGAGGAAGATGAAGCGGGTCTTCTGGGTCTCGCCGTCACCGAATAGCATCAGGGTCAGCGGGATCATCGCGCCCATCGGCACCGACCGCAGGAAGATCACGAGCGGTGAGAGCGCGGCGTTGACGCCACGGTGCGAGGCGGAGAGCACCCCGAAGGACACCCCGACGAGCGCGGCGAGGCCCACCCCGGTGAGGACGCGCTGGAGTGTATCGGTGAGGTTCTGGCTCAGCTCGCGATCGAGCAGCGCTCCGAACGAGCCAAAGACCTCGCCGGGGCTCGGGATCTTCACGTACGAGATCACGCGATCGACGGAGGGGATGACCTTCAGATCGAGGAGCGCCGTCCTGCCGTTCCACTCGAGCGTCAACATGTCGCCGCGGGTCAGTAACCACCACAGCGCGAACAGGATCGTGATGAGGCCGATGCCGAGCACCATGCGGAGGTGAGCCGGCGGGTCCGCGCGCAGCGTCTTCCACCACGGCGGCGCTTCGGGCAGCTTCGAGACCTCGTCCTCGACGGGCTCGGGCTTCGGGGGCTTGGCCGCAGGCTTCGCCTCGACCTTGGCCGCAGGCTTCGCCTCGACCTTGGCCGCGGGCTTCGCCTCGATCTTGGCCGCGGGCTTCGCCTCGACCTTGGCCGCAGGCTTCGCCTCGACCTCGGGATCGGACTTGGCCACTGCAGGCTTCGCCTCGATCTTCGCGTCGGACTGGACCGCGTCGACCTTCGCCTCGGGCTTCCCGTCGATCTCCCGCTCGGAGATCGGTGCGGGCTTCGCATCGATCGGCGCCACGTCGGTGGCCGCGACCTTGCTCGCTGCCGCTGCAACCGGCGCGCTCGGCGACGGAGCGGCAGTCACCGGCTGCTCCGTACCCTTGGCAGGATCCGGATCGGGTGGCTGGTCGCTGCCGTCGCCGGATGTCACCTACTGGGCCTCCGCCGGCACCACCCTGACCTCGACGCGCCGGTTCTTCGAGTGATTGTCGGGATCGGACGGATCCGCGGGCTTCTCCCAGCCGTACCCGGTGGCCACGAGCTGGTTCGGATCGAGCTTCGGGAACCGCTTGAGCAGGCCTTGCTTGACCGCGTTCGCGCGGTTCTCCGACAGCTCCTTCACGAGCGCCGGATCGGCGTTGCCCTTCATCGACGTGTCGGTGTGGCCCGAGATGACGATCCGCGCCGTACCGAACTGTCCGGCGGTCTTCGCGATCTCCTCGATCGTGTACTCGATGTTGCCGTCGTAGTAGACCTCGCCGCTCCCGGCCTTCGCCGGCACCTTCTTGAACACGTCGTACGAGTTCGGGAAGAAGTTGACGGTGACCGGCTTGGTCGAGATCGCGCTCTCGACGTTGATGTCCTTCGCGCTCTTAGGCGTGAAGTTGTACTCGTACGTGTTCTTCTGGTCGGCGTACTTCGGCTCGCTCTGGAGCTTCTTGATGACCGAGAAGTCCATGATCTTGTCGAACTCGACGTCCTGGTTGACGACGCGGATGCTCGCGTACAGGCGGACCGCGGTCTCGTAGGTGCGCTGGAAGTTCGTCGGGTTGTTCTGCACCATGAAGAAGTCGCGGTTCTCGGCGTAGTTCGTCCAGTGCGCGTCGGGGAGCATCTTGAGCCCGGTCCCGGGCGGCAGCTTGTAGAAGTCGTCCATCAGCTTCGCGGCCATGGCCTTGTTCTGATCGGTCGCGAGCTCCTGCATCGAGTCGAAGATGCCCTTCACGATCCCCTCGATGATCTCGGGGTTGTCGCGTGCGAAGTCGGCGCGCGCGAACCACACATCGGCGATCAGCTTGTTCGCGGTGCCGGTCGAGACGAGCAGCTTGTTGCCGCTCTTCGGGTTGTCGGTGAGCGTGTAGATGTCCGGCGCCCACGACACGACGCCCGCGATGTCCGGGTTCTGGTTGTAGGCCTGCGCGGCCTGGAACGCGTCCTTGGTGGTCCTGAGCTTGACCTCCGACGGCTGGACGCCGCCGTTCAAGAGCATGTTGAGCAGGAAGAAGTGGGACGGTGAGTTCTGCGCGAGCGCGATGGTCTTGCCGCGCAGGTCGCCGATGTCCTTGACCGAGTTGCGGACGACGATGCCGTCGCCACCGTTCGACCAGTCGATCTGCTGGAACACGCGCGGCATCGTGCGCGGGTCTTTCTTCAGGCGCTCGATGATGAGCGGGAGCATGTCGACCGTCGCCCACCCGATGTGGGTGTCGCCGTTCGCGTAGGTGTTCACCATCGCGATCGGGTCATCGGCGAGCACGAGCTCGACCTGGAACTCGCCGCCCTTGCCGTCTTTCCAGGCCTTGCCCGGCTTGTGGCCGTTGTTCGCGAAGATGATCGGGGCCCAACCGGCCCACGTGTTCACCGCGAAGCGCACGATGCGCGGCTTGCCGAGCGCCTTGAAGCCCGAGCTGCCGGGAACCGGCGGCAAGGTGGACGCCGGCTCGTACTCGTACGTGGTCGCGGTCAGGCCGGTGACCGGGCCCGTGGCCTCGACGGGACCCTTGCCGGCGGGGTTGCGCGGATCCGGCGCAGAACCCGACGGTACGTTGGTCCCGCTTCCAGCGGTGACCTCGTCCTTCTTGCCCTTGCAGCGCATGACGGCGAGGCCGACGAGCCCTGCTACGACGACGAGGACCGCGATGAAGAATGCGGGTTTCGGTTTTCCAGCTCCGTTAGTCATTGATGCGCTCCTGCACTACTGCCAAGTGAAAATTATTCGGTGACCTTCTCGGGCTCGGCCTTCTGTTTCACTTCTTCGGCCGGACCGAGATCCTTCGCAGTCGCCATGATCGGCGTGGTCTCGGGCGCGCGCATCCCGAGCTCGACCTCGAGATCCTTGAGCGCGTCATCGGCCATCGACTGCTCCATCTTCTCCTCGGCCTTGATCTGGTCGATCCCCTCGGTCGACAGATCGCTCGCGACCCGCGCCTTGCCGCGGTTGCCGTCGATCTTGCGCTGGATGACATCCTCGAGCTGACCGAAGTCGGTCGTGACATCCATGTTGAAGCTCTGCGTGAGCTTGGCGACCTCGGCCTCGGCCTCGCTCATCTTGAGCTCGGCGTCGTACTTCTGGATCTTGTCTTTGACCTCGACCAGCTTCTTGTTCGCGTGCTGGATCTTCTTGAGGTTGTTCGAGTAGGCCCCCTCGTGCATCGCGAGCTGTGCCTTGTTCTCGTCGAGCTGGGTCTTGGCCTTCGTCAGCTGGAGCGCGAACGTTCCGGCGGTCTCGCGATCGCCCGACTTGAGGTAGGCCTTGGCCTGCGCGGTCAGCTTGTTGATCTGCCCCTCGCCCTCCTTGACCTGGCGAGACACTCGCTCGACGAGGCCTCGGTATTGCTCGAGACCGACGCGGCCCTCCTTGAGCTGCTCGACGGCCATGTCGTACTCGTACTGCATCTGGGCGATCGGATCGGCCTCCCAGAAGTAGTTCGCGAGCTTGTTGAACTGAGCCCTGATCGCACCAAAGAACTTTCCGAGAATCATCGCGACGTCCTCCGCCCCGGGATGCCCGCTCCGGGGGGCTCGAACGTACGAGCGTCACGTTCCCCACTCAAGACGTGGAAGCAACGTTCTTTCGCGGGACTAGCAGCGGATCTGCACGCCGGCGCCGCGGTGTATAAAACGACCCCATGCAAGTCCAGAAGCGCCCAGGTGGGTTGACCGCCCTCGCAGTCATCAACTTCGTCGTCGCAGGGCTCGGCCTGATCTCGGTGCTGGGCCTCGTGGCGCTGCTCAAGTATGCCGACCTCGTGGGCGAGAATGCATCGGCGCAGGACCGCGAGGTGATCCGGGCGTTCAACGAGCTCGGCGTCGGGCTCTGGGCGCTCGAGGTGATCGCTTCGGTGATCGCGAGCGCCCTCTTGATCATCGCGGGCGTCGGGTACTTGAAGATGAAGCCGTGGGGGCGCGCCTGCGGCAACCTGTTCGCGCTCGTCTCGATCGCGAGCTCGGTGATCTCGGCCATGCTGTTTCCGGTCGAGCTCGGCGGCGGATTCCAGATCGGCACGCTCATCGGCTTCGTGTATCCGGTGCTGACGATCATCCTCATCAACACCACCTTCAAGAACGACTTCGGCTCCGTCGCGTCCACCGAAGCCTGAGCTGGACGCGTGCGCCAAGCTGGCGCGCTTGGCAACTGGAAGAGCCACTTGCGCCAGCGCACGGTGGCTAAATAGCGTAGTAGATCCAGCATGATCGCTCGCTGGCGCGGACGGTCTGCAGATTGCTTTGGCGCAGCGCATCAATCGTTCTCTTAGGAGTCTGACAATGCGCGCTCTCATGTTCCAGGCGGCCCTGCCGCTGCTCTCGATCTCGCTCATCGCTGCGTGTGCCTCGGAGGCCGAGTACGACGAGCTCGCCGGCGAGACCGCCGAAGATGAAGCACTCGACGGCAAGGCCGATGGTGCCGCCTCGGGCGCCTACACGTACTTCGCGATCAAGGGCGACACCCGTCGCTGCGCCTCGCCGTTCTGCGGCGGCTACCACCTGAACCGCGTCAACCGCACCACCACCGTCTGCCACGACGGCAAGGCCGGCGACTCCTGCTACACGCCCGAGCTCGACTTCTCGCAGTCGGGGCTCTCGCCGACGACGCAGTTCGAGCTCACCTCGGCCGCCGCCAGCGGCGCGATCGGGGAGGGCGTCAAGGCGCTCGTTCGCGGGCGCTTCGCCAAGCAGAGCAACAATCCGATCCAGCCGGAGCTCGGCCGGTTCATCGTGACCGAGGCGTGGATCGCCCAGACCGACGCGGTGTCCGACGGCGTGTTCGTCAAGGTCTCCGACAACGGCCTGCGGTGCTTCGCGGCGCCGTGCCCGTCGATGACCGAGAAGGGCCTCAACACGTCGCGCAGCGCCGGGATCGCCGAGATCGACTACTCGAGCTCCGGCCTCGCCGACGAGCAGATCGGCGAGCTCGGCCTCCAGATGTTCGAGCCCTCGGGCCTGATCGTCGCCGGCGATCGCTTCTCGTTCAAGATCAGCGGACGTCCGGGCAAGGGTCGTACGGCGACCGCCGTGTTCGCCCGCCTCGCCGACGCGGCGGAGTTCTGCGCCGATGGCACGGTCGTGAGCGGCCCGAGCACGTTCGTCGACTCGGCCGACGGCAAGCAGTGCGAGCTGCCGGCCGCCCACTGCCTCACCAACGACTTCGGCGCGTGCCCGCAGCTCCAGCCGCTGCCCCCGAACTTCTGTGCGGACGGCACGGTCGTGACCGGGCCTGCCTCGTTCATCGCCTCGGCCGACGGCATGGAGTGCCAGATGCCCTCGGTCCACTGCGTGACCAAGGACTTCGGCGCGTGCCCGCAGCTCCAGCCGCTGCCCCCGAACTTCTGTTCGGACGGCACGGTCGTGAGCGGACCCGCCTCGTTCATCGACTCGGCCGACGGCAAGGAGTGCCGGATCCCGAGCGTCCACTGCCTGACGAACGACTCCGCCTCGTGCCCGCAGCTCTAGCGTGATCGCGAAGACGCTCGATCAGCTCGAGCCGGTCCCGAGGACGCTCTCACCCGCGGTGCAGCACCGAGGACCGCAGTTTCGGATGGAACGCCACGACGCCACGAGACGCCATCAAGAACGCCAGACGAGACGTCTTCTTGGACTGGTCTTCTAGATCCAATGCCGCTCAGATAACGTTGACGTTGACCTGACCCTGAACGTCGACGCCACCTTGGACGTTGACGTTGACCAAGGAACATCTGAGTGCGTCGGTCGATGGCGGCGCATGCGCAGCTTCCAGAAGCTTCGCGTCTATCAGCGCTCGATCGAGTTCCTCGCGTTGGCACTCGAGATCATCGGCGAGCTTCCGAGGGGTCATGCCGAGCTTGCCGATCAGCTGCTACGCGCTGCACAGTCGCAGCCTCGAAACATCGCCGAGGGAGCGGGCCGTCGCACGAGTGTCGATCAGGCTCGCTTCTACACGCACGCTCGCGGCTCGGCGATGGAAGCCGCAGCTGCGTTGGACACGATGCGGGTCATGAAGTTGGTGGGCGAGCCGGTCTACGCTCGCGGAATCGATCTTCTCGAAGGGATCGTGGCGATGGCTCACGAAAATGACCTGATCGTGTCGAGGTCAACGTCCAAGCTGGCGTTCATGTTCAGGTTCACGTCAATGTCAACGTTCTTATCTGACCGACATTGCTTCTAGATCGAGCTCTCGCGCGCTGCCGCACGTCGAGCCCACTCCTCGCGGTCAGAACAGGACCTGGCCCTGGACGCCGACCACGATGCCCAGGTTGTCGACCGAGTGATAGCGATGGCCGACCAGATCGATCCGCGGCGCGTGGAGCGGGTTGACCTCGTCGGTCCCCGGGTTGACCAGGTCGTTGTCGTCGACCTCGCACTTGCCGGTGCCACACGTCGGGAGATCGATGCCCGCGTCGGCGAAGCTGAGGACGTGGTCGGTCTTCCACGTCACGTCGACGATCGCGGCGAACTTGACGAACGTGCCGAGCTCGGCACGGAGCGCGAATCGCGCGGCGGTCTCGAGGTAGTTCTCGAAGTTCGAGATCCCCGGATGCGAGAGCGGCTGGATGTCGGGATCGATGGGATCCGCGTCGAGGATGAGCGGCCCCGTGCCGCGGCTGTCGCCGGCGAACGCGAAGACTTCCCACATCTCGCTGTAGTCGCGGCCTTCGAAGTGGCCGATGACCTTCGCGCCGAGGTCGAGGCTGATCCGGTTCTGGTTGACCTTGTCATCGAGCGCGTAGACCTCGAGGCCGAACGAGACTCCGGCGACCTGCCCGAGCGACGTGTTGGTCGAGCCGAATCCGGGATCTTCGAACAGCGAGTTCTTCCTCTCTCGCAGCGGGACCTGCCAGAACAGCTCGAGCCAACCCTCGGTGCGATCGAACCGCCGCGAGAAGGTGGTCCACAGCCGCAGCTCGTGGACTCCCTTGTTGACGCCGGTCTCGGCGTCCGGGTTCAGCGCGTCGAACCGCATGACCTTGCCGACCGCGAGCCGCACCTCGGCACCGAGCTTCCACGTCGGCTTGGTGGGATCGCGGCGCTGGTTCATCGGCGCGGTGTTGAGCCCGAGGTGGACCTGGGAGAGGCCCCGGCGGCTGCGTCCGCGGAACACGAGGTTGCCCGGCGGCGGCGTACCGGGATCTCGGGCGTCGAAGCCTTCGATCGGCAACAGGCCATCGATCAGCGTCGAGGAACCGTCGCGCCCGACGCCATCGGCGAGCTCGAGCTCGCGAGCCTGGGTGATCACGATCGGCAGCGCGAACGAGAGCCACGTGTCGTGGTAGAGGCCCAGGTCGGCGCGCGGCGTGAGCAGGTGACGGAACTGGGAGAACTTGAGGTCGGGGGTGCGCGGGATCGGATCGAGGGGATCGACCGGCAGCCCGACCCGCTCGCGGAACAGGTTTGACTTCTCGGTCTCGTACTCGTAGTCGACCCGCACGTGGAGATCGACCGCGTTCCCGGGCTCCGCGGCCGACGGAACGATCGACGCGGGATTGGCATGGGCCAGCGTTGCCCCGCAGAGCAAACACGACGCGAGCAAGACACCCGTTCGCACCGCATCGAACGTTATCACGCGCGTGATTCCTTTTCCTGACTACCCCTCTCGATCACGAAGCCCGAGCTCCTTCATCTTCATCTGCAGACTCTTGCGGCTGATCTTGAGCAGGCGTGCGGCTTGCGTCACGTTGCCGCCGGTCTCGTCGAGGGCCTTCACGATCAGCTCGCGTTCGACGCGGCTGGTCTCGGCCCGGACGATGTCCTTGAGCGATCCCGACGTCGAGTCCCTCACCTCACCATTGACGGCGTCATCATCGGGCTCGTCGTCGACCAGCGGCGGCATCGCACCCGAGGTGGTGCGCGCGATCGCCGGGGCGTCGCGTGCCGACTCGGCGGGGATCGCGAGCTGGAGGTCCACCCGCTCGATCCGTTCGCCCTTGCAGAACAGGATCGTTCGCTCGATCACGTTCTCGAGCTCGCGGATGTTGCCGGGCCAGGTGTGCGCCTCGAGCGCCGAGAGCGCGTCGTCGGCGATCCCCGAGATGTTCTTCTTGAGCCGCTCGTTGAACTTCTTGATGATGTGCGAGACGAGGAGCGGGATGTCCCCGGTGCGTCGCCGTAGCGGCGGGATCTGCAGCGGCACCACGTTGAGCCGGTAGTACAGATCTTCGCGGAAGTTGCCGCGCTGGGTCTCGAGCTCGAGGTCGCGGTTGGTGGCCGTGATCAAGCGGACGTTGACCTTGATCGTCTTGATCCCGCCGACGCGCTCGAACTCGCTCTCCTGGATCGCGCGCAGCAACTTGACCTGCATCTCGACCGGGATCTCGCCGATCTCGTCGAGGAACAACGTGCCCTCGTCCGCGAGCTCGAACCGCCCCGGCTTGCTCGAGGTCGCGCCGGTGAACGCGCCCTTCTCGTAGCCGAACAGCTCGCTCTCCATGAGCGTCTTGGGGATCGCGGCGCAGTTGATCTTGATGAACGGGCCGTTCTTGCGACTCGATTCCTCGTGCAACGCCTTGGCAACCAGCTCCTTGCCGGTGCCGCTCTCACCCGTGATGAGCACCGTCGACGGCGTATCCGCGACGCGCTCGATCACCGAGAAGATGCCGTGCATCTCGGTGCTGTGGCCGACGAGCCCGTAGCGTCCCTTCGACTCGGTCTCGCCCGCCGGATACAGCGTGGAGCGTGGGGCCATCCGGTTCGCGGCGGCCTGGCCGATCGCCTTCTCGACGATCGCGCGGATCGAGTCCTGCTCGAACGGCTTCTCGATGTAGTCGAACGCGCCGGCCTTGATCGCCTCGACCGCCTGACCGACCGAGCCGTACGCCGTGATCATGATGACCGGCAGGTGCGGGTGGTGCTTCGCCGCCGACCGCAGCACTTCCATCCCATCGGCGCCCGGCATGCGGAGGTCCGTGATCACCACATCGACGTCGGCGAGCAGCTCGATCGCCTCGAGGCCACTCGCCGCTTGCACGACCACGTGGCCGTCGCGCTTGAGCATCGCTACCAGCACGCGACGGAGGTTCTGCTCGTCGTCTGCGACGAGGATCTTCGCCGTTTGCATCGCGCTCACCCTACACCCTTTTCTGCGAGAGGCTCCCCGGCGTCGTCGGTGGGTTCCTCGTCAGCCGCGTCGGCCGCGTCGGGCATCGAATCGGATGGCGAATCGGACGGCGGGATCGATTCGACCGTGCTACCGGCCACCACGGCGGCGGGGTCGGTCGTGGTCGAGTCACCTCGCACGAGCGCACCGAGCGTCGAGAGCCGGCCGGTCTCGGTGATGTCCTCGACCTTGCTCGCGGGGATCGGCTCGGCCGCGGGGAGGAACACCGAGAAGGTCGAGCCCTGGCCGAGCGTCGAGCGCACCTCGATCGTGCCGCCGTGCTGGTTGACGATGCGATGCGAGATCGCGAGGCCGAGCCCGGTGCCGCGCTGCTTCGTCGTGTAGAACGGGATGAACAGCTTCTTGAGCTTGTCGCGGGGGATGCCGATGCCGGTGTCGCGGAACCGCACCTCGGCGAACTGGCCGTAGCCGAGCCGCGAGCGCCGGCGCCTGGTGGTCAGGATCTCGAGGGTGCCGCCGTCGGGCATCGCCTGCAGCGCGTTCTGCCCGAGGTTCAAGAACACCTGCATCAGCGACTCGGGATCGCCGGCGATCTGCGGCAGCATGTCGTCGAGCCGGAGGCGCAGCTCGATCGACCGCGCGAGGTCCTGGCGCAGCAGCTGCTCGGTCTTGCGCAGGATGCCGTTGAGATCGACCTTGCCGGCGCCCTCGCGACCGGGCCGCTCCGCGCGCGCGTAGTCGAGGAACCGCGTCACGACGTTGTTCAGCCGGTTCGCTTCCTCGACGATGATCTCGAGGAGCTCCGCGTTCTCCGTGGCCGAGCCGCCGACGGGCTTGGTATCGGCGGTGATCAGGAGCTGCGCGGCGCCCTTGATCGCACCGAGCGGGTTGCGGATCTCGTGCGCGAGACCGGCCGCCATCTCGCCGAGCGCCGCGAGGCGGTCGCGCTCCTTCACTCGCTCGTACGCCTGGCTCGACTCGATGACACGCGCGGAGCCGATCGCGAGCTGGCGAAACGTATCGATGTCGTCGGCGTCGAACGCGCTCACCGTTCGATCGTCGCGCACGCAGAACAGCCCGAGCAGCCATGGCCCTTGCTCGGTCTCGGCCGAGCCGAGCAGCGGGAAGATGATCCCGGCTCCGAGCTCGTCGAACCGGGTCGACAGCGCGACGAGCACCGAGCGCCGGGTGTCCGCATCGGCGGCCGACCCGACCTCGGCGAGCTCGCGCTGCAATTGCTCCTTGTCGACGTGACCGCCGCGGACGCGGTCGAGCAGGGCGCGCTCCGCGTTCGCGTCGAGCCGCTCCGGCGGGGCCTGGCCGATATAACCCGCGCGGTCGAAGCCCGCACCGTCGGCATCGAGCAGGTACACCGAGCCGTCGGTCATCCGGCGAGATTCCTCGAACGCGATGATGATCCGCTGCACCATGTCGGGCACGTCGACGACGCCGGGTAGCTCCTTGCGCACGGACTCGATGCGACCGCGCAGCTCGGTGCGCTGCCGCAACAGCCAGCGGTTGATGCCGTTCTCGAGCCAGCTGCGCACCGGCTCGAACAGGATCAGGATCACGAACGACGCGACCAGCGCGTTGAGCAGGTACAGCCCCTTCTGCCCGGCGCCGATCCAGTAGAGCAGGAAGCCATAGACCGCCCACAGCAGCACGACGAGCGTCCCGAGCACCGCCATCTTGCCGAGCAGCTCGTTGATGTCGATCAGCCGATTTCGGAACAGCGTCTGCGACAGGAAGTAGAGGTAGAGGATGCCGAGCACGTTGCCGACCGCCGGCCACTCGATGTCGAACCGCGGCAGCACGTCGGTGAGCGTGAGCGTGATCGCGACGAACCCGCCGAGGGCGAGGTAGCCGATGCGCGTGCGCTCGACGCGCTTCGTGGTCGCGCGGTACTGCATGTAGAGGTCGTAGACGCACCGATAGAGCCCACCGAACACGTAGACGCCGAACGGGAACAGGAACCAGTCGCTCTCGTGGATCGGCTGGACGATCGCCGAGTAGATGAGGCAGCCGTACGCGGCGATCGTCCACGCGAGCGTGACGCGTGGTCCGCGGTTGGGGCCGCCGATCGAGGGTTGTGCGAGGAAGATCCGGAAGAACCGGATCGCCGTCGGCGGGATCGTGGCGGCGGCCCACAGCGCGAGCCAGTGCATCACCGGGCTCTGCGTCGTCGCATCGATGAACGTGCAGAGGTGCCACGCCGAGACCGTGAACGTGAACGCCGCGAACGACGTGTACATCCGGTCCTTGCGCGACCGGAACAGCACCGACACGCCGATCGCGAGGATCAGCAGCGCTGCGAGCAGTGCGGAGACCGCCTGGACGTTCACGCGGTGAGTCTACCCAGGTTCCTCGCATCGGGTGACAATCAGGGCTCGGCGTCACCTATACGAGGAGTGGGTTGCCCGGTGGGCGGTAAGCGAGACGTGCATCAAGGCCGGCGATCGGATCTCCCAGGGTCCGTTGGAGCTCGCACCCGCAACGATCGCGTCGATCAGCGCTTGCCGGTTCACCGCTCGCAATTGCATCGCCGCGCTCGGTCTATCGCGCGGCAGCCGGCGTTCGCGCGTCTTACAAGGCTCGCTCCACCGGGGCGGTAGGTACCTAACCTCGTGGCCACGAACGCTCGCACGAGTTACCGCGCCGACGGCTTGATCCCCAGCGGCTCCAGTCCGGCACGGACGTCGCCGTCGAGGCGAGCGAGCGAGTCGCGCGCCGCCTTGATCCCGGCGCGGCCATGGCTCGAGAGCGCTTTCCACGCGAGCGTGATCTCGCCCGGAAGATCAGCGAGCAGCACACGAAGCAGCACCGTGGCCTGTGCGCGATCCTTGGTGGCCTTCGTTGCGCCGGCGGCGGCACGTCGACTGGCGACCACGAGCTTGTGGAGCGCGAAGCGTCCCGGCCGTGGCAGATTGACGAGCACGCCGGAGGCTCCAACGATCGCAGCGGGCTGGGTCTCCTCTATCAAATAGTCCAGGAAGCGCAGCGACGTCGCGGCGGCATCGAGGGCCTCGATGCGGATCGGGCCGGGCCGCTCCCTGCCCACGAGCGGCGTGAGGAGATCGACATCGATCTGTGTTCCTCGCACGTGAAACGATGTCGCCGGTTCAGTGGGATTCAAGATCGAGAGCCGCGGGATCACGTCGCCGAGTGCCTTGGGTAGGTTGATCGGGGGGACCTGCTCGGAGAGCGCTACCGAGATTCGATGATCGTGCGCGATATCGATGTCCTCGGTCCTGACGATCGCGTCTTGCCAGCGGACGCCCAGCGCATTGCCGAGCACGGCGAAGGCGTGCGAGCCGACGAGCACTCCGCCCATGCGAAAGACGTCCGAGAGCAACTCGAAGACGCGGGCCTCGGCCGCGGCGGGGACCAGCGCGCCGCCGGCGCGAGCCATCGCGATCGTCTCCGCGCGTGCGGCGGCGTCCTCCCGCGTGCGCCGCCGGGTCTCCACCATGACCTCGAGCTCCGGGGTCTGACGCCCAAGGTAGGTCTGGCGTTTCTTGCCATCCTGGGTGCGCTGCAGGTACCAGTAGCGATGTCCCCCGATCAGCTTCGAGACGAGCGAGGCCCCGGCGGGCAACCCGTCGATCTCCGCGGTGAGGAGCTGATCCAGGAGCCTCGCGTAAGCGGTCTGGGTGGCGAGGGAGAGCCGTATGAAGCCGGGCCGGTCCACTTATACGCTCGATGCTACAGCGGCGTATAAGGGGTGTCGAGCCCTTATACGCCCGTGCTAATGACGGCGTATAAGTGACTCGCTGACCGCCGAGTGCGTTACGGTCGCCAAGTGTCAGACCTGCGCAGCGAGCTTGCACGTCTCCCAGCGGTTCACGTCCTGGCCGATGAGGTTGCTGCCTGCGATGGCACCGTGCCGCGCTGGGCCGTCGTCGAGGCTGCGAGGCGGGCGATCGCCGCGAAGCGTGCGACGATCGCTGCCGCGGGTTCCGGAGCAAACCTCGATGCGACGATCGATCCCCTGGAGGTCGCGGCCAGCGCACGCGACCTCGCGCGGCCCGCGCTGCGCCGCGTGATCAACGCGACCGGTGTCGTGTTGCACACCAACCTCGGCCGCGCGCCGCTCGCCGATGCGGCGCGTGGCGCGATCGAGGAGGCCTCGCGCGGCTACTCGAACCTCGAGTACGACCTCGCACGCGGCGAGCGCGGGTCGCGGCACGATCACCTGCGCGGCGTGCTGCGCGAGCTCACCGGCGCCGAGGACGCGATCGTCGTCAACAACAACGCCGCCGCGACCGTGCTCGGCCTCGCCGCGCTCGCGACCGAGCGCGAGATCGTGGTGTCGCGCGGCGAGCTGATCGAGATCGGCGGATCGTTCCGGCTGCCCGAGATCCTGAAGCTGTCGCGCGGTGTCCTCGTCGAGGTCGGCACCACGAACAAGACGCATCGCAAGGACTACGAGGCCGCGATCACCGCCGCGACGGGGCTGTTCCTCAAGGTCCATCGCTCGAACTTCGCGATCGTCGGGTTCACGAGCGAGGTCTCCGCACAAGAGCTCGTCGTGCTCGGGCGCGCCCGCGGGATCCGCACGATGATCGACCTCGGCTCCGGCGCGCTGGTCGATCGCGAGACGCAGCGGAAGTGGGGCCTCCCCGACGAGCCGACCGTCGCCGAGACCGTCGCGACCGGCGCGGACCTCGTGACCTTCTCCGGCGACAAGCTGCTCGGCGGTCCGCAGGCCGGCATCGCGGTCGGCACGAAGGCCGCCGTCGAGGCCGCGCGCACGCATCCGCTCATGCGAGCGTTCCGCCCCGACAAGCTCACGATCGCCGCGCTCGGCGCCACGCTCGCGCTGTACAGGGACGGCTCGCTCGATGCCGTGCCGACGCCGCGCATGCTCGGCGCGCCGCTCGAGGCGCTACGCGCGACCGCCGATCAGCTCGCCCGGGCGATCGGTTCGGTCGCCGGGGTCGCGATCGCGGTCGAGGCGTGCGAGTCGACGGTCGGCGGCGGTGCGATGCCGACCGCCAGGCTCGCGTCGTGGGCGGTCACGCTGCATGGCCCGTCCGCCGACGAGCTCGATCGCGCGCTGCGCCGTGCGAACATCCCCGTCGTCGCGCGGATCGAGGACGCCAAGGTGTGGCTCGACGTCCGTACCGTCGCGCCCGAGGAGCTCGACGACGTGGTCGCCGCCGTCCGCGGCCTCGCTGGATGACGTGCGGAGCCCCCGCACGTCGCGGTGACCACTTGACCGTCGCAGGCGGATCGCGGTTACCTGCCGCGTCATGACCCCACGGGTGGTCGCCATCGGCGGCGGCAAGGGTGGCGTGGGCAAGAGCCTGGTCGCCGCGAACGTCGGGATCTTCCTCGCGACGCTCGGCAAGAAGGTGGTCCTCGTCGACGGGTCGTTCGGCGCCGCGAACCTGCACATCTTCGCGGGCGTGCCGCGGCCGTCGCGCTCGCTGTCCGAGGGGTTTGCCCCGAACGGGCCGACCCTCGCCGAGCTCGCCGTCGTGACGCACGTGCCCGGCGTGCGGCTCGTCAGCGGCGTCTGGGATCCGCCGTGGGTCGCCGAGCCCGGCTCGGAGCGCGTCGCGAAGATCGCCGAGCAGCTCCGTCAGCTGCAGGCGGACTGGGTCGTCGTCGATCTCTCACCGGGGCTCGCGCCGGCGACGCTCGAGCTGTTCCTCGAGGCCGACATCGGCCTGCTCGTCGCGGTGCCGGATCCGACGTCGATCGAGCTGATGCACCGCTTCGTCAAGGCGGCGTTCCTCAAGCACCTCGAGCGACGCGGGCTCGGCCACCTCGCGCACCCCTCGTCGCACGAGCCGCTCGCTCACGAAGGCAAGCGGCACGAGGGCGGGACGCCGAGCGCGCTCGAGATCTACCTCGCCTCCGTCGAGGACGAGGCGCCCGAGCTGCCGGCGCTGCGCGACGCGATCCTCGGCTTCGCGCCACACCTCGTCATCAACTCGGCGCGCTCGAAGTCCGACATGGAGCTCGGTCGCGCGGTCGCCTCGGTCGCGCGGCGGCGGCTCGGTGCCCCGATCCGCTACCTCGGACACCTCGAGTACGACGAGGCGGTGTGGGCGTCGACGCGCCGCCGCCGGCCGCTCCTGATCGAGCACCCCGAGACCCGCATCGCGAAGTGCTTCGAGCGCGTCGCGCGCGGGCTACTCGCGGTGCGCCCACCCTCGACCGAGGGCGAGGTCCTGCCACCGGACTCGCACTACGAGCTCCTCGAGGTGCCGCCGACCGCGAGCTTCGAGGACATCCGCCGCGCGAATCGCCGGATCCGCGACATCTACGGCGCCGAGTCGATCGCGATCAGCGGCCTCTACGATCCGGCGAGCCTCGAAGCGGTGCATCGCCGGCTCGACCTCGCGTACACGTCGCTGATGGATGCGGCGAAGCGCAAGGAATACGACATGGAGCTGTTCCCCGACGGCGTGCCGATGCCGGTCTCGGCGCCGGCGATCGGCGGCGGAGGCGAGGTCTTGCCGCCGCGCACACCGGGGAAGGTCGACGATCCCGCGACGCTCGCCGCGCGCCCACCGATGCCCGAGCTCTCGCCACTGACCGAGTTCACCGGCCCGCTGCTGCGCCAGATCCGCGAGGCGATCGGGATCGAGCTGCGCGAGATCGCCGAGCGCTCCAAGATCGGCATGGCGTACCTCCACGCCCTCGAAGGCGAGGTGTTCGTCAAGCTCCCGGCGGCGGTCTACGTGCGCGGCTTCCTCTCGGAGTACGCGCGCGCCCTGGGCCTCGATGCCGAGCGCGTCAAGCAGACCTACCTCGCCCGGTTCCGGGCCGCGCGCCCATCGCCGGACGACGAGGACGACAACCACAACCGCGAGCGCAAGGCGACCGAGGGAGTTTCACGGCCCAAGCCTTGACGCGCCTGATCGGTTGCCTCCACGATCACCCCATGGCGACCCTGATCGACAATCCCAAGCGCGCGCGACAACTGGCTCGCGCGATCGCCTCCGACCTGACGCTCTATCACGAGCCGAAGATCCTCGAGGGCATCGCCAACGACAACCTGTTCGACGTGATGTCCGACGAGATCAACGAGGGGCGCGAGCTGTTCAAGAGCCGCGTCACCGAGGACATCTTCGGTCAGCACATCTACGAGCGCGCGATCGTGGACGTCCTCGTGAAGTCCAAGGGTCACGTCAAGTCGAAGATCTGGTAGGTCCCGCCCGGCTCGCGGGTCGCACGGTCAGGTGCTGCTGCGCAGCGCCGCGAGCGCGCGCTCGAGGTCCTCGGGGAGCTTCGACTCGAAGCGCACGTGCTCGCCGGTCACCGGGTGATCGAACTCGAGCACCACCGCGTGCAAGGCCTGGCGTCCCAGCTGCTCGGCGATCGCGGCGAGCGAGCGGGGGGCGCGTCCGTAGAGCGTATCCGCGAGCAGTGGCCAGCCATGATCGGCGGCGTGGACGCGGATCTGGTGCGTGCGACCGGTCTCGAGGCGAAATCGTACGAGCGCGGCGCCGTGCAGCGGCTCGACGATCTCCCAGTGCGTCACCGCGGTCTTGCCGGAGCTCACCTTCGACGAGAACCGCTTGCGATCCGACGGGTGTCGCGCGTGCAGCGTGCGCAGCGTGCCGCTCGGCGTGCTCGGGGTCGACGTCGCGATTCCGAGATACTCGCGCAGGATCCCGCCGGGCTCGCCGCGGCTCTTCGCCGAGAACGCCGCGGTCAGCCCCGCATGGGCGCGGGCGGTCTTCGCGGCGACCATCACCCCGCTCGTGTCCTTGTCGAGGCGGTGGACGATGCCGGGGCGGAGCTCGCCGCCGATCCCGCCGAGATCGCGGCAGTGGTGGAGGAGCGCGTTGACGAGCGTGCCACGCGGATGTCCGGCGGCCGGATGAACGACGAGCCCGGCCGGCTTGTCGATGACGATCAGCTCCGCGTCCTCGTATAACACGACCAGTGGGATGTCCTCGGCGACCAGCTCGATCGGCTCCGGCGGCGGGACGACCACCTCGATCGTGTCGCCGGTGCGCAGGCGCTGGCCGGCCTTCGCGAGCGGCTTGTCGTTGAGCCGCACCTGCCCCTCGTCGATCAGCCGCTGGGCGACCGCTCGCGACATCGAGGTCACCTCGGCGATCAACGTGTCGATCCGATCGCCGGCATGACCCGAGTCGACCACGACGCGATGGACGTCGCCGTCCTCGCTCGCCTCGACGTTCCACTCGAGCTCGTCGTCCTCCTCGACGTCGGGCACGATCGGGAGCTGGAGGAAGATGCCGCGGCGATCGGGGTCATCCGAGAACGCGATCGCGCCCTTCGAGAACGTCCTCCGCCCGATCACGACTCCGCGTCGGAGGATCCCGGAGCGCATCGCCTCGGGATGGTGCGGCGCCATCGCCTCGTGGAGCTCGTCGGTGAGCTCGACCGGCACGTCCCAGTCGATCGTGATCCCACGGATCGAGGCGCTGGTCAGAGCGACAAATCGCATGCGGCTGCACCCTAGCACCGACGCCATCAAGCCTCACGGCTCGATGCGGCCTCGATGGGGCCGCCACCGTCGACGGCGGGCACCGCCGGGCATTGCGCCGTGCCACCACGAGGTGAATAGTTCGCGCGATGGCCGAGCCCCGCGTTCACACCTGGGTCACCTACACCCTGATCGCGGCGAACGTCGTGATGTTCGGGGTCGAGCTCGCGGCCGGGGCGCACCCGACGACCCCAACCCCGCTCCAGCTCCTCGAGGTCGGCGCGAGCTTTCCGCCGCTGACGACGAACGGCGAGTGGTGGCGGCTGGGCGCTGCGATGTTCCTGCACTTCGGGCTGCTCCACCTGGCGCTCAACATGGTGTGCCTGTGGCAGGGCCGCGTCGTCGAGCTGCTGTTCGGGCGCGGGCCGTTCGCGGTGCTCTACCTGGTCGCGGGGCTCGCCGGTGGCCTCGCGACCCTCGTGTACAACACGCACGCCGTCTCCGCCGGTGCCTCGGGCGCGGTGTTCGGAGTCTACGGAGCGTTCGGCGCGTTCCTCGTGCTGCGCCGGCGCGCGATGCCCGAGGCGGTCTGGCAGCAGACGGCCCGCGGCATCGGGATGTTCGTCGCGATCAACATCATCTTCGGGCTGGCGGTGCCGAGCATCAGCCTGTCGGCACACCTCGGTGGGCTCGTGATCGGGTTCCTCGTCGGCCTCGCGCTGCTCGCACGCTCGTCGACGCCGCGGCCGAGCATACTCCGCACGCTCGCGGTCGGCGCCGGCGGCCTCGCGCTCGTCGTTGCCTCGAGCTTCGCGGTCCCGCACATGGAGCCGGTGAACCTCCCGACGAAGCGGGCGCCAGGGCTCGCCGAGCTCGTCGGAGAGTTCGCCACCCTCGAGACCAAGGTGATCGGAACGTGGGAGGAGCTCGCGCGGAGCCAGCAGACCGGACAGCTCGACGATGCGAGGCTCGCGGTCGCGCTCGAGCGTGACGTGCTCGTGCCGTGGCGCGCCGGATGCGCCAGGCTCCTCGCTGCCGAGCCTCCCGCGGATCTCCGGCCGCTGTTCGCCGCGCTCGACGACTACTGCGCCGCACGCCAGCTCTCGTGGGAGACGTTCGGCGCGGCGTTGCGCGCCACGGGTGACGAGCAGCAGGCGCTGCTCACCCGTCACCGGTTCCAGGAGGTCGCGGTGCGGCAGTTCGCGAACAAGGTGGTCGCCGAGCAGAAACGTCTGCTCGACAAGTCGCCATGACCTGATCAGTCGCCGTCGATCCCGTACTGGCGCAGCTTCTTCCACAGCGTCGTGCGGTTGATCCCGAGCATCGACGCGGCCTTCGTCTTCTGGCCGTCGCACAGCTCGAGTACTCGCAGGATGTGGGTGCGCTCGAGCTCGTCGAGCGTCGGCACGTGATCGCCGGTGAACGTGGTCAGCCCGCTGGGCATCGCGGGGCGGCCGAACGTCGACGCGACATCGGCGACATCGAGCACGTCGCCGGTCGCCAGGATGACGGCGCGCTCGAGCGTGTTCTCGAGCTCGCGGACGTTGCCGGGCCACTGCTGCGAGGCGAGGTGGGCGATCGCGGCGTCGGTGAGGGCGAGCCGGCTGCGCTCGGCGCGCAGGGCGGCTTGCTCCGCGAAGTGCCGCGCGAGCAGCGGGATATCGCCGGGGCGATTGCGCAGCGGCGGCACCTCGATCGTGATCACGGCGAGCCGGTAGTACAGATCCTCGCGGATCTGGCCGACCTTGACGGCCTCGTCGAGCGCGCGGTTCGTCGCGGCGATGACGCGGGCGTCGACGCGCAGCGCGGTGGTGCCGCCGACCGGCTTGACCTCACCGTCCTGGAGCGCGCGCAGGAGCTTGGGCTGGAGATCGATCGGCAGCTCGCCGATCTCGTCGAGGAACAGCGTGCCGCCGTCCGCCGCGAGGAACAACCCGCGCTTTGCGGTATCGGCGCCGGTGAACGCGCCGCGGACGTGACCGAACAGCTCGCTGTCGAGCAGCGTGCCGACGAGCGCGCCGCAGTTGACCGGCATGAACGCACGGCCGGCCCGCCGCCCCGCGAAGTGGAGCGCGCGCGCGACGAGCTCCTTGCCGGTGCCGCTCTCGCCGGTGATGAGCACGGTGGCATCGGACTGCGCGACCTTGTCGATGGTGGCGCGCATCTGCTGCATCGGCTGCGAGTCGCCGATCATCGAGCCGTACGCGAGCCGCTTGGTGAGCTCGCCGTGGGCGCGGCGCAGCTCGTCCTCGTCGAGCGCGCGGCGGACCACGAGGCGCAGCTCGTCGGGGGAGAACGGCTTGCCGATGTAGTCGCGCGCGCCGAGCTTCATGCCGCGCACGGCGGTATCGATCGAGGGGTACGCGGTGATGAGCAGCACCGCAGGCGGCGGCTCGCCGACGAGCAAGCGCGGCAGGATCGAGACGCCGTCCTGATCCGGCAGGTTGATGTCGCACAGGATCAGATCGAAGCGCCGGCGTCCCGCCGCGGCGAGCGCACCGGCGGCGGAGTCGACAGCCTCGACCTCGTAGCCGGCGCGACCGAGCACGTCGCTGCACAGCGCGCGGATCCCGCGCTCGTCGTCGACGATGAGGATGCTGCTCACGTGGCGTTGGGTATCACGACGCGGAACTCGGCGCCACGACCGTTCGGGCCGTCGGCGACCTCGATGCTGCCACCCGCCGTCGCGATCAGGTGCTTGCAGACGGCGAGGCCGAGGCCCGTGCCGACACCCGCGGCCTTCGTGGTGAAGAACGGATCGAAGACGCGCGCGCGATCCTTTGCGGGCACGCCGGGACCGTCGTCGGCGACGGTGATGAGCGTCGCGATGCCGCCGGGTGCGGGCTTCGCGGCGATCGTGATCGTCCCACCTTCGATCTTCGCCTCGGCCATCGCCTGCGAAGCGTTCTGGACCAGGTTGACGAGCACTTGCTGGAGCGAGTGCGCCTCGATCGCGACCGACTTCGTCGACGCGATCTCGCTCGCGAGCGTGGCCCGGACTTTCTTGAGCTGCGGCCCCAGCAACGCACCGACGTGCCGCACCACGGCCGCCGGCTGACAGCTGAACTCGTGCGCGGCGAAGTCCTGGCCCGCGGGGCCTGCCACCGGTGTCTCGATCCGCCGCTCGCTCGCGCGCGGCGTGCGCGCATACTCGAGCAAGCTCCCGACGATGGTCTTCATCCGCTCGGCCTCGCTCGCGATCAGCTCGAGCGCCGCGCGATCCGGATGTCCCTCGGGTTTGTCTTCCTGCAGGAGCTTCGCGTAGCCGAGCACCGTGGTGAGCGGGTTGTTGATCTCGTGCGCGACCTGCGCCGACATCACGCCCACGGACGCGAGCCGGTCGCCGCGTGCGAGCGCGGTCTGCAGCTCGGAGCGCTCGGCGATCCGGCGCGCCATCTCGTCGATGCGCTGGCCGAGCACGCCGATCTCGCCGGGACCTCGCACCGGTGGTGTGGCATCGGCGTTGCCCGCGGCGATCGCGTCGGCGCGGTGGGCGAGGGCGGCGAGCGGGCGCGTCAGGCGCGTCGCGAAGAACACGCCCAGCGCGAGCGCGATCGCGAGTGCGGCGCCGCCGATGATCGCGGTGTCGCGCGTCGTGCGATACGCCAGGGCGTACGCCTCGCGCTCGGGTTGTTGATGCAGGATCGCCCACCGCACCCCGCGCAAGGACTGGTAGCTCGACAGGTTGCGGTACGCGCTGACCCAGCCGTTCGCCGTCAGCGTGCCTTCCACCGTCGAGGCGAGCGCGCGGTCGACCGCGGGATCGCGCCCCGCGAGGTTGGTCGATCCGGAGAGGGACCCTTCGTCCTGACGTCCCGTCGCCTCGACGCTCGACGCCACCGGCACGCCCGTTCCGTCGACGACCACGACCCGCGCGCCCTCACCGAGCCGCGCGGACGCGATGATGTCGCGCACGAACCCGAGATCGAGGCTCGCCACGAAGACGCCCATCAGCTCGCCGGTACGGCCACGTGCCTGGACCACCAGGTGCACCACGGTCCTTTTGCCGACGTGCTGCGCGTCGCCGATGTAGCCGCCGAAGCTGTGCGAGCCGACGTCGACCGCTTTCGGTACCGGGTCGCCGTGCCGGAGCTCGCCGTCTGCGTCGAGGATCGAGAGCGCAGACACGATCGGTACGTCGCGGCGCAGTCTCCGGAGCAAGAGCTGCGTCTTGCGAGGCTCGTCGGGGTCGTCGGCCCACGTGGCGGCGGCGAGCTCGACGGTGCGTCGCGCATCCTGCAGCGTGCCGTCGAGCGCGGCACCGAGCGCGCGGATGTGCGCGACCGCGCCGCGGTTGACCTCGCGCTCGACATCGTCGCGCGCCCGCACGATCGCGAGCACGCCGACGATCACGGTCGGCACGATCGCCGCGAGGGTCAGCACGAGCAGCACGCGCCAGCGCAGCGACGGGCTCTTGCTCATGGCATCGGTCCCAGCGTGCGTGGTCCCGGCGTCGCGAGCCGGCGCCACGCCCGACGAACGCCGGCGATCGCCTCGCCCGGGGTCGCGTCATGGGCGATGACGGCGGCGAGCGCCGGGTTGAGATCGTCGAACAGCAGTGGCGTGCGGGGATCGCGCGGTAGTGGCTCGGCCGTGCGCAACGCCTCGTACAGCGAGCGCGCGAGCGCCGGCGCCGCATCGAGCGCCGACCGCCTCGTCGGCACCGTGCCGAACGAGTCGGCGAACCGCACTTCGACCGCGACCTCGATCAGCGCCGCAGCGAGCTTCCAGCCCTCCGCCGGACGCTTCGCGCACCTCGGCACGACGAGCAGCTGCCCACCGCGCGGCGCACGTGCCAGCGGGCTCACCGCGATCCGCTCGCGATCGCGGAGCGCCCCGAGCTGCCACGGTCCCGTGATCCAGTACGACAGCTCGCCCGCGTTCCACCGGCGTAGCTCGTCGGGCGCCTCGCTGCCGGCGGGCGGAGGCGGCGCGGCGAGGTCGCCGAACAGCGCGGCAAATCGCGCGAGCGCCCGCACCGCACCGTCGCCGTCGATGCCCATCGCGGCATCGGGATCGCCTCGGGGAATCGACAGATCGGCACCCTCGGCGCGCAGCCACGGCACCAGCCAGTAGCCATCGACGCGCAGCCCGAGCGGGTAGCTCTGCGCCTCGG
>Ga0299915_10000257_pt1 | contig 41839 bp, 28 predicted proteins | sample RVTome_13_FD_200263 | JGI IMG/M metagenome (GOLD analysis project Ga0299915, IMG submission 200263) | Soil microbial communities from uranium-contaminated site in the Upper Colorado River Basin, Wyoming, United States - RVT92D227 (version 2) ...
TCACTTGCGCATCCAATCTTACTCGCCCCACCTAAACTTCAAATTATTTTCAAAATATTTTGAGTCTGAATTTCAATCCAGATCAATTGTTGAGCTAACCATAAGCGAATAAACGAAATATCTTAGTCAAAGAAGATAAAACTTGTCTTGATATTTTATGGATTTTCTTAAGTCTTTCCGGTATCTTTTAATTGACAAAAATGCTGGCAGAAAGCAAATTTTTCTGCTTGACAAAAATGGAATGTGAATTATCTTGATTATCAGAAGGGGAAACGTTTTTCTCTATTTTAGTAAACTGAATACGAAAATTTCTTTTCTGCGTGCCTATGAAAAATCCGGTAGCGTATGGATTATCATTCATCTCTGCAGAAACGGACTTCACTTACACCGTCTTTTGAGGTGTCAATGATGAAATGTCCGGTTCTGTTTTCTTTGATGCGGATATGCTGAAAAAAACCGTGTTTAAATAAATATCAAGATTCAAAAAATATCCCAGATTTTAAGAAAGGAGGTGACCCCACCAGGAAAGATCGGGAAAGACAAATTCTAAACGAATGATACTTAAATTTGCACCCTTATTAAGAGGAGGTGGTCACCGGATATTGTGAACTATTCAAAAATAAATTAACAATTCCTTTTTGGCAGAAAGGAGAGAAAGATGAATAAGAAATTCTTGTTATCAGGACTGGTTCTGGTAATATGCTTGAGCTGGTCATACTCAAATGCCCAGCAGGGTAACTCGGGGCAGTGGCGTGGGTTTATAAATGGGACTCAGGTTCAAATGCCGACAGGAGGGGGACTGGCCCAGTTCCCAGGTCAAGGGCAAGAGGTTCCTTTAATGTATGGTCCGGGTGGTCAAGAGGTGCTCTTGGAAGCTATTGCTCGGGCGGAAACACCGGAGGGGAAAGATTATCTGTTGAAATTCCTACCCCTGCAGAACACCATAGACGCTGCTCCTCCTATTTCTCCCCCATTGACTGCCAGCTTCACAGGCCCTGCTTGGGGAGGGATATGGACTCCCGGTGACCCGGTTATAGCTGCAGGTCAGAATCATGTGGGGGTGATGATCAATTCCCAATGTGATTTCTACACCAAAGCCGGGGTCTGGGCGGGTGGATCAATTTTGAAGGTTTTCTTTGCTCCCGTCTTCGATACGCTCACTTATCGAGACCCTTTCGATGTGAAGATCATCTTTGATCATCACAACAACAGATGGGTTATGCTGGCTTTAACTTATAGAGCCGCGGCACCCCAGCAGTCCAGGTATCTGGTAGCTGTTTCTCAAACTATAAATCCAGTAGGACTTTGGTGGATTTGGGCTTTGAATTCCACCGATCCTCTTGAGCCAGCGCCAGCTAAGTGGGCTGACTATCCCGGTCTGGGTTTTGATGCCGACTCCGGGATATACATTACCTCCAATCAATATACCTATCCTCCCGGTCCTGCCTTCACCTATGCAAAGATTCGGGCACTTCGCAAAGGATCGCTTTATTCCGGAGTGGCAAGCTGGTGGGATTATTGGAGCATGTTCGATACCGACGGAGTTCTCACTTTTACCATTAAGCCCGCTCATACTTTTGGCAATCCGGGGATGGAATACTTAGCTAATACTAAATGGAATGGAGGACCGCCTCCGGTGGTGAACCTATGGAATCTGCTTCCCGGAGGAGTATTGACCAACATGGGTGCTGTGCCCATCGGTGCTCATGCGCCACCTCCCATTCCCGCTTGTTCAGATTCGGGATTAAGGCTTTTTGACTGCCGGACGCAGGATGTGCAGTATAGAGATAATCACATCTATACTTCTTTTCACGAGGAGTGGGACTGGGGCTTTGGAAACAGGGCGGCAGTCCGATTCCTTAAGATTGACATTCCCACGATGTTTGCAGTGATTGATGAAAGATATGGGCATCCAGATATGCACTATTTCTTTCCCAGCATATATTCCTCCCCCAACAGTAACATTGTGACGGTATTCAATCGCTGTGGCTATGGGGTGATGGGATTTGAGTTTATAAGCGCCCGATATTCCACGCGCTTTTTAACTCAAGGAGATGTAGCGAGCAGAGGAAGCCTTTATCTTCAGGCCGGACAAGCTGCCTATGGTGATTGGGTCAATCCAAACCGATGGGGTGATTACAGCGGGATCGCATACGATCCCTATACCTTCTGCACCATGTGGATTTACAGCATGTATGCCACTCTCGCACCTAAACCAGCCAACTGGTCAACCTGGATCGGATCTGTTTTCACTCATCCGCAGCCGGACAGTGAGAAGAATCACTTTAAGATCTGGCGGATTCTACCCCAGACTTTCGATACAACCGTCTTTGTCCTGGACCAATTTATGGAAGGTAACCTTAGGCTGGTTGGCATAGAATTCCTCTCTAATCCAGTCAGGAAGGATACTTTTGAAATTGTAGATAGCCTTGACCATCTGACATGGTATAAGGCGGTCGGTAAAGCTGTATCAATCCAGGTAGAATATGAGAATCAATTCGAATCTAACACAGTCATCATAGATTCGGTGAGGTATTTGCTGGTTCCTACCCAAAAGCAACCACATGCTCCTCCGGAGAGTTTAGACCACTACAAGGCTTACCGGATAAAAGACCCGGTAGCGTTTGCTAGCACGCATGTTCTGGAGGACCAGTTTGATCGCCGGTATGGAGCTCCTGAGTCTATAGAATCTCTTAAGCCTTTATACTTCCTGACTCCGGCCCTGAAGAATATGCCACCGCCGATGTTTGACTCTATCACCCATTATGTAGCGTATGAGATCTTCCCCAAGCGCTTCTTTCCTATACCGGTGAATACTTTCGACCAATTTGGATCGCATGTTTTTCAGGTAGATACTAGCAAGATCCTATTGGTGCCGACTAAGAAGCTTCATGTAGAACTGCTGTGTAATCCACCCACTATAGGCTGTCCGGGTGATGAAACCCAGCACATCAATGGTGTTTATACCACCACTACTAAATGGACGGCAGATGATGGAAATCCGGCCAATCCGAACATTAACATAACATCAGTGACTATCTGTGGCAATTTGCCACCGGGAATTACCAATGCGGTGGTGAACGTTGATCCACCTGGACTTCCTGCAAAGACTGCTACGGGGACGGTCACGTATACTGTGGGGGATCATTGTCAATCTGGTGGAGCCATCTGTCTACAGGTAACCAATAACTGCGCACCGCCCCTGTCGAATTCATGCACCTTCAATGTCCTTTTGACCAACGGTCCGCCGGTTATAACTTGTCCGCCGAATGCCACCTTTTCATATTTTGCAGGATATGGTGGACAAGCCACAGCGACGGATCCTGATGGCGACGCAGTCACCTTCTCCAAGCTAGCCGGTCCTGCTGGTCTCAATGTCGCCCCCAATGGTGCGATCACTTGGGCCACCACTTGCGCCGACGTGGGCGGACCTTATACCGTCACGGTCGTAGCTACCGACGTCTGCGGTGCAGCCGATACTTGTAGCTTCCAGTTGACCGTGACCAATAGTCCTCCCATTATCACCCAGCCAGATACTGTATCAGGATTCGTGGGTTATCAGCTAACCTACACTATCGGCGGAACAGATCCAGACTTGGATCTTCTTCAGGATCAAGCTTCCATAACCATCATCCCTTCATGCGGCATATACTCGATAACCAGAATCACCGGGCATGGCACTGCATCTGGCACCTGGCAGGTCTTGTGGCAGACCAGTGGTTGCTCGCCTGACACCTATTTGGTGATTCACGATCTGACGGATGCATGTGGTGCCACCTCTTATTGCACCACCACTGTATTCCTGTATCCGGAGGTGGGCTGGTATTGGAAGCCTCCTTATGAGGATTACGCACCCAACGGCATGCCGGACATTGATCAGAAACAGGATAATTGGGTTAAGATGGAAACAGGTCAGTGGAGTTTCTGTGGTCCGGTGGCGGTAGCCAACTGCTTCAAGTGGTTCGACTCCAAGTATAACATTCCTCCTGGTGTTCCGTGCGATGGAATTGACAGGTTCCCACTGGTGAGAGATTACACAGACATGCTGGCTCCCATCTGGTGTCCCATGCCCTGGGATGACCATTCTCCAGAAAACATGGATCATCCTGGGACTCCGTGGAATCCTCCGGTTATACCTCCTCCTCCGCCCACACCTCAGCCATTTGTCCCAGGACCTCAGCCACCAGGAGTGCTACCACCTTGGGGCGAGCTGGTGGAGAGGTTAGCTTGGTATTTCAACACGGACGGAATCCAGACCGGATATTGTCAGTTCTCAGGAACTAACGTCATGCAGATGCAACAGGGAATCGATATGTGGTTACAAAGCGAAACATTCCAAAACGGGAGCACTCTGGCGGATAGTCTATATGAGAGGACCATCAAAAGTCCAAGCTTCGTTGAAGTGGAAACCCTCTTGGAGAAGTCCGAGGACGTGATTCTGCTTTTGGGTTTCTGGTATTACAGCGCTCCGCCTCAAGAATTCATTCGAGGTGACATTAACGCCAACGGCATCGTCGAAATGGGGGATCTATCCCTTTGCTGGGCTGGTCCACCATTCTCCTGCGATGACGCAGCCGACGTTAACGATGATGGGGTGTGGAATCCTTTGGACTGTGACTATCTTAACAACTTCCTTATGGGCATAGGTCCACCCCCGCCACCTCCGTTCCCCAGCTGTGGTTTGGATCCAACTCCAGATGCACTCGGTTGTGCCAGCTTCCCACCCTGCCCAGGTGGTGGTCCGGGAGAGTGGGTAAGGGTAGGTGGACATTATGTCACCTTAGCTGGTGTGAACTCACAGGACTCTTTGATCGCCTTCTCCGATCCTTTCTTCGACAATGCGGAGATGGGTGGTCCAGGAAGAGTGAGGAATGGTGTGATCATACCTCATACTCCTTCACACAATGCTGTGGTGCATAATGACGAGGGGAACATCTCTCATGACATCTATACGGTGACAGCATCACCAAGCCCGGGAGGAGTTTGGGGATTGCCCAATTACCCCGTCTCTTTGTCTCCCATGTATGTTTATTACTTTAACGGGCAGAATATACCGAGTGAGTTTTTACCTGACACCGGAAGCTGGAACGGTATGGATCAGATATTCACCGAGGTGGAGTATGCGGTTGTGATCTCACCCAGGAAACCTTGCAACCCACCAACCATAGGTTGTCCGAGTGACGAGACCCGGCACATCAATGGAGTTTACACCACGGTCACCAAGTGGACTGCCAATGACGGGAGTCCAGCTGATCCGACTGTTAATATAACATCCGTGACCATCTGTGGCACTTTGCCTCCAGGAATCACTAATGCGGTGGTGAATGTTGATCCACCCGGTCTACCCGCAAAGACTGCTACCGGCACGGTCACTTATACTATCGGAGATCACTGCCAAACTGGTGGTGCTATATGCGTAAAGGTTACCAATAACTGTACACCGGCAAAAAGCGATTCCTGCACGTTCAACGTGTTTTTGACCAATAGCCCGCCAGCTATCACTCAGCCGGACACCCTCTCCTCATATGTGGGTTATCAGGTAAGTTACACCATCGGTGGGACCGATCCAGACTCAGATGTCATACAGGATCAGGCTTCCCTGACGATTGTGCCTTCTTGTGGTTCATATTCGATAACCCGAATTTCCGGACAGGGGACCTCATCCGGCACTTGGCAGGTTTTATGGCAGACCAGTGGCTGCTCGTCGGACACTTATTTGGTCATTCACGATCTGACGGATGCATGTGGTGCCACCTCTTATTGCACCACCACGGTATACCTATATCCGGAGGTCGGCTGGTATTGGAAGCCGCCTTATCCAGATTACGCGCCTTCCGGTATGCCGGATTTTGATCAAAAGCAAGATAACTGGACAAAATTGGGGACCGGTCAATACACCTTCTGTGGACCGACTGCGGTGGCTAACTGTTTCTGGTGGTTTGACTCCAAATATCAAGTCCCGCCACTGGCACCCGGCGACGGAATGGACATGTTCCCGCTGGTGCGCGATTACATGGATAATAATCCACCGTTTATGGGAGCGATATGGGACGACCACGATCCCTGGAACGTGGATCATGTGGCCACCCCCTGGACTCCTCCGGTTATACCTATTTTCCCGCCAACCCCACCGTTTGTTCCGGGGCCACAACTCCAGCCAAGCGGCATGCCGCCTTGGGGTGAGTTAGTGGAGAGGTTGGCCTGGCTCTTTGATACGGATGGAATCCAGACCGGCTATTGTCAACATAGCGGAACCAACATCGTTCAGATGTACCAGGGTATACAGATGTGGCTGGCCAGCGAACCATTCCTTATGGACACCTTCTGCGTGGTCATGAAAGCTAAACCCACTTTTGCTCACGTGGAGTCGTTGGTAGAAAAATCTGAGGACGTCATACTGCTTCTCGGCTTCTGGTTTGAGGACCCAGCCGGGAGCGGAGACTGGTACCGCTGCGGCGGGCATTACGTCACCGTGGCGGGTGTGAACTCGCAGCAGTCCCAGATCGCCTTCTCCGATCCATACTTCGACGCTGCGGAGATGGGAATGCCGGGTCGGGTAGGGAATGGCATGATCATACAACACTTGCCGGGGCATCCGGCTCCCACGCACAACGATGCCGGGAACGTCTCGCATGACGTCTACTCGGTGATGCAGCCTTCACCCAGTCCGGGCGGAGTCTGGGCATTGCCCGATTATCCGGGCGATTGCTACGATTTCAACCATCAAAACTTCCCGGATGAGTTCTTGCCAAGGTACCGGACCTGGAACGGAGTCTCTCTGGTCTTCACCGAGGCGGAATATGCCATTCACATCAGCCCGTGGGATTACCGCGGGGACGTCAATGTGCCCAACGGTGACGGAGTGGTGGATATCGGCGACGTGGTCTACCTGATCAATTACCTGTTCAAACACGGACCGGTACCGGTTCCGTTCATCGAGGGTGATACCAACTGCGATGGGAATATCGATGTAGGAGACGTTGTCATCCTGATCAACTACTTGTTCAAAAACGGACCCGTTCCCAAATGCTGTGACCCGTGATCTGTTTTCCAAAGAGTAAAGTACGATCAAAAGTCCCCCCCGTATTCTGCGGGGGGGATTTTTGCTTTTGTATGTTGGGACTGAGGGCAGACATCCTTCTGTTTGGGAGGTCCAGACACAACAAAAGCTGAAAGAGGCGGGACAACGGAGACCCTTAGGAAATTCCCGCCCTAAGAGAAGTCTCGCTTTGTCATCATAGGACAGGGTTCATCCTGAAGGATTCACCTTGAAGGGCATTCAACCCTGTCCTGATATTCAAATAAATGTCGCCTATTCCCTGAATTGGAAGAAAATAACTTGCTTTTGACGGGACTTAAATTTATATAATAACCGATTTGATCTTTGAGCCGGTAATCTGGATGGTTGGATCATTCACTCAGCCAATGGAGGCGGAATGTTGAGCTTGGAGGAACAGTTAAAGGTCATCCAAAGAGGGACGGTGGAGATCATCCCGGAGGAGGAACTGATCGACAAGCTGAAAACGTGCATCCGGGAGAACAAGCCCCTGAGGGTGAAGCAGGGATTCGATCCCACTGCCCCGGATATTCACCTGGGGCATACGGTTTGTCTGCGAAAACTCAGGCAGTTTCAGGAATTGGGTCATCAGGTGATTTTGATCATCGGGGACTACACCGGCATGGTGGGCGATCCCTCCGGACGTTCCGAGACCCGGCCCCAGCTTACCATGGACGAGATCAAAGTAAACGCCAAAACCTACCAGGAGCAGTTTTTCAAAGTGGTGGACAAATCCAAAACCGAGGTTCATTTCAACGGGGAGTGGTTCAGCAAGATGAGCTTTGAAGAGGTGATGAAGCTGGCATCCAATTTCACCGTAGCCCGGATGTTAGAAAGGGACGATTTCTTTAAAAGGTACAAAGAGCAAATTCCCATCAGCATTCACGAGCTTTTCTATCCATTGATGCAGGCTTACGATTCGGTGATGATAAAAGCAGACATAGAGATCGGCGCCACCGAGCAGAAATTCAATCTGTTAGCCGGCAGAACCATTCAGGAGTTGTACGGACAGAAGCCACAGGTGATTTTGACCATGCCGGTTCTGGTGGGGACGGATGGTCAACAGCGAATGTCCAAATCATTGGGAAATTACATCGGTATAGCAGAGCCTCCAAAGGAGATATTCGGCAAGATCATGTCCATCCCGGACGAGCAGATATACAAATTTTTCGAGCTGGTGACGGACGTGAAGTCAGACGAGCTGACCCAGATAAAAAAGGAGTTAGCGGAAAAAAAGACCAATCCCATGATCCTGAAGAAGAGACTGGGGAAAGAGATCGTACGGATGTATTACGATACAACGGATGCGGAGAAAGCATGCCAAGAGTTTGAGCGCGTCTTCTCCAAAAAGGAACTGCCGGAAAATATACCGGTGATACAGGTAGAATATGACGAAGCTGAAATCTGGATTGGCCACTATTTGGTAAAAGCCGGCTGTGCGGAGTCGACCAGCCAGGTAAGACGGCTGATCAAACAGGGTGGTCTGTATATCAATAATCAAAGAATCGACGATGAGAACCTGAAAGTCTCTGTAACAGGCGAGAAACTGGTGAGGATTGGAAAGAGGGGGTTTTTTAGGATTGCTGGGAAAGTAAGATAACATAGCTTTATCGGTTAACAAAAAGGAAAAAGAATCCTATTGTTTTATTCTACTTGATGGAATTACACTTGACTTGAGGACAATGAAAACATAATTTGTGCGTTTGAAAGGTGAAATAACAAGAGGAGGTCCTATGAGCACCCCCAAAAAAGCTAAGGTGACTCCTAATATTCTTAAATCTATCGAGCCTGCCAATAATCTTGCTGAAGCGTTCAACGCGGTATTAATTGATCTTGAGGACAGGAGTATCTTTGATGCATATTATGTCAATCGTCCGGATAGCCCGATTGAAGAAATCAAAAATAGAATTATTCTGAGCCAAACTCCAGTGAAGATTCTTTTTGCTGGTCAATCCAAAAGCGGGAAGACCACAGAGCTTCTTCGGTTGAGAAAAGAGCTTGAGGACAAGTGTTTTATAGTGTATTATTCAGTGTATCGGGATATGGAACCGGCGGACCTGAAATATCAGGACCTTTTACTCCTTTCCGCAATCAAACTAAGCGAAGAAGCGATTCAGAGAAAGATCAAGATAGATAAAGATGTAACAAAGCTTTTAACTGATTGGTTTGTTCAGATTTCAGGCGAGGTTTTTGAAACCAAAACTAAGAAAAAGGAAAAAGGTTTGGGGCTTGGTGTTAATTTCGAATTTTTGGTGGCTAAATTGGAACTTGGATTCAAGACCAGTGCAGAAGTCAGAACAGAAATTCGTAAAAAATTGGAGCCGAAAGTTGGAGAGATTGTAGAAAAGATCGATATTTTGTCTGAAACCATCAAAAGCGAAACTAAAAAAGATCCCTTGCTGATAATTGACGATTTGGAGAAAGTTGACCTTGAGGTCGCCAAAGATATTTTTTATGGTCACGCTCAGACTTTAGGAAAACCAAATATAAAGACAATTTTTCTTTTCTCCAAGTCCATGACTTATACGAACGAAGGTCGACTGGTGGCAAGCCAGCTTTCCGATCCTATACACCTACCTAACATTATGACCACAGATCGTGAAGGTAGGCCTCATGATAAGGGTTTAGGATTATTAAGACAAATAATTCTAACTCGAATGGATAAAGAACTTTTTGAAAGTGATGCTTTCGATTATCTTTTTAAAACATCCAATGGTGTTCTTAGTGATCTCTTCTCTGTCGTTGCAGGCGCTTGTATCACTGCTATCTCAAAAGGGGAAAGTAAGATCACCTGGGATGATGTGGACATGCACTTCAAACTACTTACGGATCAATTCCGAAGGGTAATAAGAGAGGAATGCTACCCTACCTTGGCACAGATACACAAGGAAAAAGAAGCCAAAAATGACGAGCATCTTTCGAAAATGTTACACATTTTAGCAGTTTTGGAATATCGAGATGAAAAAGGAATCTATTACGATATTCATCCAGCAGTGGTCCCGCTTCTGCAGGAAAAGAAGTTAATACATTCTCTCTAAGATGCCAATAAAATCAATATCCATAGACAAATCAACTGTATTCCCACCAAGGGAAAAAAATAGGATTCTTGCTGATACTTTAACTTCTGAGTATCTGCAAGAGCTGATCACCTTCTGTCAAGTAGCCAAACAAGGTTATGCTCTTTGTATTTGTAACATACCGAAATCGCGGGAAGACCTAATCTTTCAACTTAAGGAGAAACTTGAACTGGAAGGAATAGGATTGTATCCAGCTAAACTTCAAGCCAAAGATCAAAGCCTGGGGAAAAAACTTAGGATTCTGCTTGAAAGTGGAAAGTTCAAGCAGTTTAAGAATAGTCACGAAAAAGCAGTATTGAGCATAACTGGTTTAGACGATACCATCCGCGAGGAGGAGAAAGAATTCAAAAAAAGGCCAATCGCCTTACAGGGAATAAATCAGCAGAGAGATTATTTCCGCACATTACCTTTTCCTATGTTGATTTGGATTCCTGAATGGTTGGCAGGTAAATTGCCGGAGTTTGCTCCAGATTTCTGGGTGGCCAAAAGCGTAATCTCGGAGTGTTTGAGTGCTCCGGAGATAATAAACCAGTCTATATCTCAGATGTCAGGTGCAGAAATAGATTTTGAAAATGTGGATGAAGCTAAAAGGAAGATACGAATCTACACAAGACTCGCTGAAATTTCAAAAGATAAAGCCACAAAATTGAATTTTTTGTTGAATTTAGGAATACTTCACCACAAATTGGCGGATTATCATAAGGCAGAAGAACTTTACCAACAAGGTTTAGCAATAGCTCAAGCAACAGATGATAAAGATGGTATAGCACGATCTCTTCACCAGTTGGGCATGATTCATCAGGATCAAGGCAACTATAAAGAGGCGGTCAAAAAGTATGAGCAGAGCTTGAAGATTTCCGAAGTATTGAAGGATAAAAGTGGTATTGCATATACTCTTCATCAGTTGGGGAATATACATTGTTTTAAAGGCAACTATCAGGAGGCGCAGAAGAAGTATGAGCAGAGCTTGAAGATTGAAGAGGAATTGGGAGATAAAGGTGGCATTGCCCGAACTCTTCATCAGTTGGGGATGATTCATGAAGCTCAAGGTAACTATCAGGCGGCAGTGAAAAAGTATGAGCAGAGCTTGAAGATTTCCGAAGAATTGGGGGATAAAAGTGGTATTGCAAATACTCTTCATCAGCTGGGTATCATTCGTCAACTTCAAGGCGACTATAAGGAGGCGGTTAAAAAGTATGTAGAGAGTTTGAAGCTTGAAGAGGAATTGGGAGATAAAAGTGGTTTTGCTAAAACTCTTCATCAGTTGGGCTACATTCATTATCTTCAGGGCGACTATAAAGAGGCGGTCAAAAAGTATGAGCAAAGCTTGAAGATTAAACAAGAATTGGGGGAACAAAGTGGCATTGCCTCAACCCTTCATCAGTTGGGGATGATTCATCATAATCAGGGTGACTACAAAGAAGCGGTTAAGAAGTATGAGAAGAGCTTAAAAATTTCTGAAGAACTAGGGCATAGAGGATTCATTGCCCGAACTCTACATCAGTTGGGGAATATTCATTATCTTCAAAGCAACTATCCGGAGGCAGTCAAAAAGTATGAGCAGAGCTTGAAGATTGAAGAAGAATTGGGGGATAAAGATGGTATAGCTCGGTCTTATGGACAGTTGGGAAGGATAAATGAACAACAAAAAGATTACAAAGAGGCTATGAGGAAGTATTTGATAGCATTGTCTATTTTTAAAGAACTTGGATCACCAGATGCAAAGATAGCCGAAAGTGATTTAACCCGCATTAGAAAGAAAATGGGAGGAAAGGCTTTTAAAAAAGTTTGGAAGGAGATAGTAGGGAAAGAAAGCAAAAAACGAAAAACAGATAATAGGGATAAAAAGGTAAAAACAAAAAGGAAAAAGCAAAGAAGGTAGAGTTGTAGTAACTACGAAAATTATGAAAGAACAAAACAGGGGAGATTTTAAAATCTCCCCTGTTTTTGTTGGGGCAAGTAGGTCTTAAGAGGAGGTGTTTTCCGTTACTGGCTGACTATCCTCTGCACCCAGCTCACTTTCAAAACCGTGTTGATCTGGGGCACCCCCGGCGGAAGGTTGGCGGGATTGAGAAAAGCCGTGTCAAATGCCCAATCCCGGTTGGGTGCCTCGTACTGCGGGCTTCCGTAAACCCAGTCACCGGTTGCCTGTTCGCTGAACCACAAGTCCACCATGGAACCCTTGTAGGTAAAAGTTTTTCCGGACCACGTTTCCAAAAACCTGGGCAGATTCTCCAGACCTCCGTTATAATGCGATAAGGTAGTCTGGCTGTTCCCGGTGAGAAATGCAGCATTCACCGTGGTATTGGCTGCCACCCGGCTGCTTAAAGCATTGTTGCTGTTGGCGTCACTCCAGTTCGTGGACAGAACGGTCAGAGCATCGGTGAAAAGAGCGGCAGCTTTCTTGTTAACGCTGTTGTAATTTCCCAAGGTATATAAAGGATTGTTCGTCACCACGGTCAAGGGAGCGGAAAGTGTCGCCCCGTTTACCAGCCGGATCGCCTGTTGGGTTCCCGCCACCTGGTTTCGAGAGGCATACAGGATTCCATTGCGGGGGTAATACCCGCTGGTGTTCAGTTTGGAAATATCGATGTCGTAGGCGGTCGCCGTCTTGCCCTCCCGGTAATTGTAGAAACTGTTGGTGGTGAGAATGGAGGTGCTGGTGAAAGTCGAGGTCACGTCTACCCAAACGTCGCTGGCATTTTTATACAGCACCTGCCCGTCCACGATCTTCAACCCCGCCCTGTTTTCGTAACTGTCGGTGTTGCCGCCGCTCGCTCTTTTGATCATGTCGATGGGATCGCCGGAGACGACCACCGGGAGGTTAAGCTCGGTCATTCCGTGGGATTGATCCTGAACCTTTCCCCCCCACCGATTCAAGGAGTTGGAGACCCAGGCCGGATCGTTGGCATCCAGCCAGGTTCCATCGCTGTTCTTCATGCTCTGGTAGGTCCCGTATCGGTCCTTGATGGTCACGTCACCGGTCATGTCGTCGGACGGATCGTCCTTCCTTCCGTGATAAATGTTCCCCGCAGATGTGGTCCAGGAATCACATTTAAGCGAAGCGCGTGATCCTAAGTAAAGATCATGGTTGCTGTGCACCCTTCCACCTAAGGTCATGTTAGGACCGGACAGAATCTCCAAATCCTGTTCGTAAAAGACGGCAAACTGAAAGATAGGCACCAGCGCGTCCTTTACCTCCGATTCGATCTTGGTTTCAGTCTGGGTCCCCCTGTCTTTAGCGCGGGAAGTGATGGTGAAGCTTTTCACCAATGCGTAAAGCCCCTTGTATGCTCCCTCGGTCAGGGTTTCCATGACGTCAGCACCGTTATCTACCGTGTTGTAAATTACGGCAATGTTGCCCAGATCAAAAGAATCGGAAGGGAGAGGATCAGGTGGTCCGGTGGCACCGGAAGTATAATGCGCTCGGATTTGAGCAATGGCTTTCTCCAATCCCGCTTCTGCCGAGTAGAAGGTGTTTATGGACTTAAGATCGTTTCCGGCGATGTTCACGTCGGTGGTGGAGGTCATCACCGCGGCGATCCCAATCATAGTCAGCATCAAAAGCAATGATAAGAAGATCAACAAAGTAAATCCCTCTTCGTTTTTCAGTTTTTTCAGCATGATGTTATCTTTTTCTCCGGTTCTGACAGGAAAAGAATTTTATCACAAACCCAAGTTCCTTATCTTGACTTCCGAGGTTAGACTCCTCCTTCGATATTCTCCAGCAAATTGCAAGTCCTTCTTGTCGGTGCGGGCGGTAAGCGAGATCACCACCTCCCGGACCACCGATGCAGCTGGTGGAACGTCAACGTACACCCCGTTGGCCAAGCCATATCTGAACTGCAGGTCCTCTATATTCTCCGCATATACCAAGGGAGTGTCCAATATGTGTTGTTCCATGAGATTGGGATGGTTGGTGTCGCTTTTGTCGATGTAAAACTTGAACATGTCCATATAGGTCACGATGCTTCCCACTGGATAACATCTGGAAAGATCCGTGGTGTTATGCTGGATGTGACTGGATGATGTCTGAACCTGGGTGATGTAAAAGAACTCCCCCGTATCGGCAGAGGGATCATAGATGTAAGCCCAGGTGTTTTCGCGGAAACAGCTGATATCGTGCCCGTCGCACCTCAGCTCCGCACTGGGCTGGGGCATGGCGTGCTCGATAATAGCATCGCATTCGGACTCGTTTTTGAACAGCACGGCGATGGTATCCGAATTGGTGTTTTTGGCGTATATGGGTTCGAATCCGGTCGGCAGTTTATATCCCGCCATCCGGATCTTGGTCTCCAGCTCGTGCATGGCTGTGCGCGCGTTCTGCTGCATGGTGGTGATCTGCTCCTGGATGATCCATCCCTCGTGCTGGTTGATGTATACCCCATAGCCTGCGGTAACCAACATCCCGCAGATCAAAAGGGCAATCAGAAGCTCCACTAAGGTAAATCCCTTTTCTTTTCTCCGACCGTGACAACGCGAAACTGCGCTAGAAGTTAAGCTATGTTTTTTCATCTTCATCTTTCTGGTTTTATTAATTGTGCGATTCATAGGTTACCGTGACGTTGTGATGTTCCAGACTGTCTTTATCCAGCCACACCATCTCCAAAGTTATGCTTTTCAAAAAGGAATTGACGTCAGTTACGGTCCACCTGCGGGTCATCCCCTCGGGATAATCTTGTCCTGAAGTGAAGTCATGCGTGTTTTTGATCTCCTCGATCTTCGCCTGAATATAATGAGCCGCTTTGGTGGTTCCGCTGGCGAATATGTTTCCTCTTTGAGCGGTGACGATCATGGGAACCATCATCAAGAGACCGGTGGAAAAGATGGCCATGCTGATCACCACCTCCATCAGGGTGACCCCTTTTTCTCCTTGGGTGAACAAACCTTGTATGATTTTTCCCATCTTGGTCAGCATCTTATCTCCTTCCGGCTAATTCCTAAAGATTCTTCGCTTTCTCAGAATGGCAAAAAGAGTGCCTTAGCTGATCGAAAAGTACATCAGTTGAGATGATTAGATAACTTATTGAATCGATGTAGGTTATGGTGGGGTAATTAGGAGGGTTGTGGATATTAACTGATATTGGAGTAACTATGGGCATTAAAAGAAAGGGGATGATCCCATACTATATTGAAGATGTGCTATTTGGGGGAATTAGATCACATTACCGATATTGCTTGATGGGAATGAGAAACAGGTAATGAATCATAAAAAACGAGGATATTCTTCGATAACCATCGTCGAAAACAAAGGAAGTTTTCAGGTAGGTTCAGGTGGAGGACCCCCTTTGAAGAGGTAGTTGATCAAAAAGACTACATCTCCTATGTCTACATTCCCGTCAGAACTGGCATAACCAATCCACTCTGGGACAATCCCCCAGCCATTTCTGAAGAGATAATTTATCAGATAAATCACATCTCCAATATCTATACTCCCATCTAAAGTTACATCTCCACGTAGGTAAAAACCAATTTTGTCCAAGTCTAAAAGCTTAGCATAGACGTCTGCATCATATACCGAGTAGTTTCTAAAATCGACCCAGGCTATTCCCACAGTGTTTTCATGAATAGCTAAATCAAACATATTCCAATTTCCATCTACAGACCCAGGTGGAAGATTGATGCGATAATTTTGTCCCACAGAATTACCAGAGGAATCAAATCTCTGTGCCCAGAGATTGTAATTATTTGGGTCGGTTCTACCATCTACCCATAGGACTACATATCCATCCGAGTCATCCACCGCTACTTTGGATACAAACCAGATATTCCCCAGGTCTAAAACGTCATTGACGATTTTGCCCGTATCAACCGGATTTCCCAGCGTATCAAAGGTTTGAACCATCACTGCATGATGGGGATAGCTCCAAGTAATAGTATTGACATCAGAGCTTACCACAAAGTTGTTTTGAGGATTGCCCGCTACATCCGGGTAGCTACCAAATGCCCATTTAGAGGAGCAAGGGTTAAAAAGAGGAATAACTTTGGTAACTGGTTCTCCGTTGGGATTGTAAATACGGGCGGCGCAGACTCCAGGACTTCTGGTGGGACAATGGATACAGCCATACCAGCAGATTACAAAATAGCCTGCCGGATTAAAAGCCAACCTTGGTTCGTAAACCTCCCACTCACAATAGTCATAATCACTCCCCGGAAAGTCGCTTACTAAGAAGTTATTCCCTATTCTCGCCCCAGAAGCAAAAAAACGTTGAGCATAGACATTCCATCCAATGGAATCCTGTCTTGCCCATATTACTATGAAGTTACCTTGTCTATCCATAGCTATGGCAGGTGTGTAATCAATTACTGTCACCTGTCCAGTTGTATCCGGTAGGTCTACATCCACCTGCTGACGAGGACCTAAAGAATTACCCGATGGATCGAATCTCTGAATCCAGACATCAGAATTGAAATCAGTTCCTCCTGTGTTAGACCCCCAGCAGATAACAAAACTGCCGGATGGATGCATTGCTATGGCAGGATTATCATTGTAACGTATAGTGGTATCTGAGACCAACACCGGGCCGCCAAGACGATTAGCTTGCGAGTCGAATCGCTGAAACAATATCTTGCGGAAGTCATGGTCAAATCCCCGATCACTGTAAACTATCACAAAATTGCCCAGAGAATCAAATGCGATGTCTGTATAATACTGGGCTATGCCTACAGAGGTGTCCGAGTTCACTCTGTAATCCTGGATCGTTATACAATGAACTGAGGAGGGGGATAATGACAAAAGCAGATAAGCTAACGTACCACACAAAAATAGACATTTTCTTCTCATCTTTAATCTTCCTTTAGGTTAAAGAGAGAACCACTGTTATTCTTTTTTATAGTTGAAACTAATCTATTCGTAATATACTACACCAATCAAAAAAGTCAATGGGAAATCAGTGAATTTAAGTTTTTATTTGAAATATTGACAATCGTTTGAGTATATGTAAATTGGAAATTAAGCCTTTTTCTTTCGGGAGGTGAATATGCAAACTTTAAAATTAAAAGAGGGGATTATCTACGGTCCCATCAATTCGAGAAGACTCGGATCCTCCTTGGGGATAAATCTTCTGCCCACCGATTATAAATTATGTTCCTTCAACTGCCTTTATTGTCATTACGGCTGGACCAAAGCGCATACGGTTGATGCGACTGCTCACTTGTCCGATTTTCCTTCGGCTCAAAAGGTTAAAGAGGCGCTGGAGAGCTGGCTTGAGACCAACCGGAATCCGGTTGCCTATATCACTTTTTCCGGCAACGGTGAACCGTGCCTGCATCCCGATTTTGATAAGATGGTCGACGTAACCCGGCAAGCAAAAGAAAAATACGCTCCTGGTGCCAAATTGGCCATCCTTTCCAATTCGACCTGCCTGGACAATCCCAGAGTCTTATCCGGACTGAATAAATTGGACATCAGGATCATGAAACTGGACTGCGGGACCGAAGCGATTTTTCGGGAGCTGAATCGTCCCCAGGCACAGATACGATTGGAGAAGGTGGTGGAAAATCTGAAAAAAGTGAAAGATATAATCATCCAGAGCATTTTTGTAGAAGGAGGAGTAGATAATACAGAAGAGAGGGAAGTAAATGAATGGATCGAAAGGATCAAATATATAAAACCTAAAGAGGTGCAAATCTATTCCATCGACCGGCCTACGGCTGACTCCGGTTTAACTTTGGTAACTAAAGATAAATTGAGCCAAATAGCGAAAAAAGCACAAGAGGTTACCGGTATTTCGGTGAAGGTCTTCTGACTTCACCCCCTTTATTCCCCTCTTCATGCAACGGAGAGGGAGATAAGAAAGGAAATCACAATTAACTCTTTTATCGTAATACCATTCTTCTCAACCGGTTATGCCCGTCCGATGTCAAAGCCACTATGCTGTCGGTGCAGAACATGGTGGGGAATCTGGTGTTCGCCCTCTTTGCCCCGTTTCTGGGAAGTTTCGTGGATCGATTTGGTTTACAAAATGCCTTGCTTATCCTCGCCCTGGTGGTTATAATTTTAGGGTTAGTTATGTGACGGCTTAAGAGAAGCTGGTTTGTGACGACAGAACATCGGACCGAACTGGTGGAGGAAAAGACATGAAAGAAAGAATTTGTAACGAAGAAAAAAACATGAAAAGATGCAGCTGCACATACGAACCGTGCAGCCGCAAGGGGATCTGTTGCGAATGCATCGACTATCACTGGCGGATGAAACAGCTCCCCGCCTGTTTTTTCCCGGCAGATGCGGAAAAGACTTATGATAGGTCATTAAGAAAATTTATACAATGTTATGGAAAGTAACAAAGGTTCGCAGTTCGTCGCGGATGTCCATGTTCGTAACTCTATGCTCCCCGTGGGATGTTATCATCCCACGGCTATGAGATGGATGATAACATCCTCCCAGGAGCAGGAAATGAAAAAATGAAAAGATATATCAAAAAAGCAGAAGAGCTTAAAGCCGGGTGGGTGAAGCTGATACATCCCAAGAACGTGGTGGTGGCGGAATGGGTGCGGCTGAAATGCCAATACGGGTGCGGGCGTTACGGCACTTGCTTGACTTGCCCGCCGTTTTCTCCCACGCCCGATTATACCCGGAAGATGCTCGAATATTATTCCCGGGCTTTGATCATGACGTTTGACGTCCCACCCGGTCAAAAGGAAAAGGAGAGAAGAAGAAGGCGGGAGATGAGGCGAAAGATCGCATCCCTGGAAAGAGAGATATTTTTAGACGGCTATTACAAGGCTTTTGCCATGGCTTCCGGACCCTGTAATATATGCAAAATTTGCGACACAAGCCAGCCCTGCAAATTCGAGGATCTGGGTCGCCCCTCCATGGAAGCCTGCGGCATAGACGTTTATACCACATTAGCCAATTTGGGCTACCAGCTGGAAGTGGTGAAATCCTATGACCAGCTCTGGCACTATAGCGGTCTGGTTCTGATCGATTAATGTCGCTTAAAGTGAACTCTTTTGTCTCGTTGTTCAAGGATAGATAGTCCGATCGCGGTGAATCCGTTCAATATAAATCTTTTATCCAAGACTGCCACATGAAAAGGATATTATTCGTATGTATTGAAAATTCCTGTCGCAGTCAGATGGCGGAGGGATTTGCCAGAAAATTGGCTCAAGGCAGAATCGAAGTTTATAGTGCCGGCTCAAAACCTTCAGGCAAAGTGAACGAGACTGCAATAGAGGTGATGAAAGAAGTGGGCATTGATATTTCCAAGCAGAGATCGAAAGGATTTGAGGAAATAAGCGAGAAGGCTTTTGACTGTGTCATCACCATGGGGTGCGGCGACGTTTGCCCCTTTGTTCCGGCAAAGCAAAGAATAGAATGGGATATTGCCGACCCCCAAGGGAAACCGATCCGGGCTTTCAGAGAAACAAGAGATATCATCGAGAAAAAGGTTTTAGAACTAAGCGAGAACCTGTGAACGGTTTACTAATAATCCCCTTTTCCCCTGGTTGGAGATTCGCCCGAATGCCCTACAGGGTTAAAGAACCAATGAAGCATTATATCAGAAATGATTTCGTTTGCGTAAGATATGGTATCGAGCCTCTTATCTTAGTATAGTATCATCAAGATTTTGACCACAACCTTCAAAATATTTCCCAAATAGCCCAAAAGAAGCTTGACAAGAAACGTAATTAGGTTATATTATATGCCGATGTAGGCATATAGGCATACAGAAAGGAAAAGGAATATGGATAATTACCCGGAGGTTTTCAAGGCTTTAGCGGACAGAACTCGTTTGAGGATCATGAGATTGTTGTCAATTACGGATGGTGAAATTTGTGTCTGTGAATTCGTGGATGCTCTAAAGCTTCCTCAATATCAGGTATCTAAACACTTAAATATCCTGAAGAACGCAAAACTGGTGGAAGGGGAAAGAAGAGGTACCTGGGTTTATTATACTCCTCTAAAGAAAGATTCAACTTTCAATCGCCAACTTTTCAAGCTGATAAAGGATCAACTTTCCGGTGCAGAGTTCCTTAAAGACGAAGAGGAGTTGAGACGAAGATTGCAGCTTAGAGATCGCGACATTTGCGTGGTTGGTTTTGCCAACGGAAAGAAACCCAAGTGTCTGAGTGCGGCAATGAAATAGACCTGACTAAACTATCTTCTTTAGAGGACAACAGGTGTCAAAAAAACGCAACAAGACAAAGAATCACGGGAATCGCGAGAAACAAACCAGAAATCCCAGTATGACAAGATGGATTTATCTCGGTCTGGCATTGGCTGTGGTTATGGTTATCGGTTCGATTCTTTTTTTACCTCACAGCAAGGCAGGACCGCCGAAGATATCGTTTTCCGAAACTCTCTGGAATTTCGGAAGAACACCTCAGATGAGTCGTGTATCGCATACCTTCTGGATTAAAAACATTGGGGGCGACACTTTAAGAATCTTAAAGGTCGAACCCGGTTGAGGATGTACCCAGGCTCCGCTGGAGAAAAAGGAGCTGGCTGCCGGTGACAGCGCGAGATTAGAGATAATTTTTAGTTCAGGTAAAGCTACACATAATATACAAAAATCGACTCGAGTCGTTTCCAATGATTCCATCGATTCGATAACTTGGGTTTGGATCGCGGCGGATGTAATGCCAAAACCGGATAGTAACTTATCCGTTCAGATTTCGCCAAACCGCTTGGATTTCACATCTGTCAATTTGGCTGAAAGTCCAGAAATGGAAGTTGAGATTAGAAATATTACAACCACAAATTTGGGAATAAAAATAGTGGCTACTCCTAGTGAGTTGGTGAAAGCGAAGCTTTCAGATAAAACGATTAAACCTTCCGAGGAGGTGAAACTGAAGGTCAAGCTTAAAAGGGAAGCGGAAAATGCAACGTTAACCAAGTCGATTACCTTGGAGTTGAGTGATCCAGACAGTAGTCGCTTTACCGTTCCGGTAACAAGTGAAAATTTATCGAGTAAACAGTAATTTTCAAGGAAAGGAGAAGGAAATGCGAACCCATACCAGAAATAGATGGGGTTATGGTATTATCGGGGTTTTAGTAATGGCAATGATTTTTTTCAATTTGAACTTCTGGAACAAGGAGAATGGCTGCGTTCAGGCACAAACGCAGAATCAGAAGCCCGCAACACCGATTCAAGTTCTTCAGTTACAAGCCAATTCCTCTAAAGCTACGCAGAGTTTGATGCAGGCGCTTTCAGCGGGAAAATTTGCCTGTCTTTTTTTCTATGAAGCGGGAAATGCGGATTGTGAAACCATGGAGAAAAACTTGGATGCATATGCCCGAAAGAACAAAAAGGATTTTGAAGTCGTCAAAGTTGACCGCAAGGACCCGAACAACAGTGATGTCGTGAACACGCTGGGAACCCAAAACGCTCCCATACCTCTCACCCTTTTGGTCGATCCCAGCAGTGCTATTGTGGCTGCTTTCACCAAAGTTGTCACCCCGGATGAGCTGGCGCAGGCTATACCTTCCCCCAAGAAAACCGAGACTTTGAAATATATGCAGCAAGGTAAAGGGGTGATACTCTGTTTCAGCAGTAAGAAAATGTCTTCCTGTAAGGACATTCAAGCCTGTTGTTCTCAGGCAGAGACTCAGTTGGGAGGAAAAGCTGAATATATCAACGTGGATTTATCTGATTCCAAAGAAGCAAATTTCATAAAAGAATTGAAAGTTGATCCCAACACATTGGTTCCGGTTACTTTTGTGATAAATTCCCAGGGTCAGGTAACCGGTAAATATGATGGAGAGGTACAGGTTACTAACTTGGTGGAGGCGGCTACCAAAGTCGTTAAAAGCGGATGTTGTCCTCCGGGCAGTGGTAAGACATGCCCTCCCCCGCAACCAAAAAAGAAATAAGCAATCAAGAACAAATTCGTGCGTTGAGGAGAAAAAATGAATCTGCGAAAAATCATTCTGAAGGAGCTTTTGGAAAGAAGAAAGCAGTTCCTCACCAGCTTCATCGCCATCCTGTTAGGCATAATCGTCATAGTAGCGGTTAAATCCGTTTCCAATTCCTCAGAGAAGGCAATAGCCATTCAACTGGATAACTTGGGAGCTAACATACTGGTTTTGCCTCAAACCACCACCATCGACAACTACTTTGCAGCAGACATCAATGCACCGGAGATGCCGGAAGGGTACGTGGAGCGGATAGCCAGTTCCTCCATCAAGGGTGTGGATAACATGTCTCCTAAACTATCTGCACGGATGAATATAGGCGAACATTCTTTTGTTCTAACCGGCATCCTGCCCAAAAACGAGATGGCATCCAAACCGATATGGCAAACCTCCGGATTTGCCGACCCGGATCTGCAAGCGGCTTGTGATCCCAATAATATCATGAATACAAGTCGCGGATATGAAGATCCAAGACTCCAGCGAAAGGTTATAGATTCACTGGGCGAATATGACTGTCTGGCAGGTAGCGATGTCGCTTCGAAATTGAATTTAAAAGAAGGTTCCCCGCTGGAAATCAAAGGGACTGAATTAAAAATCGCCAGCATACTCCCCCAAACCGGAACCGTGGATGACGGTAGAATCTTCATTCACCTCCGTACTGCTCAAAAGATCTTAGGAAAAAAAGGGGTGATAAACGCTATTGAGATAATGGGATGCTGTTCTGCCATCTCCGAGGGTCTTTTGGGAAATCTGAGAAATATTCTACCCGATACCAAGATCACCACCATCAACCATATCGTTCAGACTCAGGTGAAGACCAACAATACTATGGCTAAATTCTCCGTGATATTTTTGATTATCATAATTCTGGTGGGAGGGATCTCCATCGGCAATTACATGTGGTCCAATGTAGAGGAGCGGAAAAAAGAGATCGGCTCCATGTTAGCCATGGGTGCATCACCTCAGAATATATACTACATCTTTATTGGTAAAGCGTTGATTCTGGGAGTGGTGGGTGGGGTGGCTGGGTATTTGCTCGGCACTTTGGCTGGGATGATTCTGGGACCTCAAATAGCGGGTGTTAAGGTATTACCGGTTCCGCTTTTGTTTGTGTGGGCACTGATCATAGCAGTCGGAGTCAGCGTTATTGCCTCTTATTTTCCGGCAAGGAAGGCGTCTAAGATAGACCCGGCTTTAATCTTACAGGAGATATAGATGATCAAAATAGAGAATCTCTCAAAGAAGTACAACAGCAAGGGCAATTCCGTGGTGGCGCTTAACGGAGTCTCGCTTTCCATCGAAAAAGGAGAGTTCATCTCCATCGTGGGTCCTTCCGGCTCGGGCAAAACCACTTTGCTTTTGTGCATGGGTGGATTGATTCACCCCTCGGCTGGAAAAGTCAACATTGACGGGGCTTCGATCTATGATTTAAATGTCAAGGAAAGAGCCATTTTTAGATTAAGAAATTTAGGTTTCGTTTTTCAAACCTTCAATCTGATACCTTACCTAACTGCTCTGGAGAATGTTCAAATCCCTTTATCCTTAGCTGGAAACACTAATGGCAATCAAACCGAAAGAGCAACGGAACTATTGGAGAAATTGGGATTGGGGGACCGGCTTAATCACAAACCTCGAGAACTTAGCATCGGGCAGCAACAACGAGTCGCTATTGCCAGAGCCTTGGCTAACAATCCAAAGATAATTATGGCGGATGAACCGACCGGAAATTTAGATCCAAATACGACTAATGAGACTGTGGCTTACTTAAATTTGCTCAATCAGACCGGGATTACCGTGATCATGGTGACCCATAATCCGGGCGTGGCTGAACGGGCACAAAGAATGCTAAGTTTAGTGGAGGGAAGATTAACGGACTAAATTGCTGTTTTCCTCGTTGTTAATATACACATCTGCAATATGAATTTCGATGCGTGATACCATAAAACTTCGAACCGTCCCGGATGAGGGCATCGGTGACGCACAGAAGCACGGCAATCATCTGACCATGATTCTGCCATCTCTGTTGACTTAATCCCCAATTTAAAGGATTAGAATAATGACAATTCCAAAACAAAAAAAACTTTCTTTGCTGGACCGGTTCCTGACCTTGTGGATTTTCATCACCATGGGGATAGGTATCGGGTTGGGTTATTTCTCGCCATCTGTGACCAGGCTGATCACCAGCCTGCAGGTGGGCACCACCTCCATTCCCATTGCGGTGGGCTTGATCCTGATGATGTATCCGCCCCTAGCCAAGGTCAGATACGAGGAGCTGAAGAGGGTTTTCAAGGATACTAAGATCATGGCATTGTCTTTAATCCAGAACTGGGTCATCGGTCCGATACTCATGTTCCTTCTGGCGATACTTCTGCTCCCCGACCGCCCGCATCTGATGTACGGTGTCATCCTCATCGGACTGGCACGCTGCATCGCCATGGTGATCGTGTGGAATGAATTGGCCGAAGGGGACACCGAATATGCCGCAGCGCTGGTGGGATTGAATTCACTCTTTCAGGTCTTCTTTTACTCCATCTATGCTTATGTATTTATCACCGTTCTACCCGGTCGTTTGGGGATCTCCGAAGGAGCCGCAGTTAACGTGACCATCGGACAGATCGCCAAAAGCGTTTTCATCTACTTGGGCATCCCTTTCATCGCCGGCATAGTCACCCGTTTCGTCCTGATTAATGTTAAAAATAAAACTTGGTACGAAGAGAGATTTATCCCCAAAATTTCCCCGGTCACTTTAGTGGCACTGCTTTTTACCATCATGGTGATGTTCTCGCTGAAAGGGAACTATATCGTTCAGCTGCCTTTAGACGTCCTCCGGGTGGCAATCCCATTACTTTGTTACTTTTTACTCATGTTCTTTGTGAGCTTCTACATGTCCTATAAATTGGGGGTTAATTACGAAAAGACCGCCACCCTCTCTTTTACCGCCGCCAGCAACAACTTCGAATTGGCCATCGCGGTGGCAGTAGCGGTGTTCGGCATCAACTCGGAGGAGGCGTTTGCCGCGGTCATCGGACCTTTGCTGGAGGTGCCGGTTTTGATCAGCTTGGTGAACGTGGCTTTGCGATTCAAAGGCAAATACTTTAGGGCAGCTCCAATCGGCTGAATCAGACCGATCTTTCCGAAATAAAGAATCTCCTCTTGAACCATCTTGTTTTTCTGTAGGTTATCATGCTCTAAAGTATGAGGTTATGCTGTCGAAGATTTAACATAAGATGGGGGAGGCCATTTTAAAAAACATCCGGTTTTATTTCGAAAATTCATTTTTCTGCTCTCAAAAAAATAAATATGTTGTTTTAGAATCAAAAAAGTCAAACAAATTTTCGTAAATCTCTTATATAAAAGAGTTGACAGCAGGTTGATCTAAGTTATATTGATCATATCATGGATTTTGCGGACAACTAACCATGGAGGAGCGAATGAAGAGAGTAATGGGGTTGGTGATTTTTTTCGTCTTTCTATTTTTTGTTAGCAGCGCTATACAGAACGTTTTCGCCGGCTCACCAAAACTGTTGATCCCGGAAACCACCTTCGATTTCGGTTATGCCCCCACCAAAAGCACGGTCAGCCATTATTATCTGGTCAAAAACGTGGGCACCGACTCGTTGAAGATCGAAAACGTCAAACCCGGCTGAGGATGCACCAAGGCTCCGCTTATGAAATCGGAGCTGGCTGTCGGTGACAGCACCTGGATAGAATTGATCTTCACTACGGGGAGCAACAAGGGCACGGTCAGCAAAAGCGCCAAGGTTACCACTAACGACACCATCGTCGGCGGGGTGAGCATCTCCTTTAAGGTGGACGCGGTGGAGCCGACCGATTCGGTTCTCAGGTTAGCCGCCCAACCTTACGAATTGGATTTCGGTCCCATCGAGAAGAAGAGAAGACCCAAGCTGGAGACCGAGATCATCAACCGGAGCCAGGAGGAGATGGAGCTGCAGATAGTGGCATTTCCTCCCGATTATTTCAAGAAGGTGGAATTGTCCGATGACGATCTAAAACCCGGAGACGATACCAAACTCAAAGTGGAATTGACCAGGGAAAAGGAAGAGCAGCAGTTCCGGAAAACCATAACCATTGAAGGTAGATCAAAGGTTAATAATAGCAAATTCAGACTGTCTATTCCGGTGATCAAGGGGATCGGAGAAGAGGGGGCTGCCAAAAAGGAAACGGCTGCTCAGAAGAAATAACCGGATAATCGTAACCCCTTCTGATTTTGGAACAATCGAGTTTGATTTTAACCCAACCGGTTTTTTGTTTCGAACCCCGCCTGTGACGGGGTTCGTTCTAAAATGCCGCGCATTGACCGGCAGAACCGGGATTTTCGGTTTCCGGTGAAGGAGTTTTGACTTGCACCTTATCAACAGAAGGTGGATTTACCCTTTAACTGTGGTGGTAATAATCAGCGTCTTTTTGATAGGATGCAAGAAGAAAGAGAAGACCAATCCCGGTACCGAAAACGCTGAAACCCGGACAAACCAGAACATCAAAGAATCACCCGAGGAGGGTTTTACAGCTCCGGGGTTCACCTTGCAAAACCTGAACGGCTCTCCGGTTAACTTGGGCGATTTCAGGGGCAAGGTGGTGCTGTTGAATTTCTGGGCGAGCTGGTGCGGTCCGTGCAAAAAAGAGATTCCCGCATTGAAGAGATTGTACCAGGTCCGGAAAGGCCCCGACTTTGAGATACTGGCAGTCAGTCTGGACAGAACTGCCGGAGATAAAGTGGCTTCCTTTGTGAACGCAAATCAAATGGAGTTTCCTATTCTATTGAATCCGGACGGGGATATCGGCGGGAGATACTGGGTGCGGGGAATCCCCACCTCGTTCCTTCTGGACAAGAAGGGTATAGTAAAATGGAAAGTGGTGGGGGGAAGGGAGTGGGATGGCACGGAGGTCTTGAACCGGATAGATCAACTCCTGTCGGAATAGGGAAAAGGTTTTTTAAAGGATAAAATGCAAAATAAAAAACCGGGTTGACTCGTCATATAGAATGTGGACATGATATTTTCCTCCGTCCCATTCTACTCTACTCTGAGTTCCTGCCCCCCTCTCAGGTAGATAAATGGAGACGGAGGATTTTTTTGCCCCCACCCAATACTTAGTTTCAAGGGTCACGGGGCAAGGGTCAAGATAATATTGTCAAAAATATATGAATGGTTTTAATACGTAGATGGTCTTCGTAAAGCGGATTAGTTTCGCAACACTCATTGCAGGTCGATCTCATTTGGTGTATGCCAAATCATTAGGTGTGAATCGAAATAAAATCCTGATTTGAATAATCCAAAAGTCGTTATGAACAAAACCAAAGCCATTGGGCTGATCTCAGGCGGGCTGGACAGTATCCTGGCTTTAAAGGTGATGCTGGATCTGGGCATTGAGGTGGTGGCACTCAATATGAAAACGCCCTTCTGCACCTGCGATAGCCAGGGGAAATGCTTTTCCCAATCGGTGACCGAAAAGTTGGGGGTGCCTCTGCGCCGAATTTATGGAGGGGAGGACTATATTCAAATAGTCAAGCATCCCCGGCACGGGTACGGGAAGAACATGAATCCGTGCATAGACTGCCGCATATATCTATTTTCCAAAGCCCGGGAAATCATGGAAAAGGAGGGGGCGGATTTTGTTTTCACCGGTGAAGTCTTGGGCGAGAGGCCCATGTCTCAAAGAAGAGAAGCCATGGACTTAATCGAGAGGGAATCGAATTTGAATGAAAAAGTACTACGTCCTCTTTCGGCTAAGCTCTTAGCACCAACTTTAGCGGAAAAAGAGGGGAAGATCGATCGAGGGAAACTTTTCGATTTTCAGGGGAGATCACGAAAGCCGCAGCTGGAGTTGGCAAAAAGTTTAGATATAAGTGAATTCCCCACTCCGGCAGGTGGGTGTCTGCTAACCGATCAGAACTTTGCCCAGAAGATCAAAGATTCCTTTATATATAAGGAAGATTCCTTAAGGCACATCAACCTCCTGAAAATAGGACGTCACTTCCGCCTCCCCACCGGAGCCAAGGTGATCGCGGGAAGAGATCAAAAGGAGAATGAGATTTTATTGGCGGTTTCTTATGCCACCGAGCTGAAATTCACCGCTCACGACTGCAAAAGCTCCTACGCACTTCTTCTGGGAGAATGTAGTCCGGAGAATGAGACTTGGGCAGCTAGGATCTGCGCGAAGTATTCCGACAGAGAGAATCTGGCAACTCTTCCGGTGAGGATTTGGACGGATTCGGTTGAGCAATTCACCCTGTTGGAAGTTGAGCCATTGGATGAAACCATTCTTTCCCCTCTTAGAATCGGAGGGTGATTTAATCGTTCAGTGTCAACCGTCTGCCGGTATGCTCCCTGTGGTAGATACCAAAGTCCGCAGTAAAATCCAAAGTTTTCCAATTAAATCGCCAAACCGTTAGAGGTAAAATTTGCTACAGCAAGCAAGTATCTGTTTGCATCTTTTCTGAATTGACTTGCATACGGGTATAAACCCGGAATTGCTCCGGTTATTTTCTGTCTGTAATCGCATAAAAATTCATATTCTCATGATAAGTAATTGTAGTAGTTACAGTTGTAGAATGACCCACCTTTTGTTTTTCGTTATTATTCAGGAACAATGCCTAATATAATTCCTCAATCTTTATTGCAATCTATTGATTTACAATGGATTGCTTCTTCAGTCCCCTGGTTTTGATCTTCTTGGAGCACAAAACAACTGTTAAAGTAGATTGCTTTCGATTGATATGCCTGCTTAACTGATTGCACCAGTATTAAATAGAGCAATCGTCCCTTACTCTTCCAGACTTTTCGAATTGATATAAAGGATACAAACGAGGCTGGCATATTTCTTGCCTTATATGAGATTCAGCATTGGGTGGGTCGAATTTTGTAACTGGGAAGAGATGTGATTTTTATTGTTATTTGAATCGGGTCAATTTTTTTTAAAAAAGTTGAATTTTTCTGTTGACAAAGCAAAGTGAGGTGTTATATTATATTTGAAAAAGGAAAGACGCAACGCTCTCATTGGGTCAGATAACTTGAAATCAAATGAAATAGCACGCCAGTAAAAGTTCGGAGAATGTGCAGATAAATTCTTATCTGACTTGACAAAGCAAGTGATAGGTTTTACGGGAAAAGGGTTGTTGGGGCTGTCAGTATAATCAAAAAACATAAAATTAAAACAGACGTAAAAGGACTTTGTCTGGCTGGCTGATTCCTGTCGAAAGGAGGAATAGGCAAAGAGGCAATAGATAAAGGTACAGAGGTGTTAGTTTGTAGGTAACCTTTATAAGAAGGAGAGGTGAATGACAAGACCAGACCTCAGAAAGGCTCTTATCCTCTTTTCTGTAACCTTTATCTTCACGTGCCTGGCGGGTGATATGGCGGTTGCCGAGGTAGATACGCTTGCTTGGGTTGAGATCCATTACAACACAGTTTACCCGGGTCACTTTGGTGAATTCGGGGTGTATTTGAAGAATGAAGTTCCGATTGCCGGATTTCAATTCATAATCACCATCTCGAATCCGGAGCTATTCAATTTTCATACGGACAGCATCACCGTAGAAGACGTAATGATGCGAATAGACACCTGCACCTGGCAGCCGGACACTTTGCACGATTCCACATGTTTCAAGGATAGTTTGGTTCCCACACCGGTTCGAAATTGCTATCTCGACACGGTCGGTTCTCTGATAAGTAATTTTCAATTGATCGAATGCCATGGCGATACTGCCGACACCAGCAAGCCGGATTGCAAGTGGATACGGGTTTTTGGGATGGCACAGCATGATTCTGCCATCCCGGCCAATCCCAACTACCGTCTCCTGTTTAGGTTTGGGGTAGATGCATTTTGCATTCCGGACTCCGTCACCGATCGCAGCTGTTCCTTTTATATGCAACCCCAGGGGAATAGCTTTCTTTCGGACCCGCTGGGACAGGTGGTCCCATTCGAGTATCACCTGGGTTCGGGCGGGCAGTACATGAGCTGGTACTCCACGCCTGGAGACGCCAACGGCGACAGCCTGATCAACGTGGGCGACATCACCTTTCTGATCAATTACCTGTTTAAGGCCGGACCCAGATCCTGCATACCCGAAGCGGCAGACGGAAATGCCAGCTGCATACCGGAGGTGGGGGATATCACCACGCTGGTAAACTATCTTTTCAAACACGGGCCCGCACCTTTGCCGGGATGCTGGTACGGAAAGTGAGAGAGATGACATCAAATATGGCTTTAAACCTGATAACCTTTAACCTTGCTTGAAAGGAGGTGAAGAAAGGAAGGGGTAAAACCAATTACTTTTGCTCAACTCTGCAACCTTATAACGTGAGGAGGTGAGAAAGGAAAACCAAAAGGCTACTAACTGACTTTGTAACCTTTCAACGAAGGAGGGGGAATTCGAGTTGAGCTTTTTGGTGAATTCCCAAAATGAAGAATGTCACCAAAAAGTCTAAGTAAACCCTAAATTAAAAATTCGTAAGGAGCAACAAAATGAAACGAAATTTGTTACTTCTCGCAGTGATGATCTTAACGGTATTTGCTTTTTCCAACCTGTCTGCGCAGTGCCCGCAGCAGCCGAACGATAACGGCGCGTGCGACACCTTGTCGCTGGAAGTGTGGACACCTGATGCCAATTTCCCGCCGCCCACTGGTTATGCCAAGATCTCCATGTACGTATCGCATGACCAGCCGAATCCGGTGGACTCCATCGCCGCTTTCGTGCTTCCCATGTGCTACACCCACAACAACCCGACCAAGTTCTGCAGCTTGTCTGCATACCAGAACCAGATTCTCTGGGGCACTGGTGCCAGGCCCAGGAGCGTTTTCCGTCACCTTCCCGACAATGTCACTCCCAGCGTGTACAACTGGATGATGGATCTCTACAATGGAGAGCTGGGTGAAGAGTGGGATGGAATCATTCTGGATTTAGATGGTTTTTCCCATTTCTGGCTCACCTTGATTCCCTCCGGCTCCCCGGATAAGAGATACGGAGAGACCACCAAGAGACTGACCGCCACCATGTCCTTCAAACTGGAAGACAGCATGACGGTTTGCCTCGACACCTGTTTCTGGCCGCCCTCTTCACGGGTAGCTTACTCCCGTTCGGATGCGGTCACCTACATTCCGAGAATGAGCTGGAAGACTGGTGACCCTGCAGAGGGAAGCTTCTGTCATGACTTTTTTATCATCCCTAACCTCTGCCCAGTAGCAACCTGCCCTGGAACCCAGTCTCAGTCTGCCAATGGTTCCTACAATACAGGTACCGGAACTTTAACAGTCACTGATCCAGACTGCCCGGATGTTTCGAATCTTGCTTCTTTGACAGCCACCTTCACCGGCAGCGGTGTAGCTAGTGTGGCTCTAAATCCAGCATTCGTCGCAGGAGGCTGCAGCTATACTGGTAGCGTAGACTACGTTGTGACGAACCATTGCGCCGCAGGCGGAACTGTCATGGTTATCGCTATGGATAATCAGGGTTGTGCGGATACGTGCTATTTTGGCATCAACCTGACCAACGATCCGCCAGAGGCAAGCTGCCCGGGTAACCAGGTTCTCTATGTTCCCGGTGGTGTGTTCAATGGAACGGCTACTGCCACCGATGCGAATGGCGATGCGGTTACATTCTCAGGCGATGCAGGAAATCCGGCTTGGGTTACGGTTGGAGCGGGTGGTGCTATTCATGCTGCACCTACCGTTGCTGATACCGGAATCTTCACTATCTGTGTCGACGCAACTGATGCGTGCCAAGCTACTGATCAGTGCTGCTTCACGATCGAGGTTAAGGCGATAGTCGGCGTACCCAACCATGTTTACATTCCGATTAGCGAATGCGTTATGCCCGGACAAATAGTTCATCTTCCGATCATAGCGGAGAACTTCCAACCCGGCGTCTGCTTCGGCGGATTTGAGCTGGAGGTCGAGTTCGATTACACCGCCATGACCTTTGTCGGTGCTGAGCCAGGCGATTTGTTGGAACAGGGGTATTTCGAGGTTGTGGGTAGCGATACCACGTTCTATAGCTGGGAGTATTTCAACTACAGGATGCTTCCTTGTCCGTCATGCGGATGCTGCAAGTACAAGATCCTGCTTATGGGTATGAAGGATCTTCCCAACGGTCCCTTCCACCAGGGCTATTGCTTCTGCCCAACAGAGCCCAACGGAGTGATTGCCTATCTTAACTTCGTGGTGAACAACGACCAGAATCTAGAGGGATTGTTGATTCCAGTGTGCTTCGAGTGGGAAGGCACCGTGGAAGACGGCATAGTGGTTGAAGATTGGGATTGCGCCGAGAACACCTTCTCCGATTGTTCTGGAAATATCCTATACGTCAGCAATAAGGAATGCGAGTGGATGGAAGACCTGTGTGATGACCCAGGTACCATCACCCGGCTGATCAACTTCCAGACCCTTGAAGATTGTGGAGTTTGCGGTGGAGTCATGGTTTGCTCTCCAGGCGGTGAAGTTTGCAAGCGCGGCGACGTGAACTACAACAGCCTCCCGTACGAAGTGGCAGACGCGGTATTGTTTGCCCGCTACTTTGCCGAGGGAGTCACCGTGTTTGGCGAAGAGCCGAATCGTTCCATTAAGATTTGCGCTACCGACGTCAACGCTGACGGCAGGGCCTTAACTCTGTCAGATTTGGTTTACTTGATCAGAGTTATCCTGCACGACGCGGTGGAGATTCCGAAACTGGCTCCGTCCACGGTTGCCAACGTGATCGTTTCCAACGGCATCATCACGGTTGAGGGTGCCAACGTTGGTGCCATACTGTTTGAGTTTGACGGTGCGGTTAATCCGACCCTGTTGGCCAATGGTATGGAGATGGTAGCCGGAACCAACAAGGTTCTGGTGTACATGAACCCGACCACCGGTCAGAGCCTGGATGCGGCTTCCGAGGTGATCAGTTACACTGGCGATGCCAAGCTGGTAAGCGTGGAAGCGGTGGATCGTGACACCCGTGTGCTCACCACCACCATCACTGCCAAGGTAGCCCCGACCACCTTTGCCTTGAATCCGGCTTATCCCAATCCGTTCAATCCATTCACCAATCTGAGCTTCACTCTTCCCGAAGCCGCCAACTACAGCATGAAGATTTACAATGTGGCTGGACAGTTGGTGAGATCTTATGACGGAACCGGAGCGGCTGGCTTGAACGTGATCACTTGGAATGGTAAGGACAATGCTGGTAACGACGTTTCCAGCGGTGTTTACTTCTTCAAGTTGATTGCTGGCAAGTACAGTGCGACCGAGAAGATGGTTATGATGAAGTAAGAATACCTTCATCGTAGGCTTCTTTTTAGCGAAGTCCTCTCCCCCGAATGCGGGGGAGAGGCTTCGCTATCTAAAAACCTAAACAGAGATTGTCTTCTTTAACTTTTTTGAGGAAGGAGGAAAGGAAGAAAGATTGCTAACGTGACAAACTCTCCCGGGGAATCAAACGGGGAAAGTGATATCAGTTGCGATTGGCAATGAAAAAAAACTCTAAAAGCATAAAGTTATACTGGCCTTCAAGAGCCAAAAAGGAGTTTGATGTTTTGAAAGAGCCGATCCGCCCCAAAAGGATGAGACGGCTATTTTTTTCTGTTGAAAGAGTGGTTTTTCGGAGTGCAAAAGCTTGTTGGAGCGAAGCGTAAATCCCGCCCAGACAGGCATTCGTTTCGACGCTTGGCGGGACTTTTGCGATTTTTTGAAATACAATAGCTTTGAACCCCAATTGTTTGAGTTTTAGGAAAAACCGAATCAGCAAGCTGACGCTCTCCAATTTCGAGTTTTTCAACGCGCTCTGGGATCCCTGACTATATGCCAGGGAAAAGAGAGAAACTAAAGATGCAGAATCGAGAATTGAGTTAGGGAGAGAGTCGGATGAAGCAGGCGATAAAGAATGAATGGATGTATGATAGTTTCCAATAGCCAAGGAAGGATCTATCAAAAAGATAAGAATGAATAAACGTAAAATATTATATATATCCGCTAAGATACGTCTACCGGTTATTTCCGAAGAAGAGGAAATCCCCCTTTCTCCCCTCTCTCCCGCCTGTGGCGGGAGGAGGGACGGGTGGGATGTTCTTCTGATTATGCTGAAGATTTGGATGCAACCCGATATAACACATTTGGCGTGGTCACATTTTGAACAAAAGATGATGACAGGCACAGATTTTGCCATTTTTAAGTTTGAAAAAATGGATTTCAGGTTATATTAATGTATTAGAGAAGCAGGGGCTGTTATGAGGAAGGGACTGTTAATAAAATACTTAGTGATCATCATCAACCTATGGTGTTTGTGGACTTTAGGCAGCGGGAGTTCGTTTTGCCAAAATCTCCCTCCGGTCTTTAGTCCGTTTCCCAACTGCTATGTTAGCCTGCCGGACTCGGACGAGCTGCAGCTTGCCGGTGACGTCTCCGGAAAGGGAGCCGGTGGAGGATTGGCGGGAGGTACTTATACCACCTGTTACGTGGCGGAAAAGGAGACTTTGGAACTCTACGTTCATGCCGCCGATCCGGATGGGGATTCAGTCAACCTCTCCGTGGAGAATGCGCCTGCCTCCGCTTTGTTTTCGGATCTGGGGAACGGTGAAGCCCGCCTGTTCTGGGTGCCGGAATACTCAGGTCCCTTCTCGGTGGAGGGAAGCCCGTTTGTGCTTTTCTTTGTGGCAAAAGACGATAGTTCAGAAACCCGGTTAAGGGTGAAAATCCACGTGACCAATGTGAACAGAATTCCGGAGTTGTTCGCACCCGACTCTTTGGAGGGGGTGGCGGGCAGCCAACTGGTATTTCAGGTAAAAGCTACGGATCTGGATTCGGAACAGGTAAATCTGCAGATCCTGAATCCCCCCCCCGGAATGAATTATGATGGAGGAACCGGCATCTTCAATTGGACTCCCCAGATGGCGGATACCGGACTTTGGGTAATAAAAACTAAAGCCACGGATCAATCGGGAGGAGAAACCTCGGCGGAGACCAAGATAAACGTGGTCCCCCCCTCTACTTTCAACCTGAGCCTGGAGGTGAAAGAGGCGATGTTGGGCACCACGGTCGAGGTTCCCCTTAAATTGACGAATTCCGATCCGGTGGCCGGGATGGAGCTTTGCGTCAAGTTTGATCCTTACGAGTTCACCTTCCTGGGAGTCTCCCGCCAGGGTTGCCGGACCGAGGACTGGGAGTACTTTACCTATAAGGAAAAGGTTTTGAGCCAATTCAACGTGGTGAAGATAGTCGCGATCGCCGATTTTCCCAACCAGGTTTCGACGCTGCCTTTGTCTCCGGATTCCGGAACTATAGTCAAACTGAGATTCCAGCTGACCTCCGATCCGTATTTGAACGGCTTTCTTCTGCCTTTGGAGTTCTGCTCGGTCAATTTCACCGATAACACCTTTTCCACCAGCCGGGGGAGGTTCATCACCCGGGCGGAGATAAACGCCACCAACGGCGGGGTTCTGCTCAACTCTACCCAAACCCGCATCGGAGACGTCAATCTGAATGGTCTCCCCTTCGAGATTGGGGATGCGGTTAAATTCGCAGCGTATCTGTCGGGAACGTCTAAGCTTTCTCCTCAGCAGATGATCAATTCGGATGTGAACCAGGACGGAAGAATGGCTACTTTGGCAGATTTGGTATTCTTGATTCGGCATATCATAGAGGGAGGATATGCTCCGGATGGACAGGATGTGGAAGGCGGCGAGGAGGCGATAGTACAGATTTCGTCTGAAGCGCAGCAAACTACATTGGGAATCGATTCACCCACGCCGGTGGGGGGAGCCATGGTGATATTCAAAGGGGAGAAGCTGAAAATAGAAAATATAAAGCTCTCGCCGGAAGCATCGGGTTTGGATTTATATACCTCACAAGTTGGGGATGAGTTCAGGGTGATGGTGATCGGTCAAAATGCACAGCCGCTTCCTCTGGGTGATAACCCGCTGTTCAGCTTTGAAGGGGAAGGTTACGATACCGTTGAAATATCTTTAGCGGATGTGGAAGGGAAGCTTTTGAAAGTTAACCAACAGCAGGTGAACAATACCAAACCCGCCAGGTACGCGCTGTACCAGAACTATCCCAACCCGTTTAACCCGGAGACACAGATCAAATATTCGGTCAGCGGAGACGGTTTAACCCGCGTCAGTCTCAAAGTCTACAACGTGGTGGGCCAGCTGGTGAAAGCCCTGGTGGATGAAGAGCAGATGCCGGGGCAGTACTGCCGGACCTGGAACGGGAAGGATGAGAAAAACCAGGACGTCGCCAGTGGCATGTATTTCTATAAATTGAAAGTCTCGGATTACACCGAGACCAAAAAGATGGTGCTTTTGAGGTAGTCGCCTGATTCATCAGGCAAGAGGTTAACGAACCAATCACGTAGTTGCCTGATTCATCAGGCGTGAGGATTGATTAATTGAACAAACATGGAAAAGTAGTTGCCTGATTCATCAGGCAAAAGGCTCGATAAATCGAGCAACTACGAAAAACGATATGAATTGAAATGGATTTCACATTAACTGCAAAAAAGAAGGAACTGATGATCGAAGGTGCAGTTTGTGTGTAACTGCTTGCGATATTGAAATGAGAGTTAATGAAGTACACGGGTTTTCACTGAATTGGGATGAGTTAATGAGTTGAAACTGTTGAAATTGAGAAAGAGGAAAAGAGATTAGATGATATTTAGAATGAAAAAGGTTAAATCGAAGTTCGGCATAAGCTTTGCTTTTATTATGGAGAAAAATAATAAGAAAATCTGCGAAGAGAGCAGATACTGTACAAACGAAAATAATCAGGAGGGAGGATTCAATGATCACGAAACAAAGTAACGGAAAGTCTGATTTTAATCAGATTAAAACCATCGTTGGGATATTCGCCGTTTTTGTAATTCTCTTGCTTGTTATCTGGATGGATTCACCTTCCAGATTTGAAAACACTTTGGGGAGTATCTCCTTGTTAAGTGATTGGAATGGACAGAAGGCATTTGCCGATGAAAAAGGCACCAAAGAGGCGTTTGTCGATTCTAATATCTACACCGATACTCTGATAGCAGTGGATACCACCGCGGCACCAGGCGATACTTTTTGGGTTACCATAAACTTAACCAACAAAACCATCCCGGTAGCCGGGTTTAACTTATTGTTGAAATATGATACCACGATCATAGTGCCGATTTACAACATCACAGATCCATGTTATCCCGATACACCGTGTACCCTCTTCGAGGTTCCCGGTTATAAGACTTCCCGAACACAACCGCTTTCTTGGTATGTCTGGACAGGCAGGGCTCTAAATAAGCATTTGGACAGTCTGAGATTTTACTCTGCCACGGATATCTTCGCAATTCCAAAACCGCATCTCCCTGCAGGAGGGTCGGGACCGGTGGTGAAGTTTAAATTCCGGGTTAAACCTACAGCCCAGCCGGGAGCTACCAGTGCTTTGCAATTTGTCTTCTGGGATTACATGGAACAAAACTATGCCAATACGCTAACTGATACTCTCGGAACCAATAATTTCCTTCCCAGAACCAGGAACGGCACTTTCACCGTTTCAGGGGGTGGTCCGCCTAGTAACCATTGTCCGGTCTTTACTGCCTCCGCCCCGGCGGATTCCTATCAGGTGAACGAGGGGCAGACTCTGCAATTCGCAGTCACTGCCACAGACCAGGATACGGATAACGTAGAGCTCTCGTTATCCTCTTTCACCCCTTTACCTCCGAGTACGAATTACCATTTCACCACTAAAACCGGTACGGGAGCGGTCACGCAGACCTTCGATTACACTCCGGGCTACGACGAGGCATCGCCTGGATCGCCAACGGTGAGGTCTGCCACTTTCAGGGCGGTAGACGAACACGGTTGCGCGACCACCAAGAACGTGGTTATTAACGTTATAAATACGGTTCAAGATTTGTTGATTGCCAGCGACCAGGAGGGAGGGGTGCCGGGCAGCGGCGGAATCTTTGTTCCATTTATGCTGACCAACTCCGCCGATATATATGGATTTCAATTCACCTTCCGCTGGGACGCCTCCAAGCTGGACGTCGATTCCATAGTGCGGACCGGCGCGATCGACGGTTTCTCCATGTATACCAATCTGGGTGACAGCGCCGGAAAAGCCACCGTTTTGGTCTTCGGTTTGGCCGGAGAGACCATTCCCGCGGGAGTGGATACCGTAATCTATGCCGCCTTCTCCGTGCACGAGGACGCCTCCCCGGTCGAGGTGCCGATCACCCTCGAGAACGCCCGCGAGGCGATCTACCCGGGGGATCCATCAAAGACCCTGGGGATGGTCAACGGGAAGTTCACCATCGACATGTTCGGAGACGTGAATATCGACCGGTTGGTGGATGTGGCGGACGTGGTCTCGCTGGTGGCTTATATCCTCGGCGAGATCGGCTTTTCCCCGCGGCAATTGGCCGCATCCGACATCAACCATGATACCTATGTTAACGTGGGTGATTTGGTGGCGATGATCGACATCATCCTGGGGAGATGGATGGGTCCCTCACCGCAGATCTATACCGGCATCATGGCGAAGGTCAGATTGGATTATCAGGATTTGGTAACCGGGGGTTCAGGCGAAATCAAGGTTCTGGCGGATACCAAAGTACCGGTGGCTGGGGCACAATTGCAGATCGACTACGATCCGGCTGCGGTCACTTTGCAGGCGCCGCGGCTTTCGGATAGATCCGGGCATTTCATCGTCGAATCGCACGACGACGGCAAGGGGATGTTGAAAGTGGTATTGTATAATTTCTCCAACGATCCGATTTCGGCAGGCGATGGGACCATCCTTTCCATCCCCGCCTCGGTAAACCCGAATGCACCCAAAGCTCCGAGAATCGAGCTGAAGAAAGTGGTGCTCTCCGACCAGAAGGCGGTGCTTTTGCCGACAGAGGGACAGAGCCCGTCTTTGCCCAGCGCCTTTGAGCTGGACCAGAATTATCCCAACCCGTTCAATCCCTCCACCACCATCCGGTTCACGGTCCCCTCGGCACTGGATGGAAGCGCCAGCCTAAAGGCTGCACTAAGAGTCTACAATATCCTGGGAGAGGTGGTGAAAACCCTGGTGGATGAGCCGTTGGCTCCGGGAACTTACGAGAAAGTATGGGACGGAAGAGACAGCCAGGGGAATTCGGTGGCATCGGGCATATACTTTTATAAACTCAAAGCAGGTGATTTTACCGATACGAAAAAGATGGTTATGATGAAATAGCCAAATCTGTTGCGGTTTGATGCTTTGTTTTCTTAAGGAGAGCCAAATTTATGTCGATTCAGTAATCTAAGGGTGTTTTTCGTTAAAACACTCGTCTATATAGCAACTCTTAAACAGGAAATGGGAAGAAACTGATGAAGAGAGGCATTTATATTCTGGCGCTTATTATTATTGGTATTCTGGTATGGGGAACTTCTGTGAGCTGGGGAAGCTGGCGGTATGTAGAAAACGAGACAGAGACGACTACCTCCAGCACTACATACCAGACCAAGTCAAGGTTGATCTCCGATACCACCGGTTATCATTTAATCATTCTTTCTTGGGAAATAGGCAATAACAGTGCTTCTATTTCTGCCCTGGCAAGGGTAACTTTGAATGCTTCAGCTGTCCCAGTATCTTTTATCGAGGAGATGTGGGATGGTTCTACGTATTATCGAACCTATGCCACTCATTTCATAGCCAATTTGGCGGTGAATGATAGCATCAAAATCGAGTATAGCACCGGTAATTCGGCAGCCACTACCAGAATCAAAAGAGCGAGAATTGTAGCGATACCTTTGGCATCTGGAACCTATGGTTATGTTGAAGGATTGGATATTCTTAACCTGGGCACAGCCTGGACTAATACTGCCAGTTTAAATATTCAGCCTGCCACGGCAGGAGATTACCTTATTGTCGGGTCCTTGGAGCTCAGAGCCAACAACACTTCTGCCAACGGCGAAGCTCGAATGAATCTGGACGGCGTCACCTGGGATTCAACTTCGGCCGAGGGGGAGAATTCTGCAGATAGAATCGCTTTTTTCTCTGCCAGGATAGTAAACCTCAATACCAATCCTCACACCATAAGAATTCAGGCGCGCTCAGATGCAGGCAATGCGACTGACATCTACCATCCTCGAGTTTCTGCCATAAGATTAACCGATGTCTTTCGCGCCTTCAGCCAGGCTGAGAACTTGGGAGAGGCTAGCACAACCAATGGAAACAACAACTGGGTGAACCGGGTGAATCATCAGTACACTCCGCCCGTATCGGGGAATTATCTGGTGATGGCCAGTTCGCTTTTGAAAACTATTGCCAGCACGTCGGTAGTGCCTGAACATAGATGGACTCTGGACGGGGTGGAGCAAAACAAGTTTATAACCCCGGTGGCAGATAATACCGACTATCTACCTCATCTCGGTTTCAGAATGTTCAGCTGGAACACCTCCCAGAAAGCTCTCCAACTGGATTATACAAAAAATAGCAGTGGTACAGAAGCGGTCTACATCAAGTCTGCGCGAATTCTGACTCTTTCCGAAGCTCCTCCGAATCGGCCGCCAGTATTGAATACCATAGGTTCTAAGTCGGTTAATGAGGGACAGACATTGCAGTTTAGGATCAGTGCTACTGATCCGGATGCTGACCCTATGACTTTGAGTGCTTTGAGTGTTCCCACCAACGCTACTTTTACGGATAGTGGTAACGGCGCGGGTTCGTTTACTTTTAATCCGAGTTATACCCAATCAGGGATATATAATGTTACCTTCAAAGCCGCAGACCCATCTTTGGCAGTGGACAGTGAAGTAGTACAGATAACGGTTGCGAATGTAAACAATCCTCCGGTCTTAGACTTGATAGGGTCCAAGAGTGTCGACGAGGGTCAGGTATTGGCCTTCAGGATTCATGCCACAGATATAAATGGTGACAGATTGATTTTGAGTGCCTTGAATGTGCCGACTAATGCCACCTTTACGGATAGCACTAATGGAGCGGGTTCATTTAGATTCAGTCCTGATTTTACTCAGTCAGGAATATATAATGTGACCTTCATTGCCGGAGATACAGTCGGGGCGGCAGATAGCGAGGTAGTGGCGATAACGGTAAACAACGTTAATCTTGTACCGGTCCTGGACTCAATTGGACCAAAGAGTGTGAACGAGGGAGCTAATTTAACTTTTAGAGTTCATGCTACAGATGCAGATGGAGATCTTCTCACCCTGACTGCCACCAATCTTCCGACCAATGCCACCTTTACGGATAGCACTAACGGCGCGGGTTCATTTACTTTTAATCCGAGTTATACCCAATCAGGGATATATAATGTAACCTTCAAGGCCACGGACCCTTCTTTAGCAGTGGACAGTGAAGTAGTACAGATAACGGTTGTGAATGTAAACAATCCTCCGGTCTTGGACTTGATAGGGTCCAAGAGTGTCAACGAGGGTCAGGTATTGGCCTTCAGGGTTCATGCCACAGATATTAATGGTGACGGATTGATTTTGAGTGCTTTGAATGTGCCAACCAATGCCACCTTTACAGATAGCACTAATGGAGCGGGTTCATTTAGATTTAGTCCTGATTTTACTCAGTCAGGAATATATAATGTGACCTTCATTGCCGGAGATACAGTCGGGGCGGCAGATAGCGAGGTAGTGGCGATAACGGTAAACAATGTTAATCGGGCACCGGTATTAGCCTCCATCGGCGCTAAGGCAGTGGATGAGGCGCAGACCTTACAGTTTAGGATTTCCGGTACCGACCCGGACGGGGATTCGGTGCATTTCAGTGGGGTGAACGTCCCGACCAATGCCACTCTGGTGGACTCGGGTAACGGAGCGGGCTCGTTCGTTTTCAATCCGGACTATACTCAGGCGGGAGTATACAATGTCACCTTTATCTCCTCGGATGGAT